>OBMK010003601.1_pt1 | contig 10613 bp, 9 predicted proteins | sample 1539081 | NCBI WGS metagenome assembly OBMK01 (sample SAMEA3355528, study PRJEB22509) | marine metagenome | biome: marine; feature: river plume; material: water | place: USA | collected 2010-08-07 | depth 0.5 m | reverse complement strand
TCATTGTAAATCAATTAGACAACTACTCTGCATTACCCTATTGAAAAGACGTGGCTTATTCGAAGCTCAACCACATTACGCCATAGTGGCCAACATTCTCGTGGGATTCTCTAAATAGCCTTTCCATAAATTATTAAACCTAGCCATGGTAGCACCGTCGATAACACGATGGTCCCCACTCCAACTAACGCTCATAATGTGTCGCTCCTCAATCTGACCAGAAATACTAAAGCGCGGAAGCTTTTGAATTTTACCAAGAGCAACAATGGCAACTTCAGGTTTGTTGATAATTGGTGTAGCGGCGATACCACCAATAGCGCCAATATTAGATACCGTAATGGTACCACCGGAAAGATCGGCTGGCTTAACCAAACCACTGCGTGCTGCCTCGGTTAACAAGGCCAACTGCTCCGCTACCTGTATAATCGACAAACACTCAACAGACTTGATATTAGGCACGAGTAATCCAGTTTTTCCATCCACTGCTACACCAATATTATGATTTTTAAAATAAGTAATTTGCCGTCCATTTTCGTGCAAGCAACTATTAAGAATAGGGAAATCTCGCAACGTTAAGGATAAGGATTTTATCAAAAAGGGCATTAAGGTTATCTTTTTATCTTCAGCATAATGTGATTTGAACGCCAATCTTACCTGCACAATTTCGGTCACATCTATCTCATCTACAAAAGTAAAGTGAGGAATGGACGTTACAGAATCAACCATTTTAAGCGCCATTAGCTTTTGCACCTTGGTCATATCTTTATCATGAGATCCCATCTTTGGAATTTCTTGAACAACGCCTTTGTCTTGATTGTTGGTTATATTTGAATGTTGTTCTCGAACTGAACCAACATGCCCAGATAATGTTAAGAACAGCTGAACGTCTTCCTTAAGAATCCGGCCATGCTTACCACTCCCTTTAATTAATGACAAATCCAAGTCATGCTGACGAGCTAATTGTCTAACAGCCGGAGTGGTGAGTACCTTCTCCGCTATGACTATTTTTTTTTGACCAGGGGATAGCGTAGTTAAACTATCTATAGATAACTCTTCGACATTTATAGCTGATGGAGTTTCAACTTCATCGGTTTGATTTATAACTGATGGCGTTTCAATATCATTGGTTTGAATTGAAAATAGTGGTGAATGAACTTTAGCAGTAGCACCCTCAGCATAATGCAGCTTAGTTATCCTACCTGCAAACATAGAGGGGATTTCTACTATAGCTTTGTCAGTACTAACATCGGCAATTACCTGATCTTCCTCAATGCTATCTCCCTCTTTTACTTTCCATTCAAGAATCTCGCACTCCACAATCCCTTCGCCAATATCGGGTAAAATAAAATCTTTATTCATAATCAAGTTCCTTAACGTTTTTCACCTAGGTCAAAAACTGACACTTTTTTTAATCGCCTCATAGACCTTTGTGTAATCTGGTAGATATTCTTTTTCAAAAATTAAAGGAAAAGGAGTATCAAGCCCAGTTACCCGCATAATTGGTGATTCAAGAGCCAAAAAACAATTCTCTTGTATAGTCGCGGCAATCTCTCCAGAAAATCCACCAGTGCGGGGTGCCTCATGAGTGACTATGAGTCGTCCAGTCTTATTAACCGAGTTGGTAACTGTTTCTATATCCCAAGGAAGTAGTGATCGAAGATCAATGACCTCACAGGAAATACCATCCTTTTTAGCTATAGCCACCGCACGATTAATTTGCCGCATCTGCGCACCCCAACCCAGTATCGTTATATCGGTTCCCTCAGAAATAATCTCAGCTACACCTAAAGGAATTTCATAATCTTCAGTAGGTACATCGCCGATTTCTGCGCGATAAATTGCCTTGGGTTCGAAGAAAATAACTGGATCAGGGTCTCTGATAGCAGACAACAACAAACCCTTTGCTTGATAAGCGGTACTTGGAATCACTACTTTTAGTCCTGGTGTGTGACAAAAATATGCTTCTGGGGACTGTGAATGGTAAAGTCCTCCAGAAATACCGCCGCCATAGGGTGCCCGAATAGTTAAACCACCACAGTCAAACTGATCACCACTTCGGTAACGAAATTTAGCTGCTTCATTCACAATTTGATCAAACGCTGGGAAAATATAATCTGCAAATTGAATTTCAGCTATCGGCACTGAGCCCTGAGCAGCCAGTCCAATGGAAAAGCCCACAATACCTTGCTCGGTTATTGGCGTGTTAAAGCAACGTTGTTTGCCATATTTTTCTTGTAACCGACTAGTAGCTCTGAACACGCCCCCAAACTGACCAATATCCTCACCTAGGCAAATAACACGATTATCTACCTCCATTGCGGTATCAAGCGCGCTATTTACCGCCTCTAGTAGATTCATTTTTGTCATCTATGTTTGTCCACTCTATACGTCAATGGATGCAGGCAAACTAACACCCTTATCGGACGTTGAACATTGCAAGTAGTGGTCAGGGTATTGTTTGATATGCTTTTGCAGTTCTGAAAACTGCTCTAGCAGATGCGTTGGCGGAGTTTTATAAACATCCGAAATCAAACAATTAATAGAAGGTGGTGGACGTTTCTCTTGTGCTTTAAGGGCTTCCAAAATTTCTTTCCTGTACGCTGTTATTAACTGATTATCTTTATCTTCAGACCACCATCCATTGCTGATCAACCATGTTTTCATTCGAACAATCGGATCTTTATCATGCCAACTTTTTTCTTCAGAAACACTGCGATAACTGGACGGATCATCTGAGGTGGAATGGGCACCCAATCGGTAACTCATGGTCTCTAAAATAACCGGTTGATTATTTTCTAATGCCAACTTTCGAGCTGCAACAGAGGCTGTATAAACCGCTAGAGCATCATTACCATCTACTCTTATTGCGCTAATACCGTAACCAACTCCCCTTGGCGCAATACCATCACCCAAAAATTGCTCTGATGTGGGAGTGGATATGGCATAGCCATTATTACGGACAATAAAAACCACCGGGCAATTAGTAACCGCAGCCATGTTAAGGCCAGCGTGAAAGTCCCCCTCCGAGGCTGCACCGTCACCAAAATAACAGACGGTACAGGTTTTATTACCTGACAATTTTTGCCCATAAGCATAGCCCGCCGCTTGAGGAATTTGCGTCGCTAGCGTAGAACTAATAGTCATATAATTGAGTTTAGAACTACCATAATGAATGGGCATTTGGCGGCCTTTACCAAGATCTAAGTCATTACTGAGTAGCTGATTCATAAATTGTTTTGAGGTAAAACCACGAAAGCGCAATGCTGCCTGCTCTCGATACTGACTCATGACCATATCTTTATTAGAAAAACCTGCAATAGACCCAACTACAGCAGCTTCTTCACCGGTGCATGAAAGGTAAAAGCTCAACCGGCCTTGACGCTGAGCGGCAATCATTCTTTGGTCTAGCGTTCTAATATAAACCATATCACGGTAGATTTTCTGGGCCATGGACTGACTTAGAGCCGGCATCTCAAGACCTTTTCTAAGTAGGCCATCATGATTTAGTATAGACAATGTTGGAATAACTAAATCTTTATGTTGAGTGAATTTTGGAACTCCAGTAAGACTAGACGCAGCAGTCATTGCACTTCTCTTTCTGTTAGTTAAGTAATTAAAACCAATGTTAAAAACTAACATAAAGAGTAGAAATCAGTCCTACCAAATTTTCATATAAAACGCATATGTTAAATAATATTTGTTGCTACAAATACCAACTAATTGACCTTATATTGCTTATTAATGCAATATAAGGGTTCTGAGAACTTATCAGGTACAGAAGCACCCCCAATTATGCGAATATTAGATTACAGTTAAGAAAAATAATTTTAAGTCATTAAAAGAGGCCAAAAATAAATGAGTAATAATGATTTAGATGTGACTGACTGGAAAATACTCTCTATTTTACAAAGCAATGCAGCGATACCCAATATTGAACTTGCCGAAAAGGTGTTTCTATCCCCTTCACCCTGTTCAAGAAGGGTGAAGAATCTAGAAGAGCGTGGCTATATTGTCAGGCGCGTCAGTCTGCTTGAGCCCACTAAAGTAGGTCTGCCTAACACGGTTTTTATTCAAGTTACCTTGGATCAACATGTTAAACAGTCCTTGGACAATTTTGCTACGCAGATTAAGTTGTGGCCTGAAGTTATGGAGTGCTACCTGATGACGGGTGAATTTGACTTTCTTATCAGAGTGGTCAGTCCAGACCTTGCAAGCTATCAGGAATTTCTTGATCAAAAGCTCACGCAGATCGACGGTGTAAGAGATGTTAAAAGTAATTTTTCATTAAAACCTATTTGCTACAAAACTGAACTACCTCTTGGTCACCTATGTTCCAAAAAAAAAACTCAGGGTACAAATCGTTAAACGATAAGTCTATTACAGTCGGTTAGGTTTTTCTTTATCTGATAGAGCATATATTAATGCAATAAAAATAACCCAAAAAGTGAGTGCTATTATTAATGATGATAGTTTGAAAAATAACAAATCGTGAGACATGTCTCAGTTTTAGTTATATCAATGTGTTTTAGTTATCAATACCAGTCGTTTTTAAAAGGAGGCCCTATGAAAATAACATCATTAAGCATATTGGTTTTACTACTGATTACATCTTGCTCATCGACGTCTACCGTTGAAACAACAGCAAAAAAAAATGATGTAAGGCAGGGAGAGGAGGTGAAACAAATTTGCTTTGCTAGCTCAATCAATGGATGGCGTGAACTCAAAGGACAGCGCCGCTCAGTCATTCTTACCAAGGGTGTTAACGACGAGTTCAAGGTGGATTTATCAGGTGTCTGTGACGTGTCTCAAGCGATGATGAAAATTGGCACTCGCAGCCGAGGTTCTTCGTGCTTAACCCGCGGCGATGACATTCTCGTTGACAATGGTTTTTCCGGCGTAGACAGGTGTATGATCACCAAAATTTACATCTGGAACGCAGATAAACAAGAATCTAACGACTCCGCTGAAGCACCGGTAAATTAGGTTACTGATACGCAGATTGTTTCATGGTAAGCCCATCTGGCGTATAGCTTTATACAAAGATGATTCTGATGCTTATCCGTGCCGGTCGCCAGGCTATTGTTTACGGGAGATGAGTGTGACCTACCAGCTGCATATAATCAATGGCATGTTGACTGTCCTTTAAGGTGTTCTTGAGCAATCCACCTACCACCACTGTGTAGTCAAAACCTGTTGGATTTTGGTACGTCTCCCATGGTTCAAAGGAAACCTCAGCACTGGTATGAATGGATTAAAAATTGGGCCCCATGAGCATCTACTGGCAATGTGTCCGGCGGTTTTTATCGTCTTCCATCGGCAATCGTCTTTATCGGCAGCTAATTGCAACGCCCCAATGAAGACTTAAAAGCGTAATAGGGTAAACTTGTCCAAGAGTACAAAGCATATCGATAAATGGAGTGGTGCAAGAGGCTTCAACGGTGTTTTTCTCATTACTCGTTTGTCTTAAAGTTCGTTTTAGCTCAACCTTAACGTGCATGAAAATAAAAAGTGCATGATACCTTAGGCTTAACAAGCCATATTTATTAGATTTTAATAATGATTCGTCTATTTTGCGGTAACCAGTGGCTTTTTTGTTCTACCTGCAAGGCCTAAAAACCTGACCAAATGGTATGAGTATCTGTATTCTGGATCTGCGCCGTGAGTTCTCTCGTGACGGAATTACTTTTAATGCGATTTGGCCACGAACAACCATTGCCACAGTAGCGGTGATTAATCATCTGGGTGATGATCTGATGATTGCCAAATCTAGGACTATGGATCATGGCGGATGCTGCCGATACCATTGTCACCGGAAACAATCGCGAGTATTCTGGCAGTATTTATGTTGATATATGATCGCTTCGGCGTGCCTTGAAAATTTACTAGTCCGGCAGCAAGATAACCTACGTTTAATTACCTATTGTACATGACACCATAAAGTGGCCAGGCTTTGACATCATAAGTTGACCGAAAATAACAAAAAGGGCCTGCTTTGAGACAAAACTCTTATGTATGGAACGATAAAATTGTGTATGGCACCATAAAGTGGCCAAATATTGTAACTATAAGTTGGCCTTTCTTTAACGGGTGTATGCTGAAACCTATTAGATACATGCACAAAAATATACTATACAAATATCCAGTATATTTTGCCTATTGACAGATTTTGTGCGCACTTTAAGATAAAGCTGTGCGCATTTACATTCTACTGTTTTTTAAATTACTATATAAATCAGTCAGTTGTTTAAAAGCATGGAAGTTTAACGCGCAATACTAAGAAGATTAATGCGCATGCGCACTTTGTTTTGGGAAGGAGTCCAAGAATCATGAATAAAAACCAAACAAACCATATACTTACCGCCACTTTCCTAAAACAGTGAAAGCGGGAAAATGCGCATGCGCAATATACAAATGTTATACGCAAAACGGAGTTTGGGTGAAATTTTTACCATTAATATTCATTTTAATTAGTTTCACTCAATTAGTTAAAGCACAAAATATAAGTTCTTTCAAAATACCTAGAAGTAGTGTAATCGAGATTAAAGATCCTATTTCCGATAGGGTTTACCCCATATTCATAAAGCTACCCGCTTCATATAAGCGGAATAATGAAAAATCATATCCTGTCATTTATTTAACGGATGCTTGGTACAGTTTTCAAATCGTTTCTGGTGCCACTCGTTTCCCAATGAATTCAGGTAAAATGCAGGAAGCGATAATTGTTGGGGTTTCATATTCAAAAGGTTCTAAAGGACCCTCAAGCCGCGTTCGTGATTATACTCACAAGAAAGACACTAGTTGGAAACTTCAAACTGGAAAGGCCCTTGAACATGCTACTTTCATAGAAGGTTCAATCTTCCCATTTATCAAATCTCACTACAGGGTAAATAATTCACGTACTTATGTAGGTAATTCTCTGGGTGGCTTATTTGGTGCTTATATCTTTTTAACTAAACCAGATATGTTTAATAACTATATTTTAGGTAGTCCGTCGGTTTGGTATAATAACAGTGATATTCTTAAACTTAAGTCAAAGCCCAATCTAAACATACACAATATATTTATTGCTGTCGGTGCTAGGGAAACTATTGAGCTCGATTCCCTGCAACATGATATGGTCAATGGTGCAAATAAGCTTGCGTCAAAGCTATCTGGGGAACAATTTCCAAATGTAAAAGTTAAGCTCTTGACAGTTGAGGGTGCAAACCATGAAACAGCGTTTCCAACCACTGCAATCCAAGGGCTGTATTGGCTGTTCAAAAAACAGTGATAATTGCACATAACAAGTTACTCAAACGGACGCTAAACAGTTGGCTCGCACTCGTTCCTCGTACATTTTAGCCAACAATTTCGCGCCGCTTAGTAAGGCGTTATGTGCACTATAAAAGTCTTTCAATCTATTTCGTCGATCGCCTCCCCTATGGCGTTGACCACCAAGTCTATCTCTGCTGCCGTTGTTGAAAAAGGCAGACCAAGTTGCAAAGTGTCTCCACCATAGCGAACATAAAATCCTTTTTCCCAACACTTCATTGCGGCTTCAAAAGGCCGTTTAGCAGGCTCACCAGGCAAAGATGCCAATGTCACACCCGCCGCGGCGCCATAATTGCGAATATCTACCACATGCTTACTGCCCTTTAAACTGTGTATAGCCTTTTCTAAAATTGGCGCCATAGTAGCTACTTGCTCAAAACTGTGTTCTTTTTCTAGTAAATCAAGTGTTGCCAAACCAGCAGCACAGGCCAGCGGATGTCCAGAATATGTATAGCCATGTGGAAATTCGATCATATAATCCGGTCCACCACTGTCCATAAAGGTATCGTAGATTTCCTGCTTGGCAATCACAGCCCCCATCGGAACTGATCCATTAGTTAACTGCTTTGCCACATTTATCATATCAGGCACAACACCATACTCTTGGGCAGCGGTTGGGGCACCAATACGGCCAAAGGCAGTAATCACTTCGTCAAAGATCAGTAGGATTTGGTGTTGGTCGCATATCTCACGTAACCGCTTTAGATAACCCACTGGTGGAGGTATGACACCGGCCGAACCTGCCATGGGTTCTATGATTACCGCAGCAATATTACTGGCATCATGCAGCGCAATCATAGTTAGCAAATCATCGGCAAGATGCGCACCGTGCTCAGGCATACCACGGCTAAATGCATTCTCTGGTAATAACGTGTGCGGCAGATGATCCGCTTCAAGAGTCTGACCAAAGGTTGCTCTATTCCCCAAAATACCGCCTACACTGATACCTCCAAAGTTGACGCCATGATATCCTTTACCTCGCCCAATCAAGCGTGTCTTTGACGCCATACCTTTTTTACGCCAATAAGCTCGTGCTAATTTTAACGATGTATCGGCGCTCTCAGAACCTGAACCAGTATAAAATACGCGATTAAGGCCCTCGGGCATGAACTGAGTTATTCGCTCAGCTAACTGAAAAGATTTTGGGTGTCCAAACTGAAATCCACTAAAAAAATCTAACTTGGTGGTTTGCTCAGAAATAGCTTTTGCAATCTCCGATCGGCAGTGGCCAAGGCCGGTGGTCCACAGCCCCGAGAGTCCATCAAAAATATCTCGACCATCGGCCGATTTGAGATAGCGGCCCTTAGCTGAAACTATCATTCGTGGATTTTTTTTAAACTCACGATTACCACTAAAAGGCATCCAGTGAGCATCAAATTGTTCCTTAGTCACACCAGCATTATCATAGAACTGAGCATCTTTAGCGGAATGTTGCGTTTTAAATAGATGTTTAAGCATAGTAATAGATACCCAGAAGATTGTAATTTAAATAATTATATGCCAGATTACACAGCTTAAGCATACCCCTCGGGGGATATATTGTACCAATAATGTTTGCTACTAAAACAACATGTAAACCAGTGATCTGAAAACATAATTTTAAAACACCCTGAGGTAACCATGCCCTATAAAACCATTACCTATAGCATCAAAGAGCACATATTGACCCTTACCCTGGCACGCCCAGATCATCTAAATGCATTTACCATTGAAATGAGTCTTGAACTTATTGATGCCTTTAACAGAGCCAGTGAAGACGATGAGGTAGGTGCCGTAGTGGTGACCGGTGCCGGCAAAGCGTTTTGTGCAGGTATGGATTTAAATAGTGCTGGTAATGTCTTTGGTTTAAACGAGTCATTGAAGCCAACCTTGGAAGATTTCCGTGAGCGTTACCATGAACCAGAAATAGAAGATGGTGTGCGCGATTCTGGCGGACGTGTAGTGTTGGCAATGTATGACTGCAAAAAACCTATCATCGGTGCTATTAATGGCGCTGCAGTAGGTATTGGGGCCACCATGGCCTGTGCAATGGATATTCGACTTGCCTCGGAAAAAGCAAAAGTAGGCTTTGTGTTTAACAAAATAGGTATAACACCAGAAGCCTGCTCCAGTTGGTTTTTACCTCGTCTGGTAGGCATTCAAACGGCACTAGAATGGTGTTATACCGCAGAGATTTTAACCGCCGATATACTTCTCAAAGAACGCTTCATTAAGGCGATATACGCTCCTGAAGATCTTCTTGATGAGGCCTATGCTCTGGCCAGTAAGATGGTCAACTTCAGTCAAGTTTCCATGGCACTTACCCGACAAATGATTTATCGAAATTCAGCCCAAGACCATCCCATAAAGGCTCATGAAATTGATTCGCTAGCCATTTACTATACTAGTTTAAATAGTGGTAAAGAGGGTGTTTCCTCGTTTCTTGAAAAACGAGCACCCAATTTTACCCAAAAGGCCTCAACAGATATGCCCCCCTTTTATCCTTGGTGGAACTAATATCTAATGATTTTACTTGATGCTATAGATCATTTTCCTACCACTATGCCGCAACCATTTGAGGGTAAAAAAGTAAGCAGTATTGAATTAAAAAACCTAATCTCCGCAGCTACTTCAGAAAAAAAGCGCGTTATTGTTTTTTTTGGCGCCAATTGGTGTCCCGACGCCCAGTGTTTAGAGGCTGTCATGCAATTACCGTCAGTTAAAACCTTTTGTGATCATCACTTTTCAGTAATCCATGTTGATGTTGGTGATTATGATACGAATATGCACCTAATGCCCGAGGTAGGCCTGCCTGTCCAAGAGGGCATTCCAAGACTTGTGATCATCGATTTGCGAGGCAAGCCAATCAATTTAGCCACCAACGACCAATGGCGTTCGGCACGGGATAGTAGCTCCCAAGATATTTTCAATTATCTGCAGATGTATGCTATCGATGATACAGATAACTGAATTTTTCCCAAGATGAATTGACCCACCATGATAATCGATTTCATCACCTCCTATCAGGATTTTGGAGTCAGATGTGATATTTTCGCTGAGCTAATGTTTGTTGCCAATTTGGGAGCACTCCCCTGATTAGTCAAACAGATGCCCGATAGCTACCTTATTTTAAAGACACACCTTATTTAAAAGACACATCGCACTTAAAACAAAAACGAATATTTTGCCCGTATCTAGTTACTGGTGACAGCAACAAAAAATACCGTTGAAGACTTGTAGCATTTTATAAACTTCTTAATGATATCATCCAAAACGGAATAGTTACCCAATGACCGTCCGTCTTTTATGGTTGAACTAACCAA
>OBMK010003596.1_pt1 | contig 10628 bp, 18 predicted proteins | sample 1539081 | NCBI WGS metagenome assembly OBMK01 (sample SAMEA3355528, study PRJEB22509) | marine metagenome | biome: marine; feature: river plume; material: water | place: USA | collected 2010-08-07 | depth 0.5 m | reverse complement strand
GATTAATAGGATACAAAAAATCCTTACAAGAATTAGATGCTAAAGGAACAGAAGAAAGTATAAGGAGGAATGACCTTAACAGACTTATATTAAAATTTACTGGAGAATTAAATACGCTTAATGAAGAAAGAAATAAATTAGATGAAGACTACTTAGAAACATTAGAAAGGCTAAATGAATTAGAATTAGAGCGAAGATTAAATGCACCAAACTCAATCTCTCTTTATCAAGAATACATAAAAAGATTAAAGGATTTTCAGCAGAACTCAGCAACATCAGCAAAAGAGTTTGAAGCCGCTGCTAAAGCTATTATTTATTGGGAGAATCAAATCAAAAAAATATCTGGAGACCCAGATGCTTTAAAGAAATTAGATAAAGCAATAGAAGAAGGAAGTGATAGGCGTTTAGAAGCACTTGAGGCTGAACTTAAAGCTATACAACAATTATTAGACGAGTATTCTGGTAAACTATTTGATAAAGCAGAAAAAGAAGAGCCTATTAGGTTCTTTGATTATGATTTTGATGACTTAGATGTTGATATTGCAATAGATGAATTATTAGATAAAAATAAAAAGGCAGACCAAGCCAGAATAGATTCTGTTAATAGAATGGCCGATGCAGCTCAAGCATTCGGAGACATATTGAGTGGAATTGCTGGAATTATGGATGCTGAGTTTGAAAAGCAAATGGATGTTGAGCAGAATAAAACTACTGCTTTAAATAATCAATTAAGAGAAAGACTTGCTAACGAACAGTTATCTGCAAATGAAAGAGAAAACATACAATCACAAATATCAACTAATGATGAAAAGTTAAGAAAAAAACAAGAAGAAATAGCTAAGAAAAGATTTAAGACTGAAAAAGCAATGAGAATATCTATTGGTTTAGTAGATACTGCTGCTTCTGCATTAAAAGCTTATGGATCTCAATTAATAGTGGGCGACCCAAGTTCTTTCATTAGAGCGAAAGTAGCAGCTGGAATAGCAACTGCTCTTGGTCTTGCTCAAGTAGCTATGATTTCTAAACAGCAATTTATAGGAAGCGCTTCTGCAACACCACCAGGTGTTGGTGGAAGCTCTTTATCTGGAGGGGCAGTACAAGCTCCAGACTTCAATATAGTAGGTGCTTCACAAACAAATCAAATAGCTGAAGCAATTCAAGGCAAATTGCAAACACCAATAAAAGCGTATGTAGTATCTAAAGATGTGTCTACAGCACAAGAGATGGACAGAAACATTGTAGGAACAGCAAGTTTAGGATAATTAAAACAAAAAGTAAATTAATTAGTTACCATAGTATGAAAACAATTGAATTATACATAGACGAGGAAAATGAATTCAGCGGTATAGAAGCTATATCTGTTGTTGAGAATCCTGCTATAGAAGAGGACTTCATTGCTTTAAAGAAGCACGAAGTCCAATTGGCTGAAGTAGATGCTGAGAAGAGAATACTTATGGGGCCAGCTCTTATTCCTAATAAGAAAATATACAGAACTAATGGAGAAGAAGAATATAATATTTTCTTTAGTGAAGATACTGTTAAGAAGGCTTCAGAGTTGTTTTTATCAAGAGGTAAACAGAACAATTCAACATTGGAGCATCAAGTAGATATACAAGGACTGTCTGTAGTAGAATCTTGGATTATAGAAGACTCTCAAATGGATAAATCTAAGAAGTATGGTCTTAGCTTACCTAAAGGTACTTGGATGGTATCTGTAAAGGTAAACAATGATGACATATGGGATAACTATGTAAAAGAAGGTAAAGTAAAAGGCTTCTCTATTGAAGGATTCTTTGCCGATAAGTTAGATGGCCCAAATGAATCTGTAGAAGAAGACTTCTCTTCAGAAGAGTTAGAGTCAATAGCTACTTTATACGACTTAGAAGACGCTATGCTGTCTTCTTATGGCGTAGAATTAGAAAGCTATAGTGATTATCCAGATGCAGCTGTAAACAATGCAAAAAGAGCCTTAGAATGGAGAAAAGAGAATGGGAGTTCTTGTGGGACATCAGTAGGATGGAGGAGAGCAAGTCAACTTGCGAGCCGACAGCCAATAAGCCGCTCAACAATAGCAAGAATGGCATCATTCAAGAGACACCAACAAAACAAAGATGTTCCTTACTCAGAAGGTTGTGGAGGAATTATGTGGGATGCTTGGGGTGGTTCAGCAGGAGTTAACTGGGCTATATCTAAACTTAAAAAGATAGACAATGATTAACGGATGGGAGATTAGTATAGGGTTTTACCCTGGAATATTGTTTGGAATTAGAACATATAAGTATAACGAGACCAATACTATTGACCACGTTTTATACTTGCCTTTAGTAGACCTATGCTTAACTATTTATAAAGAAGAAGATGAATAAAGAAACTGCAAGTAGGACAAGTCCAAAATCATCTAAAAGAGGATGCCTTTGTAAAAATGGAACCTACTCTACTAAATGCTGTAAAGGGAATATGATTAATCAAGGATTAGGTGCTTTAAGTGGCGGTCACACTTCTGAAATATCACAGATACATAAGAGTTTTAATAATGATTTTAATAACAATTTTGCAATATGACAAGCCAAGAAATAAAAGATTTACAAGATACTAATTTAGCAACTAATGATGCTCACGAAATAACAGCTGCCAAGTTAAGAGAGGTAACAACTGAACTAATAAAAAATGATGGCGGTGTTGTTTATTATGTAAACGGAAACACTACGCCTCAATCTGCAAGTTCTGGAGTAGAATTGCGTTTGATTCACGATAGTGCTGGATATACTGTAAGCACTTACAAGCCTTATTATATTGTAGACCCTATAATTTCAAACAATTCAATACAATTAAATCAATTGCCTAACGGGGCGGTTGTTAATTTTAGATTTGAAGGTCAAGTTAATACACCTAATTCAACCGAAGTAAGATTCTTTATAAAAGTCAAAAACTCATTAGGAGCGGAAGTGTTTACTCTTCCTTTTTTAGATTTATATTATAAAACATCTGGAACACACACTTGCGTTGCAAGTAATTTCTTTTTTATTGATTCAGATATATCTAACGGAACTGTTGAATTTTATTATAAGTCAGACAGTAATTCTACTGTATTGTGGAAAAATATTGTAATTAATATAACAAGTTGAAATTAAATATATGTTTAAAAGTAAGAAAAGTAAACAAAAGAAAGAAGAGGCTCCAAAGCCTCTGATTCAAAAAGTAGAAGTACAAGAAGTAAAGAAAGATGACGGAGTAAGAGTCATTACAAGAAGTAATGGATAGTTGAAAATATAACAATAAGTTGTATATCAGTTATCATAACATATTTAGTAAATAAATAAACCAATTAATATGAACGCAAAAGAAATCGTTGACAAATTCAAGGAGATTCTGCTTTCTAAGCCTGAAGAAGTAGCTGCTGAAGCTATTGAGGTACAAGAAGAAGTAGTTTTATCCGAGCAGGAGCAAGAGGTTTTAGCTGAAGATATGCCAGAAGGTGCGGCAGAAGACATCGTAGAAGATGTTGTTGAAAGCGAAGACAAGTATGCTACTAAAGAAGAGTTGGCTCAAGCAATGGCTGAAATGAAAGCTATGTATGACCAAATTATGGAATCTATGAGTACAGAGGAGCCTAAAGATGCTCCTGCTGAGTTAGCTGATGAGGCTACTGAGTTATCTGCTCAAGAAGAAGTAAAAGAATTAACTCACTCTCCAGAAGAGGTAGTTGGTTCAAGAAATTTAAACTTGTATGCTCAAAAAAGAGCCGCTACAACATTTGACTTAGTATTATCTAAAATCTCTAAATAAACAAAATGGCAACTAACACATCTATCTCTACTACTTACGCAGGTGAATTTGCTGGGAAATATATTTCTGCTGCATTATTATCTGCTTCTACCATTGAAAATGGTGGAATTGAAGTAAAACCAAACATCAAGTACAAAGAAGTAATCAAAAAGATTGCTACTGACGATGTACTTAAAAACGCAACTTGTGACTTTGATCCTACATCAACTGTTACATTAACTGAAAGAATTATCCAACCAGAAGAGTTTCAAGTTAACTTACAATTATGTAAGAAAGACTTCCGTTCTGACTGGGAGGCTGTACAAATGGGAGTATCTGCTTTTGATAGCTTACCTCCATCATTTGCTGATTTCTTAATCGCTCACGTTGCTGCTAAAGTAGCACAAAAGAACGAAACTAACATCTGGGCTGGAGTTAATGCTAACGCTGGTGAGTTTGACGGATTAGTTACTTTAATGACTGCTGATGCAGACGTAACTGACGTAACAGGAACTACTGTTACTGCTGCTAACGTAATCGCTGAGTTAGGTAAAGTAGTTGATGCTATTCCTGCTGAATTATACGGAAAAGAAGACTTATACTTATATGTATCTCAAAACGTAGCAAGAGCTTACGTTAGAGCATTAGGAGGATTCGGAGCTTCTGGATTAGGTGCTGCTGGTACAAACGCACAAGGTACTCAATGGTGGAACAATGGTTCTTTATCTTTTGATGGAGTTAAAATCTTTGTTGCTAACGGACTTGCAAGTAACTACATCGTAGCTGCTGAAAAATCTAACTTATACTTTGGTACAGGTTTATTATCTGACCACAACGAAGTAAAAGTTATTGATATGGCGGATATTGACGGATCTCAGAATGTTAGAATCGTAATGAGACTAACAGCTGGTGTACAATACGGAATCGGTTCTGATATCGTTCTTTACACTCCTGCATAAGTAACACTTAAATAAAAATAAAGGGTAGGTAAGCCGTAAAGCCTGCCTACCCTTTTTTAATTAATCTATAAAACATAAAAACATATGGCCTGCGATTTATCATTAGGAAGAATTGAGCCTTGTAAAGATTCAGTAGGTGGTTTAAATGCCATTTACTTTGTAAACTTTGGGGACTTAGGTGCCATCACTTATGATGTTACCAATACTGATGTTATTGATGCGATTGCTGGAACTCCAAATGCGTATAAGTACGATATTAAAGGAACTTCAACATTTACACAAAACATCCAATCAGATAGAGCTACTGGTACTACTGCTTTTGAGCAAGTATTAGAAATCACTTTAAAGAAATTAAGTGTAGCTGACCACAAAGAGTTAAAATTATTAGCTTACGGAAGACCACAAGTTATCGTTGAAGATTACAACGGAAACTACTTCTTAGCTGGATTAGAACACGGAATGGACGTAACTGGAGGTACTATCGTTACTGGTGGTGTAATGAATGAATTAAGTGGATACACTTTAACGCTTACAGGAATGGAAAGAGTTCCTGCTAACTTCTTGGGAGATACTCCTACAGCAGTTGGATTTACAGTAGTAGCTGGTTCTTAAACACAGTACTATAAAATAAAGAAAGGGGGAGGGTTTATGCCCTCCCTTTTCTATTTAAAACAAAAAACATACTTTTCAGTTATCATATTATGATAAGATTACTACCAAGTACAGATGCTCAAACAATTGCAGTTATTCCAAGGGAATTTCCAACTGTAGCTGCATCGTTTACTAATGTTAGTTTGACAATAACAGAGGATGGAACAAACAAATCTGAGACTATTACAGATATTGAAGCAACGATTCCAGATAGCGATAGTAATTTTGTATATATGGATATTGCATTTAGTATACTATCTGAGGAAAACGCATATTATTTAGAGTTTACAAGAGGAGGCTCTTTATTTTACAGAGATAAGGCTTATGTAACAAGCCAAACTGATGACGAGATTGTTCACACTATAAATACCAATAAATACAATGAATACGCTGGTAATGGTGATGATGAATATATAGTATTATAATATGAAACACAGAAACGTAACAATACAGCCAAAACAGAAAGTACAAGGTTCTACAAGAATCGTAAACTTGTCTGGATACCAAACACCAACTGTTAAGGAAGTTTATGGTAAGGATTGGGTTCAATATGGCGAAGATAACGACTACTTTGACAACCTAATAGATAAATACTTAGGTAGTCCTACCAATGCTCGTTGTATTAATGGTATTGTTGATATGATATATGGCCGTGGCCTTGAAGCCACGGACTCTGACATTAAACCAGAGATGTATACTAAAATGAAGATGCTTCTTAAATCAAGAGAGATTAAAAGAGTGTCTAATGACTATAAGATGCTTGGTCAAGCGGCTGTGCAAGTAGTATATAACAAACAAAAGACAAGTATAGTAAAAGTACTACACTTTCCAATGGAAACATTGAGAGCAGAGAAGGCTAAAGATGGTAAGATTAATGCTTACTACTATCATCCTAAATGGGCTGAAATAAAGCCTTCTGATAACCCTAAAAGAATACCTACTTTTGGCAATGGAGGAAAAGGTGATGTTATTGAGTTATATATATTCAAGCCATACAGAAGTGGATTCTACTACTATGCTCCAGTTGATTATAATGGATGCTTACAGTACTGCTCACTTGAAGAAGAAGTATCAAACTACCACATAAACAACATAAAGAACGGCTTACAGCCATCTTTATTGATTAACTTCAATAATGGTGTTCCTAATGAGGAAACTCAAGAGTTAATTGAAAGAAAGATAATGGAGAAGTTTAGTGGCTCTTCAAATGCTGGTAAATTTATACTTACGTTTAACGAGAGTGTTGAAACTAAAGCTGATTTAGAGCCAATACATTTACCTGATGCTCACGCTCAGTATCAGTTCTTAGCTGATGAGAGTAGAGAGAAGATAATGCTTGGTCACGGTATTGTGTCTCCAATCTTATTGGGTATTAAGGATAATACTGGTTTTGGTAACAATGCAGAAGAGCTTAGAACAGCTTCTATCCTTATGGATAACATTGTTATTAGACCATTCCAACAAGCCATTTTAGATGGCTTGGAAGACATATTGCAATTTAACAATATATTCTTAAATCTATACTTTGTAACACTACAACCAATTGAGTTTACAGAATTAGAGAACATATCTACTAAAGTTAGAAAAGAAGAAGAGACTGGGGAGAAATTATCTTCCCAGGCTAAACTTGACTTTTCTGATGACGAAGGAGATGACTTGTATGCTCAGTTAGAAGAGATGGGTGAGGTAATCAGCTCTGATTGGGAGCTTATTCATTCAGAGGCTGTAGGAGACGATAACGAAGAGTTTGACCTTACTGCTTTAGCGGTTACAGAAAGCGATTCTAAGGCTTCTTCAAGGTCTTCTCAAGACAACTCTGGGTATAAGGTTAGATATGCTTATTCTCCTGTTAGAGAGTCTAATAAAAGCCGTAAATTCTGCAAGCAATTAGAGTCTTTAAGCAAGAAAGAGATAGTGTTTAGAAAAGAAGACATCTCGCAGATGTCTTTTAGAGGACTAAACAAGGAATTAGGTCATAATGGACAAAATTATAGCCTATTTAAATATAAAGGCGGTGTAAATTGCCATCATTTTTGGGAAAGAAGGGTTTATAAGAAGAGAGTAAGTGCTGATACAGAAGTAGAGGCATCAGATGCTGTAAAAGATGGTTTTAATGAGCCAACAAACCCTAAAGAAGTACCAGTAAGACCTACAGATATGCCGAATAGAGGAGCATATCCAAAAACTAAGTAAATATGGCACAGAAGGCACTTTTTATAACACTAAACGATTTAAAGAGAAAGTCAATCATTGACGGCAATGTTGATGGTGATAAGTTAATACAATTTATTGAGGTAGCACAAGACACTCATATACAGAATTACTTAGGAGGTAAATTATACAACAAATTACAAGCTTTAGTTATTTCTGGTGATATTGATTTAGTTGCAAATGCTAAATATAAGAGTTTGATTGATGTGTATATTAAGCCTATGCTTGTTTGGTTTACGCAAAGTGCTTATTTGCCCTTTGCTATGTATCAGATTAGCAATGGAGGTGTATTTAAACATAGAAGCGAAAACTCAGAGACAATCTCTTTAGAAGAGATGAATGCTATGCTTAATAGGGTAACAGAAACCGCAGAGTTTTATACTCGTAGGTTTGTGGACTATATGGGATTTTATAGCCAAGACTATCCAGAGTACAATGAGTCTACTAATGGTGAAATGTATCCAGATCGTGATGTAAACTTTCATTCTTGGGTTCTGTAATGGAAAAAAAGGAAATTATAACATATAAGCCTAAAAAAAGTAATATAATAAAGTTAGAGGCTTACTTAAAACAAATCAAGAAGAATGGCAAACAGCATAAATTGGGGAGAGATTTATTGCAGTAGTTATTTTGGAGATAATGACAATGAACAAACAATACATAATCAATCACAACCTAACTGATTCACATAATGATACAATGGTTTTTAAATTTAATAAGATGGGGTGAGACATATGAAGTATCTTGGTTTGGAAGCGTAAACGAATCTAACGGATGGGGAATTATATATCCATTTGATGCAGATGGTAGTTTTTTCAGAGCAGATACAACAATAGTTTTCGCAGACACAACTCAATATACATCAGATCAAACTAAATATTAAAAAATAAAAAAATGGCAAAACAAGTAATTGGAGTTGGAGCAGCTCCTAATGATAACAGCGGTGATCCGTTAAGAGATGCCTTTATCAAGGCAAATGACAACTTTACTGAACTCTATAATGGTGCAGGAAGTGTTATTGCAGATGGTTCAATAACAACTGCTAAATTAGCTGACGATGCAGTAACATATGCTAAGTTAGGAACAGAGTTTACAACTTCAGCAGCTATTGCTGCTTCAGACGTAGATTTTAGTACTTCTCAAGTGTTTACTAAAACATTATCTGCTGACACTACACTTACATTTTCTAATGATGCAATAGGTATGGTTAAAGATTTAATAATTACAGGAGACTTTGTATTAACACTTCCAACAGGCTCTCTTGTTGCAGGTGCTTACGATGGTACAGTAAGTAATTTAATTCAAGTAGTAGTAACAGGAGCAGCAGAATATTGGTATTCAATTTCACAACCACAAGCATAAGATATGAAAGCAATAGAGATAAACGGAGAAATTAAAACATTCGGTAGATTACCAAAAGTTTGGAATGACCAAAACGGAACACACTTAAATATTGGTGATGGTTCTGCTTTAGGTTTTAAAGAGATTGTTACACCAACACACGATGGTAGAATTGAAGAACTTACTAACCTACACTTAGAAGGAGATGTATATACTTACGATGTAGTAGACAAAAAAATTGAAGGAACTCTTGCTGAATTAAAAGAGCAGAAGATTTCTGAAGTAAAATCTATTATAAGCGGTAAATTATCTGCAACAGATTGGTATATTATTAGAGAAGCGGATAGCGGAGAGGCTACACCACAATCTATTAAAGATGAAAGAGCAGGATTAAGAACACAAAGTGATTCAATAGAAGCAGAAATAAACGCTTTAACTACTAAAAAATCAGTAGTATTGTTTGACATTAACCTTTAAATTTAAGTTATGTCTTTAAGTAAAAGATTAATAAATACAGGAGGTGCGCCTGCGGGAAACGGATTATTTCAAGTTATAACTTGGAATGGAGATGGCGTGAACGGAAGAGATATAAATAGTCTTTCATTTGCACCTGATTTAATTTGGATTAAAGCCACAAATACAACAGATAATTCTGTTTTGTGTAATATTTTAGAAGGCCCTAACAAAAAATTAAGTTTTAACGACCAAAGTAAAACTGGAGGTACTGATTATGGAGTTGTAACGTCATTTAATTCTTATGGTTTTACTTTAGGTGGGACAATAGATTTATCAGAAGTAAATGCTATTGGCACTCAATACGTTGCTTTTTGTTGGAAAGGTGGTGGCGCAGGTGTACAAGATACAAACGGATACATAACAACTACGGTTTCATCAAATTCAGAAAGTGGTTTTTCCGTTAATAAATATATAGGAGTGGGGGGTTCAAGAACCATAGGTCACGGATTATTTGAGGCGCCAAGATTTATGTTTGGAACAGCATATTATCCTGGTTTTAGAATGCCTACGCAAATATTTGATGTTTTAAATAGAGTTTATTGGATAAATGAAAAAAGTAATACTACAGCTACTGTTTTTGGAAATGTTGCGCCAACATCTACAACTTATATAGGAGCAAATGGTTATTCTAATTTTTCGGGATATAACCATTCTTTCTTCTTTTTCACTTCAATACCAAATTTCTCTAAAGTTGATAAATATACAGGAACAGGCGCAGCAGGAAATACCGTTACATTAGGATTCAAACCTGCTTGGATTATTATCAAATACATAAGACCTAATTTTAATTTTGATGACAGTTGGTATATTGAATATACAGGTTCTAATGGTTATATTAAAAATGATACCACAACAGGTTTAGAAGGAACAAGAATTACTACCTTTACAGAAGATGGTTTTACATTAAACTCGGCTTTTCAAAATGGTCTTGATAATGAATATTTTTATTACGCAATTTCAGAATAAATAAAAGAAAATGGGACTTGACAACAAAATATCATTCATTAGCGGCTTTATGTTTACTGCCTTATCAACTGTAAGTTTAATGGGAGTAGCACAAGCTGCTATGGTTGGTCTTGTTGGTGGTTTTTTTGGTCTATTAGGAAAAGAATTGTATTACGCTATAAAAAGAAAGATAAATGAGAAAGTTAATAGATAAAGCAATATTTAAATTTATAGAATTAA
>OBMK010003594.1_pt1 | contig 10636 bp, 7 predicted proteins | sample 1539081 | NCBI WGS metagenome assembly OBMK01 (sample SAMEA3355528, study PRJEB22509) | marine metagenome | biome: marine; feature: river plume; material: water | place: USA | collected 2010-08-07 | depth 0.5 m | reverse complement strand
CGGTAGCACACGCCGCCGCCGTCTTGTCCTTTAACGCATCCTGAACCGAGTACCGAGTGCTCTCGTCCACGAGATTCCACATGTATTTGCGGTCGCGGTCGGGAAAGCCAATGAGAGACACGAGATCCAGTTGAATGTACCGCAGCGGGAGAAATGCACCGCGCTTGGGCTTTCGTGCCTTGCTCTGACTCATTACAGGTTGGTTGCGACGCAAATTAGGCAGCATCTGATCACGGTACCACGCCTTCATGTCATTGTACGTGATGCCGTCGCGATTGGCCGGCTGCATTGGGTCGGTGTTGCGGTTTATGGCGTGCCACAGCGCGGAGACACCCAGCGCGCCCTTGTTCTGGCGATAGTACACATCCACGAGCCGCTCTCGTTGATCGTCGCTGAGTGTGCGGTCTTTTGTATCCCAGCCGCGATTGTTGTTGACCAGCCCGTCCTCGCGTGTCTGTCGATCGGACCTGTTCTTAAACGCCTGCGTTCGAGCTTTCCAGAGAGAGCGCACCTCGGCGTCATTCATGCCCTGCGCATTGTTTGGCGAGTACAGTCCGGCGTCCTCCATGACTATTTTGAACCACTTGAGCGTTCGCGGGTTGACATTATCGTCCACGAGAACGATCGGTGTACCGTCGTCGGTGTAGAAGCGCGCATCCTTGCTCGGCTCTCGGCTCTCCTCGTACTCGTCCAGAAGCTGCTGCCATTGCTCGCGGATCTCCCTCTCTGACACACCGACGAGGTCTGCGCGAAAGTTTCGCTTGTAGTCGACGAGCGTGCCCGGATGGCGTGGGCGCTGACCAATCTGGGCGTACTGTCCCTGCATCGCTTTCTACTGTACAGTAGGAAAGCATGGACGCGAGCCACCTGCTGCAGGCGTACGCGGCCCATGTCGCGCACCGCCTCGGAAAAGACACGACGACGACCACCACGGAGCTGCTCGACTACGGCCGCCGCAACTTTACGCCGCTGTCGTTCCTCGGCGTGTTTCCGGCAGACATTACGCCGGAGCGGACGCGGCACCGCTGCTTCTACATCCAGAACACGGCGGCCTCCGACGACCCGAGCGGCGGGGAGCACTGGTGCGCGGTCGCCCGGGAGCCGGGGCGAAAGGACCTGCTGTTCGACTCGTTCGCGCGGCGCCCGAGCCCCACCTTCATGCCGCATCTGCAGCACGCACGCAGCACCGATCCCGACGTCGACCAGGCGCTGGAGAGCACGCGGTGCGGCCAGCTGTGCCTCGGGTTCGGCCACGTGCTTATCAACCACGGCTACCACGCGGCGATGTGGTGCTGAGTGGTCACCGCGCGGCGTGCAGATCCATTTAGATCCATACAGTTTAGATCCATCGATTCGCGGAAGATTTGCCACGTGGGTGATCATTTTCTGCGTGTACTGTCAAAAGGACCACCATGGCACGCCCCAAGAAGATGACACGCGCCGAGATTATCAGCATGCTCAAGAGCCGTGGGCAGAAGGGTGCGCTCAGCAAAATGACAAAGCCGCAGCTACGGGCCCTGCTCGAAAAGACGGCGCCGCCTGGCGACGGTGGGCACGACGGGCCCAGGTCTGATCTCGCCTTGGAGCCAGACGAGCAGGGCGGGGGCCACTACTTTCGCAAGAACGGCAAGACCGTTTCGGACGGCGCGCACGACCACAAGAAGGACCCGTGGCCGTCCGACGCGGCGCCCGCCAAGGCAAAGAAGGCAAAGAAGGCCAAGAAGTCCAAGAAAAAGGTGCCCGACATTGAGGACCCGGACGCCGACCTCACAGTGGACCTGGTGAACCGCCGTCTTCTCGCAGACAGGCACCCGGCCACGGGGCGCAAGATTAGCGGCAAGAAAGCGGATCAGATGATGTGGTTGCTGCTCGACCAGAAAGCAACGCGGCTCATGGACGGCGACCGTGTGACGCGGGACGACATGGAGCAGCGCCTGGACAAGATCGACGAGACGCACCGCGCGGAGTTCCCGACGGACAAGCCGCCGCCGTCTGGCGTAGACCCGTCAAATATCCTGGCCGAGAGTGCCAAGCGCGGCCGCAAGAAGCCCGATCGCCTGTCGGAACAACAGCCCGATGCATTTGTAGCCGAGCGTGACGAGGACGACGAGCAAAAGGGCAAAGGCATGGGCTATCACGCATACATGTCAAAGCACCTCAAGCAACATGGCGGCAACATGGCCAAGGCGGCCGCCGCCTACCGCGAGCAAAAGGGCGGTCACTATGCACGCAAGGACGGGAGCATTCGCGGCAAGGACAAGGGCAAGTACGGACACACCCACATCCCGGGAAAGAACCCCGCCGTCAAGTTTGAGGATGCACAGGAGGACGAGCCCGAGCCAGAGCGTGCGCCGTCACCGCCGGCGCGCCGTATCACACGCAACATGGACCCGCGGGAGGCTCGGCGTCAGCAGCGCGGTCGTGGAGTCTCGCAGGAGGACATGGACGAGGCTGAGCTGGAGAGGCGGCTGGCCGAGATCAAGGGCAGTGGGTACGACCAGGACGGTAGTGGGTTCTTCTCTGGCCTGGTCAAGGATGCCCGGGCCGTCGGCTCAGACATCGAAACCGCGGCCAAGGACACGTACAACGACGCATTGAAGCCTGCCGGGCACTTTATCCAGCAGCATAAAGACGCCTTCGAAACAGCGGGAATGATTGGTGCTGCGGTGTTTCTGCCTGGCGTAGGCGAGGTAATCGACGCCGCGGCGGGGACTGCTGAACTGGGTGAAGCGGGTGCGACAGTAGAAGAGGGCGCCGAGACAATCGAGGGTGCCGAGGGCGCTTCCACGGGTGGCAACCCTGCGTCAACTGGGGATGCGAGTGCGGAGGCGGACGCAAATGCGAGCACCGACGGTACCCTGACCGAAGACGAGGCCGCGGGCAACAAGAAAGCCTTCAAGCCAACTTCCGGACGCAGCCTGTCAAAGATCAACAATCAGGGCAGAACGGGTGCCCTCAAGAATCTGGTCACGAATGCGGACGGTGGCGCCACACGTGCACAAGCAATGTACAACTCGAGGTATGGCCTTGCGGTAGCAGGCACGGACCTGATGCAGGATGTGATAGGAAACGACAACAAAGATTTGGAGGGTGACCCGCCACCGCCACCACCACCTGGGCCGCCTGCTCCGGCGCCGGCGCCGGCGCCACACGTGCCGACGTTCCATCCGCAGCAGATGCACGACGTCAGTGCATTCGGTGCGAATCGGTCGGCGCTCGAGGACGTTCCAAACGCATTCGGGTCTCCGTGGGGTTAAATAATCCATTGCTTCTACCAAAGCAATGTCACTGGCGTGGTTTCCTCCGTCCGAGACCGAGCAGTCGTTTGGGCAGCGCGAGCCGACGCCGTACGAGCGGCACATTGAGCAGGCACGACAGGAGCGCGAGCTGAAGCGGCAGATCAAGCGCTACGGCGACGATGCGATGCGCGTGGACCCGCAGATGAACCTGACGGACGCCGCGTCGAGCATGCCTACCGAGTCGTTCACGCGTGCCTACCAGATGAGAATGCCGGGCTCCAAGGCAGAAAAGGCCAAAGAAAAGGACCCATTGGCATCACTGATGAAGGCTATGCAAATCGATGTCACTAAAACGAGAGAGAAAGTCAAGACGGATGGCAGAAAATCGACTGCTACTAAGGAAAGCGACGATGGAAAGTTCCATGGAACCCGAGCTCGATACCCGAGGAGTCGTGCCGATCGAGAACCCGCAGAAATCGAGTCATGGCACGCCGCCTGACGGATGCCACGGGCTCGTTATGCCTAACCCGTGTCGTGCGGCATACCTTGGTGGGGTGTCGAGTGGCAAGACCAATGCACTGCTCTGTACGATCGGGCAGTGCCACGGCTGGCGCCCGTTCAAGCACATCTACCTGATGTCACCAAACAATGAGACGGTGCGCAAGGGCGAGTACGGCGTTTTAGATGATGTGACGTGCCTCGATCACTGGCCGACGCTCGACTACTGGGAGTCACGGCCTGGCCGCAGTGCACTCATCGTCGACGATATCAGCTGGAGCCTGTCGAAGCGGGGCTCGCCGTCGCAACATGAGCTGGCCGATCGCACGTGCGGGCACATCTCAAGTCACCATGAAGGCGGTCTATCGATATTCATTGCGCAACAAACGCACACCGGCATCACACCAAACATACGGCGGCTCATCTCACACTGGTTCCTGTTTCCACGGCGCCTCAGCGTCGATAGCGTCGGTCACATTGCTCGCTCGTGCATGCTCGAGAAGCAGACGCTACGAAAGATACTGGATTTCTGTGACGGCCCGTACGACTTTATGTTGATCGAGAACATTCCCGTCGAGCACCGGTCCAGAGCACGAAAGAATGGGTGGCAAAATGTCAAGGGCCTGCTATGAGTGCGTGTTCGCGGCGACGACGTGCATCTTTTTTCGATGTGCTTATAGAAACAAGACACCAACCTTTGAACCATGGATTACTTTTCAGCACCTCGTATCGGATCGCCGCGGGCGATGCAGAGTCGCGCCGGCAACACGAGCGGCACGTCGACCGACATCGTGTACCCCGTCTCGCGAATCGAACGGGGAGCGTTTCAAAGTGGCAAAACGCTCGAATTCAATTGGCGCTCGGACAAGCACCGCCATTGTCTGCTCCGGTCCACACGGCTCGTGGTGCACATGGAACACATGTTTGGTGAGACGGGCACGACCTGTGCATCGGTGACAAAGGGCCCTCAGAACACGGCAAAAGGCGCCCGCCCGTCCAAAAGCATCATGTACGCGACACTGCCCGCGACGACGCTGTTTGGCACCGGTCAGGTCCGCTACGTGCTCAATTCGGTCGTGGTGACCAATCAGAACCACCTGCTCGACTCATCGCTCGTACAATTGCTTCTGACCACCAACAACGACGGTCCGTCGACTTCTGGCAGCAACATGATGACGTCCACACGCAAGGACACCGGGCTCTCGGCGTCGTCGTACTTTATGGGCTCCGAGGCGGCGGCAGACAGCGAAAACTACACGCTGCTTCCATTGTCGCCGGCGCCGTACCTCTTGCATGGTACATCGAATGTCAGTACGGACGCAGGCACCAAGGCTGGCGACCTGCTGTCCGTGGCAGACGATCAGACGTTTCGGGTCCAGGTTCACTCGGGTGGTGTGGTGGATGCTACCACGTTTGAAGTGGATATTGACAAGGCGGCACCGCTGGAGGAGGGCATGGTTGTCACCGTCAAGGCTGGTGGCACGTCGAATGCTGCACTGTCTGGTGCCACGACGATTGCAAGCATCACCGACGGGACGCCTGTTGACGGCGCTGTGGTCTCCAAAAAGATCACCCTGGCCGGCGGCGCCAAGTTTACTGCTGCATGCACAACGCAGGCGGACAAGGCCGCAGATGACGCCAAGGTCGTCACTGTGATTGAGTTTACCGACGCAACTGACAAGGACCTGACCACCGTGTCTCTTGAGCGCATGTCCAAGGCCTTTGCGGTAAAGATGAAGGCCTCCGCGCTCAAGATGATCAACCCGAACCCGCGCGCGGAGATTCTGCAGCAGGGATACTCGGAACAGTCGGGCATTGTCACCACACAGGTCTCCGAGCCGATTCTGCTCGATACTTGGAATACACCGTACGCCATCCTCGGCGACCACGCGCTATTCCTCACGATCTCGCCCGACTGGCAGAAGAATTTGTTCTACGACGTCTCTGGGCAGTATGGATGTCCGGATGGCGATGGCGGCGTGATTAACTGCAAAGGCGATGGGTCTGATGACTTTCCGTCCGGCGCCGGCTCGATCAAGGCTCGTCAAATCTACTCGAGGATCACCAGCGTCGCGCTACATGTGCATTATGTGCATCCGAGCGAGCCCTACATACCTCAGAGTCTCTCTCTGCGCGTCTCGCCCGTGCAGGTGACCACGCGACAGATGAAGAGCAGATCTGTGAACGAGTCGTTCGTCGTGTCGCCCTCAATCAAGAGTTGCATGGTCTTTATTCGCCAGAACGCCCAGCACGTGTGCATCGACCGCTCCGAGTTGTCTCTGGCCGCTGCTGGAATCAATGTGCTCGGTCGCACAGTGCCCCTGGCCGAGCTCCCGGTCGGTGGCCAGGGCGGAACGTATGTGTACGACAGCTTGGCGCAGGAGGAAGCTCGCGACCCCGAGGTGGACCCGCGCCGTGCCTCAGCCGTCGCCGGGGCCGACCTGGTAAATGGTCGAGAGCGCACGGCACCGTACGGGTTTTCCAGCCTGCAGGTGCAATGCGGCGGCGCAATTCAGCCACGCGAGGCCCTGAGTGAGATGGAGCCTCACGCCGGCAAGATGTCGCGGGCATGGCAGCTCTACACAGAGTTCGTGGGTCGTGCGCAGGGCTACCGCGCGGCGCCGCTGTCTTACTCTGAGTTCTGTGGAGTGTACAACAGTAACTTTAGTAGCGCGCCGCGTGCTGGCGACCGTGGATGTTTCTTCCTGTTCGATCTCCAGCAAAAGCCGGGCAGTTTGGCCAGCACGTTGGAGGTCCGGGGTCTGCTCGAGCACGACCCAGACATTGCCGCCAAGCAGGAGCTCGTGGTGGTTGCGGTATCGGACTCGATCCTCAACATTGGCTACCAGGCACCGTCCGAGACGCCGGTGCTGACCGAGATCCAGCCAATCATTGGCGGCTAAATAATCGGTGCCTACAAACAAAGCGATGCCGAAGAAGGTTTCGTCTCTGGCATTCACGCCACCGTCAACAGGTCCTCGCAGGGGGAGATCGCCACTCGTCGCATCGACGCAAGGAGCACCGGTGCCGCGTGTCCCGAGATCGCCACTCGTCGCATCGACGCAAGGAGCACCGGTGCCGCGTGTCCCGCCCGGTACTGACGAGCCCGGTACCCCGCTTGGACATTTGCTCGGTTCCAGTTCAAAGGTATTGCGGCAAGTCGATGTGCGTAATGATGACTCGCGCTCGGTCGACCAATTTGAGAAGGACATCAGACGGCGACTGGCGTTCGAACCAGGTCAACAGAAGCAACAGTTGCGTGCTGAGATTAGCGAGATGCAGGAGGCAAAAGTCGAGCTCGAAAAAGAGCTGTCGAAGATGATAATACGAGCCAAGATTAAGGCTGGGCGGGAAAGAGACGGCCGGGCCTCCGTGCGAGTTACCGGCAGGGATGGGTCCACAATGGTACACACATCGTTCAGCGCACCGGACGACACGCCTCCCAGCAGAATTCGCCCGCGGCTCACCGCCCGGAGTCCCACGCCGACGGTCGGTGCCTCGGCGCCGAGCACGGTTGACACAGAAACGGACGCCAACAATCTCGACGCCGTAGAGAAAACACAGACAGAGATCTCAGACTCAATGGATGCCGTGCGACGGGCCGCGATTGCCGCAAAAGGAGCAAGCCCTGAGCAGATGGTCGATTTGCTAGAGGAGCTTCAGCGCAACAAGCAAATGCAACAGCTCGTTTCTGGCGGTATTCTTTCGTGGGACATGCTCACCAAAGCTAACGACGGCAGTGTGGTAATGCCTGACGGCTCCAAGCCCTCGCGGGTAATCGACTACGACGCGCTGTTGTCTCTGAACCAGCGCCTGTCCAGGCTCGCCGCAAAAGAGGCTGGCAAGCTTGACAACATACAGCAGGTGGTGGCACAACGCCAGACCACGCCGGGTCCTAAAAAGTCTGCGTCGGGCTTCTACCCGGGCGTGTCGGTGTTCATGTACCCGCGTGCACTGCCGGCGACGAGGCCTGGTCAGTAAAATCGGTACGTAACTACAAATCGCAATGGCCGGTGTCGGTGCACAGACGTTCACGTTTCAGCTCTCGAGCAAAACCGCCGAAAAGACGGGCTCCGGCATCGAGCAGTACCGCCTGGCTCTGGAGCCGGCCGTCACAGTGCCGTACTTGGCGCAACCACGGTGTCAGTTGGAGCAGTTTGCGTTTACCAACACTCTGACCAACGTAGACGCGGCGCTGTATGGCAACAACACGATTGTGTTCAAATGGAGCCCGTTCGTAGCGGACACAGCCGTCACCCCGAGCACGCCGCAGCAGGTCGCAAAGACCTACACGCTGACTCTGCCCGACGGGCACTACTCGCTGACATCGCTCGAGCAGACCATTGCGCGGATTCTGTTCAAGGAAACCAACAATGGACCGTCCGGCCACCTCGGTATCTCCGCGACGTCCGGCTTGTGGAATGACATGGCAGCGCTCGTCGGTGCCGAGCCGGAGCCCGCTGGCGATGACAAGGACGGCAACTCTGTCAATACGTTCACGCCCGCCGGTACAGCAAGCAATACGTACACGAGCAATTACATGTGGCTCACCACGGTGCCGGGGCAACACCACGTCGGGGGTGCCATTGCTGGGTACAACGACCGGCGCATATGTTCCATCCAGACCAATGCCGGCGCACTCAACGGTGCCCCAGCTGGCTCCAAGTCGCGCGTCACGTTTGACGGCACCCTCGCGGAGGGAAGCGACCATCCCAAGGGCGCAACCACGGTCGACTTCAGGCAGGTGTCGCAGTTTGACGCGTCCCAGCTGACGGCGCTCGGGATCCAGGGGGCCCCCCATGACTTTATGGGCTTCGGCGCGGGCGGTATCGCCAACCCGTCGATCGACCCCACGAGCGGGTGGGGCGAGGCGATCGATTTTGACGAGCTGAGCATGATTGCCGATGCCGACAACAATAACAACGCTATCGCGCCGGATCGCGCACACGCGACGGTGGATCCAGCGACTGGCGACGTGATTGAGGAGGCTCAGAGCCAACGCAAGATTCACCCGATCACATTCCGACCCGACAGTCGTACAAACATGCTCCGTACCATCGTGGCCGTGCCACTCGTCAAAATAGACGCAGCGAGCACGCTCTTCACCAAGACGCTTGGCTACAGTGTTTTCTCCGATCAAAACATGCTCGCACCACTAGATTCAAGTCTCACGTACGAGAGCAAGGCATGGACCGCAACCAACCCGGCCCTGCTTTTGCGAACAAAAGCAATCGAGTTTCATTGTCCCACGCTAGTAAACACGAGCTACGACCAGCGCGGCAAGCAGTCGGGCGGCTCATTGTGCAGTGTTCCAGTCACCGTGGCTCAAAATGAGGTGCAGGTGTGGCAGTCCACGTATGACCAGTCCATACCCGTGTCCTTCCACGGTGGCTCGATTGACTCGCTCACGTGGAGCCTCACAGACGGCGAGGGGCATCCCGTGAACCTCCAAGGGCAGGATTTCAATGCAACACTCAGAGTCTCGTGGGCAGACCCCGTGCCGCCACAGATCGGGAGCGCCGGTGCCGAGGCCGAGGACGCGTACGGGCTGCGAGACGTCAAATATGTGTCGTAGATACACAAACGAGGCATGGCGGCGTTGCGCCGAGACGTCGCACCGATTCTGGATCGTACTTGGGGCTGGGGTGAAGAGGATCCGCAGACAGGCCAGGACCTGTACCGCATTGCAAGCGAGGTCAGACAGCCAATGCCCTTCGAGGAGGATGGCTGGGACAAGCCAGAGCACCGATACACCTGGGAGCAGGTCAAAGCCATGCAGCGCAATGAATTTGATCACCGGCTGGACCTGCACTCCATCTACGGTTTTCTGGATTTCGACGCCGATCACATTCGAGCACGTCGCCCAGACCCACAGCACCCTGTACGGGCTGTGCTGAGAGACACTCTGAGGAACAACGATATCGATTGGGAGGACCCGACGGACGTTGTTGAAATGGCAGAGGCTGGCTACAAACCACGGTATGATCTGCGCCGTGACCACGTGGAGAGGGGCTTGTCCCCGGCAGACGCCAACATGGGCGACACGTTCACGCCAGAGGAGCAGGAAGAGTGGGTGCGACGGACGGCCGAGAGGCAGAACCATCACCGTCTTGACCCGTTAGAGGCAGAGGACATTTATGAAAACTTCCACATGCGCCAGTACGAACGCTTGTTGGACCTGGGGAAACGGCGGCAGGCTGAAGCCAACCAGTTTATGTCAGAGCTTAAGAAACGAGAGGCGCTACGGCACGCCTACGACGCCAAGGGACGATCAGCCGACCTGCTATTGGGCGATTCAGGCACCAAGCCGATGGACCAGGACGGCAGTGGCACGGGTCAGGGTAGCGATATTTCGCAGCATGGTGGTATGCAACCAGGAGGAGAGCTTGTGCAGGCTCTGCAGGCAGTCCAGGATGAGCTCGTGCGTGATGAGGCGCTGCGAGATCGTATCGCCAAGCACACGCGACTGTCCAATCCGCAAATCATGCGCACCGTGAGACCTGAGGAGGCGCTACAGCAGCGCGATTCGTTCCTGGCTGAACGAGGCGGTATGGGCAGTCTGCAGGCCGGAGATGATAGCGACCCGGACGGCGACCGTCTCATACTTGAGGAGTTCAAACGACGAAACTTCGTACCAGCCGATGCCGACGGGAACAATCCTGCGCACTGGGGCCATACCATTGCCGGCGATGAAGACAATGGCAATCTCGAGAGCCACCCACATCCGTACGGCCGGCTGCAGACAAACCAGTACGAAGCTGCCAATCGGACGTATCTGAGATACCACGACCGCGCCATCCGACGATTGGAGCAGGCGCTGACCGGCCCTCCGGCATCCACACCGCCGCCAAGAGGCCGACGAGTGCCGATCCAGCGCACGATTACGAGGCCTCCACGCG
>OBMK010003591.1_pt1 | contig 10644 bp, 3 predicted proteins | sample 1539081 | NCBI WGS metagenome assembly OBMK01 (sample SAMEA3355528, study PRJEB22509) | marine metagenome | biome: marine; feature: river plume; material: water | place: USA | collected 2010-08-07 | depth 0.5 m | reverse complement strand
CAAAGTAAAAAAGGTGTTAGTGCTAGCATAGAACAACAAGAAGCTGCTAATGAAAAACTTAAAGCAGATGGAAAAGCTCAGTTAGAACAAATAAGAATGGGTGAAGCCGGAAGAATACAAAACATACAAATGAGTGAAGCTCAAAGAATGCAGCAGAGCGAAGTAGCAGGTAAGCAATTTGTTTTTGAGCAAAAAGAAAATAGACAAATGCAACAATTAAATAGAGTTTCAGCTCAAATAACAGGCGCACAACAACAAGAAGTGGCTGCTCAACAGGCTCAAGCCTCTGCCCAAGCAGGAATGATGAGTGGTTTAGGTAATATAGCCGGCTCATACGTGGGTACGTTATAATAAAAATATAAATATGTCATACGAAAATCCAATAACAGTAGTTGATACAGAAAGCGCTAAAATTAGAGCGGCAGGAATGGCAAGCTTTGGTCAAAGCGTGGGTGGAGCTATAACTGCTTTAGGTCAAAGACAAAGACAAGAAGCTAAAGAAAGAAAAGAAGCTAATCTAGCGGAGGCCAACGCTGTTGTAAAGTACAACGATGCTTATCAATCCAACATATTTAGCAGTACTGATAAGTTCAAGGAAGATTCTGATTTTGATATAAGCCCTCAAATTACCGGAATATTTAATACTTGGGCTGACGAAGGTGCTAGGTTAAAAGCTAGAAGAGACGCTACCGATAGTCCAGAAGAACGAAGAGAACTTCAAAAGCAAATAGCTGTATACGATAAGTTTTTTTTAGGCGGTGGCATGACGAGTAGTCTAGGTGCTATAAGTGAATTACAAGCTGCTATAGCTGAAGGAGGTGCTCCAAATAAACTAGGTAGAATAGGTGGTTTATCAGCGTCCGACTTAGATCCAAAACTTTATAAAGATTTTATAGGGTTAGCTCAAGGTAATGGAGGTAAAGGCATGTCTTTAAAAGGTATTTCACCAGTTTATGATGAAAAAACGGGAACTTATAGTGCTTTAAGTTTAGAAACTATTTTTAATGGTGGAGGTAGTTATAACACTGATCAATTAAGTAAAGGAGAACTAGTTTACATACCTGACATGCAGGAAGGAACTCAAGATGTTTTAAAGAAACAAGGTTTGATTAACGATAGAAATGCTATAGACCCTAATAGCAAGCAATTTTTAGATAATTTTGCTAAAAAAGAAAATGGAAAAATAGTTTACAGCACTAGAACAGATGTTAATGGTAATGAAATAAGATATATAGATATTGATTTTGATAGATTTAAAAACTATCTTGATGGAACTTATAATGCTAGTATAACAGGTTATAGCGCTGGGGCTGGAGATGAGACATCTATGGGTTATAGAGAAATGCAATCTTACGTTAATGACATTCTTGATGATATTCCGGCTGATCAACAAGAAGAATTTAAAAAATTAACTGGTTTTGGTGTAGATGATTTAGTTTTAGAAATTGGTAATCATGAAAATACTATACTTTCAGAAGAGTCATATAATAATTTTCAAAATGCTTTATCGGCTCAAAAGTATTTAGAAATTAAAAATAGAGTTCCTGGTACTATGGTGCAAAAACCTAAAACTTTAAGCGCTTCTGATCGTAAAGCTATACAAGAGGCTAATACTCAAGAAAAAATTGACAACAAACTTAATTTAGTTATTGAGTCTGCTATGATGAATGAAGAAGGTTCTGATATAGGAATATATAATTATTTAAACGACTCACAAAATGCTGAAGGCGTTGGTTACACCGCAAAAGAAAACAAAAGGTTTCAAAGCGATTTAATACCTAAAAATGAAGTTGCTGAATATCTTAAAACAATGGATGCTGAGAAGTTTAAAGAGTTTTATCCAGACTTAAAACAAGCTAATGAAGAAGATTTACAGAGTATAGTTAATGATATGGGCGATTCAAATTTTATGTCTGTAGCCGATGAAAGACCTATGGAAGCTTTAAACGAAATGGATGCATACAACTTTATGTTGCAAGACATACCTATGTTCAGCCAGGAATCTACTGTTAAATTAGCAAAAGCAAGAGGTGATTTTAAAATGAGTGATAAATATCTTGATCCTAAGATTGACAAAAAAGCTAGACAACAGTTGGGTTCTCCAGAGGAATATGTTAGTAGAAAAATGGCAGAAACTCCACTTCAAGATCCAAACAAGTTGAAATTAAAGTACTTAGATGAGTTACAAAAATTAAAAGCTAAATTAAAAGCTAATAAATAAAATTATTTTATGGAAATTTATATAGTAGATGGTGTAGAAATTGATATATCTACATTTACTTCTGAAGAAAAAGCTAGTTTTCTTGAAAAATACAAAGATGCTGTAAAAAAATCAAGTGAACCAGTAAAGACAACACCTGTAGCAATGGATGCGACTGCAGGAGAAGAAAAAGCATCCGATGGGGATTCCAGTTCGGTAGATATTTCTTTGGATTCATCTATTGAAGATATAAATAAAAATAAAGAAAATGCTGAAGAAGCATTCAAAAGAAAACAATTTGAATTAAAACAGGTAGATTACGAAGAAGGTGTGGAATTAAGTTCATCGTTGGATAATGTACAAAAAAAAGAAGAACAATTAAGAAAATTTTTTCAAGGAACAAAAAGAGTTCAAAGTAGAACTGGTAATCAACCTGCTTACGACGTAGGAGGTCAGTTTACACCAGACTACGAAAGCACAGAGCAAGAAAAATTAGATTTTCCAGAATATTTTAATGAAGATGGAACTTTAAAAACTGAAACTGAAATAAAAATTATTGAAGCTGATTTAGAAAAACAAGAAAAAGGTTTAATCGAAAACCCTCTTTACAAAACGCTAAAGGATATTGATCAAAAATATGACTCTGCTGTTATGGCTAAACTAGAAACAGAGTCTGCTAGAATAGCTTATGACGCGACTGTTGTAAATGAAAGCTTAAAAGAAATAGACAGTATATCTAAAGATTTGTTTGGTAGAGGCATAGCTGATTTAAATAGTTACAAGTTTACAACTCAAGAGGAATTAGACAAAGCAAATAGACTAATAAAAGATGCGGGAGCTAATTATAAAATACTACAAAGTTTTCAAACAGATGTAAACTCTTTATCTACTTTTTACAATAACATAGAAAATAAAAATGCTCAAGCGGAATACGCTGAAGGTTTTAAGGGTGTTATGAATGAAATAAGACTAGGAGCTAGTAATGGTAGGTTAAATACAGCTTTAATTTCTTATGATTTAGGCAGACCTGTAAACATGAATGACGTTGAAGATACTAAAGAAATAATAAGCACTATAGTAAAAGAAACTAAGTTTCAAAAAGGATTATTAAATAGCAAAGAGTTTGCAGCTTTTAATGCCGCTGGTAATTCTGATGAATTTTTATCCACAGAGCAGTTTAATTTACTAATGAGTTCTGCAGCTGGACCAGAAATAATGGCTTCACTTGTTGGCAATAGTTTATCTCAAATGGTTACAACGGGAAGATATATAATTCCTGGAGCAATTGCAGCGGGAAGCACAAAAGGATTTGTTTTAGGTAGCTCGTTTGGTCCAGCCGGTAGTGGTCTTGGTACTTTAGGTGGTGGCCTAGCTGGTTTAAACATAGGTATGGCTTTAACAAATGGAGCCGTTGAATATGGTAATTCAATATTTGAAGCCATAAGAGAGAAAGGTTATGATCTTGAAAACCCAGAAGATGTTGAAAGAGCATTAAGTGACACTGAAGTGTGGGCAGAGGGTAGAAAAATTGGTATATCAAGAGCAATTCCTATTATGTTAGTCGATTATTTAGGTGGTAAATTTGCTGGTGATTTAGTGAGTCCTTTAGCTGGTACAGCAACTAGAGCTGGTGCTATAATAGCTGAAAGTACTATTTTACAGCCTGGTATAGAAGCCATTGGTGAAGCTGCCGCACAAACTTCTGCTTATGTAGTTGCAGGTAAAGAAATTAATTTGAACGAAATTACAATGGAAGCTTTAGGCGGACTTGGTTCAAAGTCGCCTCAACTTGCCGGTAAGGTTTGGTACAATAGTACTAATTCGTATAAAAAAAGTTTAGCTAAAAAATTAGCTGATAATTTAGATTTTGCTGTTGATCAAAATAGTTCTGAGAGAATAAACAGTTGGGCTGATCAAATGCTTTCTGATAAATTAATAGATCAAGATACTCATGTAAAAATTAAAAACAATGCCACTGTTGCTAGTGAAGCTAATACGGCTTTTGATAACATGCGTGGAGAAATGAGTATTACTGAAAGAGCTTTAGACACCGCTAAAAATGGTAGAAAAAACAAACAAATTAAAAAAAGACTATCTAATTTAATTGAAGAACAAAGAGATTTAAATAGATCAAAAGAAGATATTAAAAAAAATGGTGGTGATGCAAGTGTTCTTAACAAAGCTTTAAAACAAATATCTGATGAACTTCAAGTTATTCAAGAAACTGGAAGTATCGAAGTAGATGATAGTTTTAAAACTAAAAATGATTTACAGACTTTAGCTTATAGACAATTTGAATTAGGTAAAAAAATATTAGGACAAGATGGATCTGGGTTAACTTTACAAGAAGTAGAAAATCTTGATCCAGAAAATACTAAAGGAATTAGTGAGGATGCTTTAAAACAGCTTAGATCAGGTGCTGTGGCTGTTAATACAGGTGATAAAATGATTTTAAATTTAAATGCTTTAAAAAATGCTAGAGCAAATTATTTAAAAACTGGAGACGCATCTGCTTATACTTCTTTTTCTCACGAAATACTACATACTGTTTTAGCAAATAAATTTGATACTAAAGAAATACAAGAAATTTCTACTAATCTACAAGATTATATAAACGAAGAGTTTGAAAAGGGTTCTGGTGTTATATCTGGTCGTGTTAAAAGTAGAATAGATAAAAGAATGGCTCGGTATAGTGATAGAACCGCCGCTGTACAAGCTGAAGAGTATTTAAACGTATTAAGTGATGAAATGGCATCAGGAGCTATACAGTGGGATAATCAAAACAAAGGGTTTTGGAATAATATTGCTGAAAAAATAAAAGATACACTTTATGCTTTTGGTTTGACTGAAGATGAAATAACTTCTTTTGATATAACAGACGGAAAATCTGCTTTTGACTTTTTAAAGACATATTCTAAAAGCTTTAATAAGGGCCAAATTAAATCTAGAAACTTAAAATCTGTTTCGTCAGAGTCTAAGTCTTCAATGCAATTAAATGCTTTAGCTGCTGAAGCAAAGCAATCAGGTAATTTAGAAAGTTCTGATCTTAAAAATCAATATGAGCTTTTAGCTTTAGAAGCTTTAGGGTTTCAAAAAGGTAAAGGAACTGTTAATAGAGAAGAGGCTATTTCATTTGTTAATCAATATTTTCCTGGTATAATAAGAAGATATGATCCTAATAAAGAGTTTTCTACGTTTGTATATAGTAATATAAAACCTAAAAGACAAAAGTTTTATCAAGAAGAAATAGGAGACAAAGCTCAAACAACTAGTATAGATGATGAAAGAGCCAGCCAAATAGCAGACGATAGCGAGCCAACTCCAACACAATCTGATGCTAAGGTTAGAAAAGCAAAACCTTTTTCTAACCTAAAAAATTTAACAGAAGACGTTTTAGTAGTTTTAAATTCAAAAATAAATAATGTTCTTAGTAGCATACCACTTACTAAAGTTTCAGCTGAGGTTGTAATTGATAAAATTAAAAATCTGGTAGAGAAAAATTTATGGAAAGATATTAAAGAAGGTATGGGAACAATATCTAAACCTGGAGGTGTTGTTACTGTTAGTCCTGAATATAAAGCTTATCATGATAGTAATTACAAAGAACTAGTAGAAGCTATACCTTTATCTTCTGCTAAAAGAAAATATAAAAGTCTTTTTAAAATAGAAAAAATAGGTAGAGAAAAAGATAAAAAAGTTAACCCTAAAACTGGAAAAGTTACATATCCGGGAACAGGTATATTTAATGTTACAGTACCTAAAAAAGGTGCTTTCGGATCTTATCATACTGTGCAAAAACCAGGTATGGGAATAAATACTTTAATAGAAAGACAAACTTCATTAGCTAAAGAAGTCGCAAGAGGTTTAGCTGCTGGAATAGTAGATACTTATATAGAAGAAAATAAAACAACATTAACTAAGGACATGAAAGTCAACGAAGCTATTGCTTTAGAAAACTTATTTGATCAAATAAAGACTTCTATAGATCCTAATAGTAATGAACAAAGAAAATTTGATGTTGTAAAAGCTACAATACCTTTAGTAAGTTCTTTAAATAAAGCAGAAATTGATGCATTATCTCTGGACATGTTAGACAGCGTAAAATCTGGTATTGCTCCAGAAGCTGCGGCGGTTTTAATTTCTTCTAAATATAATGTACCAGAAGAAAAACTACAAGGAGTAGTTGGTTTAATAAATAAAGTTTTAGCTCCATTTAGTTTACAAATAAACCCTGAAGCTTTCAAACAAATAGCTGATCAAGAAGGTGTTAATAAAGATCAACAGTTAGATTATGATTCAGATTGGAATGGATTTTTAGAAAGAACTGGTTTAACTAAATATGGTTCTTACGAGTATAATACAAAAGATATTAAACTAAGAAATGAAAATAAAGGTAAATTTGAAAAAAGTTTAGTTTCTTATTTAGAAAAACTACCTGATGAAGTTTTAGATAATCAAATGTTTTTAAGTTCTTTTCAAAATAGCACTGCAACATCTTCTTTTTATGCTAACGCAAAAGAGATTAAAAATGTTATTAAAAAAGTTAAAGAATCTAGAAAAATATCCCCTAAATCATCAGGAATAAATTGGAACAAAGTTAATTTTTCACCTGAAGTGGCTAATAAATTAGCAAAGCTTAGCAATGAAAATTTAAAAAATCCAATGTCCAACAAAGCGTTGGTTAGTGCTTATAAAAAAATATTAGCTGCTCATAAAATAGACATTAAAGAAACTAAAAAAGCCTTAAAATATGTTTTGAAAAGTATAAATACTTTTTATAATAAAAATAATAAAAGTGTAGAAGCTGGCAAATTTATTACTACATGGATGCGGATGCAGACAAACTTTGGCGGTGGAATTTTTAGAGGATCAGCACAATTTGAATCCATGTCTTTAACTCCTAGTAAAACAACATTTAAAACAGGTAGTCCAGCTTTAAGAAATTATGTTGCAGATCAATTTGGTCTTACTTCCGACGAAGTTAAATATTTAAACGGATCAACAGGCAAACTAAGTGTGGCTAAACAAAAAGGTATTCAAAAAGCTTTAGAAGCTAAATATGAAAATGTAACTAAACTTAAAAAAGATATTAAAGAGTTAATGGCTGTACCTAAAGAATTTCATGGAGAACATGACATAGCCTTAATGTTGTTTACAACAAATGTTTTCAAAGCTATGAATGAAAGTAATTTTGATAGTAAATACGATGATATAGCTAGGTACTACAGTCAAACTTTATTAAATGAAAATGATAGAATGCTTATTGATAGTGCTTGGGGAAGAACAGGTAACTCACCTGATTACTACTTCGGCATGATGCCTGAAATTAGATTTACAGAAGTTATACCTGGTATAGCTAAAGACATTTTTATGTTTGAGTATGGTACAACTTTAGATCAAGTTATATTAAACAAACTAGCGTCGAAAGAAGTTTTAAATAACAAAGATCTAGTTAAAAAATTAGTTACAGCTTTAAAAGCAAGTATAAGCCCTAAGAGCTTACAAGTTGTTAAAGATAATAAATCAAAAGTAATATCTAATCCTAGCATAAGAGAAACATATAATACGCTTATATCTGAAACAGCTACAGAAGTTTATAACGAAACAGATAATAGCAATTCTCAAGCTACCGCTGTAGAATTAACTACTCAATTAGAAAACAGTCAAGAAGTTAAAGAAGTGCAACAACAGAATACGGAAATATTAAATACTTCTAATACTACTAAATCTAGTATCCCTTTGTCTACTAACACTATTATTAATGATTTAAAAGAATTAGACAACCAAGTAGAGCAACAAAGATCAGAAATAAAAGCATCAATACCTTTAAATCTAAGTGATGAACTAAATAAAGTTTTACAAGAAACAAAAGGTGTTAACGAAAAATATACATACTCAAAAGCCAAAGCTCAAGCGTTGGGACAAAGAATAGGTAAATGGAAGTTTTTTATACCACCTTCCGCGGAAGATTTTAAAGGTTTAATATATTCTTTTTTAGCTAAAGGAAAGATTGGCGACAAGCAATTAAAAATGTTTAAAGATAATTTGTTTAGGCCCTTTGCTAAAGCCATAGGTAATATAAACAATTTAAAGCAAAGTATTACAAATGATTTTCAAGCATTAAAAAAACAATATCCAGCTATAAAAAAATTACTAAGTAAAGAAATTCCAACAGGTGGATTCACTTATGATAGTGCTGTAAGAGTTTATTTATGGACAAACAGTGGTGTTGAAATACCTGGGTTATCTAAAGCTGATCAAAAAGAATTATATAACGAAGTTAAAAACAATCCTGAATTAAAAGCTTTTGCTGATAAATTAAACTTAGTACCTAAAATAACTTCAGAATGGTTATCTCCAGATGCTGATTGGCAAGTGGGTAATATAGCTTCGGATATTAATGATATTACAAATAAAGTTTCCAGAAAAAAGTTTTTAGCAGATTGGATTGAAAATAAAAATGAAATGTTTAGTGACAAAAACCTAAACAAAATAGAAGCTTTATATGGTTCTAATTTTAGAGAAGCATTAGAAGATGTATTGTATAGAATGGAATACGGAACTAATAGAAGCCAAGGAGGTGGAAGGTTGGTAAACGGCTTTATGGACTGGATCAACAACTCTGTTGGAGCAATTATGTTTTTTAACACGCGTTCTGCATTATTACAGCAACTATCTATGACTAACTTTATAAACTGGTCTGATAATAGTATTATTGCTGCGGCTTCCGCATTTGCAAATCAAAAACAATTTTGGACAGATTTTTCTAAATTATGGAACTCTGATTATCTAAAACAAAGAAGATCAGGATTACAAAGTGATATAAACGAAGCTGAAATAGCTAGTGCTGTAGCAAACAGTAAGAACAAAGCTAAGGCTCTTATTTCTTATTTACTTAAAAAAGGTTTTTTACCAACGCAACTTGCTGATAGTTTTGCTATAGCAACTGGTGGAGCCTCTATGTATAGAAATAGAATTAAAACATACATAAAACAAGGTATGTCTAAAGCTGATGCTGAAACAAAAGCTTTTACAGATTTTCAAGAAATAGCTGAAGAAACTCAACAGTCATCAAGACCAGACCTTATATCACAACAGCAAGCTGGTCCTTTAGGTAGAGTTATATTAGCTTTTCAAAATACACCTATGCAGTACATGAGGTTAAGTAAAAAAGCTTTGTTAGATTTAATAAATAGAAGAGGTGATGATAAAACTAATATTAGTAAAATAATTTACTACACAGCTATTCAAAATTTAATATTTACTAGTTTACAAAATGCTTTATTTGCTTCGCTTTTAGGTGATGAAGATGATGATAAAATAACTGACAAAAGAATAAGAGCAGCAAATTCTTCCGCTGATACAATATTAAAAGGTATGGGTATAGGTGGCGCGGCGGTATCTACAATTAAAAATATTTTAATTAGATTTTCAACAGAAGAAAACAAACCTAAACCAAACCATACGTATACAATTTTAGAAGCAATTAATTTTTCTCCACCAGTTGGATCTAAATTAAGAAAGTTTTATAGTGCTTTACAAAGTTATACTTTTGATAAAGACAAGATGTATGAAGAAGGTTTATCTTTAGATAATCCAGCTTACATAGCTTCTGGAAAAGTTGTTTCAGCTTTTACAAATATACCATTAGATAGGTTATTTATAAAATTAAACAATCTTAAAGCAGCTAATAATTCTGATTTAGAAAACTGGCAAAGAGTTGCTAGATTTTTAGGATATTCAGAGTGGGATATAAATCCTCCAGCTAAAAAAAATAAAAAGAAATATAGTAAAAGACCTAAGTTTAAATCAACCTCAAAAAGAGGTTCTAAATCTAAAAGAGCAAGAATATGATTAAATCACCATTATTAAAAAAGTATTGCAGTTCAAAAGGACCTGCGTTCAAAGGAGCAAACTCAAAAAACTCTAGCTGCTGGAAAGGCTACAAAAAAGTAGGTACAAAGAAATCACCTAGTGGAACTGGAGAGACTGTAAACGATTGTGAAAAAATTAAATAATGAAACTATGGAAAATTGTCCTTATTGTTCTAGCTGCTACTGTAGCTAGTTGCGGAATACAAAGAACACCGCCACCGCCTTTATCAGGCCCTTGGTTAGATGTTCCTTCTACTGTTAAGATAGATACATTATCTTACACAAGATTAAATTGGAAGATGAGAAAAAGCTTTACGTTTAGGTGGAACTATGCTAAGTTCGCGTCTAATCAACCGTTTTCGTTCTATTCATCTGCATCGTTTGCTAGGTTTTGGAATCCATTTAATTCATTTGAAATGTACTGGAATAGACATAACTTTTGGTATGACTGGGCTTTTGGTTATCCTTATTTTAACCATTATTATTCAATGCCAAGATATTACATGTACGAACAACCTCGTTATGTAGCTGTAATGAAAGGAAGAAGAATTAGTCAAAGAAATAAAGAAG
>OBMK010003590.1_pt1 | contig 10645 bp, 10 predicted proteins | sample 1539081 | NCBI WGS metagenome assembly OBMK01 (sample SAMEA3355528, study PRJEB22509) | marine metagenome | biome: marine; feature: river plume; material: water | place: USA | collected 2010-08-07 | depth 0.5 m | reverse complement strand
CTTTTTGGCGTCAGGGTCATTACCCTTTAATGCCTCTATAACTCTCATTTGGTCTTCAATCATACCGCCATACGGGTCGTAGGGCTTATCAGTAGTGTCATCTAATGCACCAGCTACTGTACTGGATTCCGTTGTAGCGCTTGCTGTTTCGTCATCCGGGTCTCCCAAAGCAGCAGGACGTTCTTTTGACAAGTCTTCCTCAAGTTTTATTAAAGACTCACTGTATGGGTCTTCCATGGAAATAAGTTCAGGAGCTTGTTGTCCCTGACGGCGCACTGCTTCTCTAAACGGAGACAAGTCTGCTTCCACGCCCGGACCTTGCTGCTCTATTATTTCTTTCATTTTTCTTTCGGTTGGTTGCTTTAGAACCTCTCCTAAACCAGAGCCTAATTCTCCAGCGCCTTCATAAGCTATCCTTCCTATTTCAAAAGGAGACCTCATTAAATCAGTGCCAAATTGACCTATGTTTGATAGGCCAATTAAAAAATCATTACCAATAACACCTAGCTTAGTGTCAGGTTGAAAAAATTGTTCGGGCACTTCGCCAACAACATCAGCAGTGGTTGGTAACGCACCAGCCGCTACGTTTTGCGCTCTTCTCCTGGCTATTTCTGAAATTGGTGTCAGGTACTGTTGACGCAGAGCCTCTTCCGCCGTTGGAATCATTACCTGGCCTATGCCGCTGCCTTTTATCCCTTGAACTGCCATTTATAGCTCCCTATGCCGATTTATTGCCGCCCATGCCAGCACCTTGAAGCGCAGTGTACGCTCCAACGCCTTGCAGGAATGGATTAGCAGATGGCGTTGTTGCGCTTTTAAAGGTGCTAGATAACCCTCCTGATGGAGTTCCCTTCAATAGCTGGCTGCCAAGCTCGAGGCGAGTGTACGGCTCTTGAATCTGTTGCATAAGGTTCTGTCGGTCAGCGTCATACTGAGCCTGAGTCTGCCCTTGCCCAAGACGACCAAGCTGTGAAAGTGATGCAATATCCGCTCTACCTAACTCTGAGCCAACTCTACCAATATCGGCAACATTAGCGCCAACACCGCCAAACGCCTGGCCTAGTCCCCCGAGCAATTGTCCGGCTTGCTGCGAAGACGCGACTGCTGTATCAAATCCTTTTGACAAGAACTCGCCAACCTTACCAAGACGAGCACGCTCACCCTCTGCTGATTGAATGGCGGCGCGAGAGCCTCCAAACGCACCTTGCTGTACGGCTTGTCCTGCTAATTTATTCTGACCAATAGCCGCTTGGCGGTTTATTTCATCAATTACTGCGCCTTGATACGGGTTCATAAACTGCTGTATACCCTGGGAAGGGTCCAGCATAGCAACACCTTGACCTAAAGCTCCAATACCGGCTTGAGCCGCCATCTGGCCTTGCTCTAATGAGGGCTGATAAGAACCTACTTGGTCTTGCCCTAACTGCATTGCCTGCAATTGTAAAGGGTCCATGCCTGCAACCTGATAATCAGGGAGGTCAAGGGCAGTATCTAATAATCCAGGACTGGTTTGGTTAGTTCCATCAAACTCACCGAATGCTGTGCCAAGAACGCGCTTTTCTAACCCCTCAAGGTAGGGAGCAAGGCGCTGTATCTGTTCTACTGTTTGAGTTTCAGCCATTACGCCATCCTCTCGAATTTATCCATCATTTCATACATGCGTTCTACGCCTTTATCATAGTCGCCACCGCCTGCACCTTTTACCGAGTTACGGGTAAATACAAATTCTTCATCTGATACTCTAATTTTATCAGTAGGAACGCCGTTTTGGTAAACTTGCCCTGGGATGCTATCAGATGTTCCTGTGCCTGGGCCTTCTATCAAACCGCCTGCACCAGGCATTGCGCCTCCAGCACGATAGCCTGGAATCATTCCACCGTATCTGTAATTTATGCCACCAAGCTGACCACCGCCATACCCATCACCAAACGGGCGGGAACCTCCTGAAGACTGGATTTCTTCATCATCACCTGCAAGCATTTTAGCTATTAATCCTGCGGCTACGCCTTCTCCTAGTTTGGTGTTTAAAACTTTAAACAAAAGATTTCCACCATCATCCTGGCCTGCAAAACCTATACCTTTTAGAAGCTCTCCGCTCATTGTTTCAGCGTCCGTTCCAAGAGCCTTGCCAGTAAACCCTCCGAAACCTGTAGATAAGGGTGCAGTAGACTTCAATGCATTGTTTTTCGCCAACTGCGCGGCTGTCATATTCGTTCCTCTGGCCTGATTGAGCGCACCCATTGCGCCAGTATCGTAACTACCGCCAGCGGAACCTGCGGCAGGTGCAAAAGCGCTACCAGCTGCCCCGCCCATAATGCCAGCTAAAATAGCATCTTTAGGTTTGTTGCCCATTGCAAGAGAGCCAAGCCCGGATGCAAGTGCGCCAGAAACAAACGGGCTCATGCCAGCAGTCATTGCAAATTGAGGGGCAAATGCACCGATTGCGATTGGTGCCGCTTTTTTAATTAAACCTTTTAAATTAAATCCCATTAAGATGCTACCTTTACAGTCCCGCTATCATTATATAGTGCGCCTGCCTCAAGTCCAGTTGCGGATGTTGGCAAGTCGGTTAAAGTTATTTTTGTTCCCCGCAATTCTCCGGGATTTCTTTCTTGACTAATAAAGCTCTCTAATGCCCTGATTATATCAGACATGTGCGCTCTTGAATACTGTTCTGGAGCTTCCGGTAGTCTAGGTGGTGGTATTTGGTTGTTTACAGCCATTATCGTCTACCGTCCTGCCTCAAATCTACTCGTGGGCTACCAAGTTTCCATTTTGAGCCTAGTGCTTCTGATTCTACACGAAGTGCGAAGGAACGTCCACGAACTCTAAGGTCTAATTGATTAGTAAACTGCTCAATAGGATTAACTGATGTGCGAACAGCATCTCCTGATTCAGAGCTAATAAAATTAGCACCTGGAAAGTTACGGGCCTTTAAAGTAAAAGTAGCCTGCGGGGAGCTAAGAGCCGTGGAGCCAGTAAATGTTAAATCAGGAACCAGTCTCCTGATATAGGTAAAGTGGTCTCCGTCCCCAATGTCCATCACAGCAGACTCAATGAAGGAGTCCATTGGAGACCCGTCATCGTCATATCCAAGCTCATGGTTGTATAAATATCCACCGCCGGTAGCAAGAGGATAGGTCCGAGTACCACGGTCCAACCACGCATCTCTTGTAAGAGTACCGAAAGTCCACACCTTTTCTAGATAGTTGTATGTAACGTATCTGTTGTTATCTTCTGAGTCCGCAGACGGGTAGAACCATGTTACCTCACTAAACTCTGAGTTAATCCCAGAAGTAACTTTCTCCACCTGTGACAGATTAAAGTCGTTGAACACCTTATCTTTCACGGTGCAAGGTAGCTGTGCTGTCTGACCGGCATATACGAAGAACGTATCAATGCCCATCCAGAACACATAGTCTTCGGAAGCTATCGCCGCGTTAGGACTGGCAATCGTAATGCCTTGCGCTAGTTGCTGAGTGCCAAATGTAAATGGTGCTCCAATGAACTTCATGGTATGTAGCGATGTGTCTGTCCAAACAAGAATCTCACGCTTTGTTTCTACCGCCTGGACAAACTTAGACCCGGAGCCAAGGCGAAGGTCTCCTGCTGTATTTTCTGATAACGGATACCAGTATAAAGGGTCTTCTTGGTTGGAAAACCGAATAAGCAAAGGGTCTTGTACCCCATTCCCATTTACATCACTGGACCCACCGATGCCATCCGCTCCAAAAGCAATAATATGACGATTTTGGTCTGATACTAAAATCTGTTTTGCAATTGTAGGTATGCTTCTCTTCGTGCCTGTTACTGTATTAAGTGCTACAGCCCTCTGATTTGTGCCAGCAGTCCTGTCCCAGTAGAACAAACCTGAGTCACGAGGGTTGATAATTAAATCTTCGCCAAAATTGTCATGAGACCATATTCTAAGCTCAACCTCAGTTGTTAATCCGCCAGAGGCGGCGTCTCCCCAGCCGTCTCTGCCCCATGTTCCCGCTCCCCAACCTGTTCCGCCGACACTTGTGTCTAGGCCAGTGTTGATTTGATATGTGCCAACGGTACTCGAACCTCCGTTGCCGCTGTCGGAGCCATTAGCTGTGACTGAAACAGTTATCTCATACTGGTTTGAGCTAATTAACCTTTGAATCTGATACTCTTGGTTTAACACTGCCGCTGTTACGTTGCCGCCCAAGCTTGCGGCACCGGAAAAAGTAACGAAGTCGAACTGATTTGCGCCGTTAGCTGAGTCGGTAATGGTGATGGTAGACGAGCCGTTGGCAGCAGAGAAGGTTACATCCCCCGCAGAGGTTGTAGACCGAATAGGTGTTACATCATTAAAGGTCTGGCCTTCTTCAATGTAATATTTTAGATGAGTGCCAATGCCCAGATAGTTGGAGCCATCAAGCGCTACCCAATTATGAAGAGACCTAGCAGAGCCAAGGTATGTGGAGCTAGAATATTTCTGCCAGCCGCCAACCTTCTCAGGATACCCAAGACGAAAACGCACCTTGTCACAATCGCGCCAGCCGCCTTCATTGGTGTATGAGGTAACGTCACGATTTATGCCCGGTCTAAACTGTAGCTTTGTTAACGGCATTTATTGCTCCAACTAAATCAGTCTTCTGTCATCGTGCCTGTTATGTATACTATAGCAGCACCGCCTGCACTGTTTGTGGAACCGCCACTGCCTTGATTTCTGCCGTTGTAGGCGTAGCCAAACCCTTGCTGCTGTTGACTACCGGAATTTTGGTCAATGCCACCATTCTCCGCAACTATTGGGTCAAAGTATCCATACCAATCTGCGGTCGCACCTGTTGTGTTGTCATGTACTGACGCTTCAAGAGAGCCTATTTTAAAGCCAGAGCCGGGGTAAACAATTTTACCTGACTGAGCGCCAGCTATAGTTGGGGTAAAGTCGCTGTTGCTTTGAGTCCCACTGCTGCCCTTACCTTTCACTGTGATAGTAGCAGCGTATCCCGTGCCGGACACATCAACTATTGTGGTACCCGTTGTATCTCCGCTACCTGACAACCATCTTCCTCCAGCGGCTGTTACGGTAACAGTTGCGCCAGAAGGAACATCTTCAAAAACAACTTTTTGAAAACTGATAAACTGTGGTCTTTTACCTTGATAGTCCCCGGCGGTGGTGCCTTGCCCCCATATGTCTGCGCTCACATTTCCTGCGGCACCAGTGGTGAAGGTATATGTGTTACGAGTACCAAGAGCCTGACTGACTGTACCGCCGTCTCTGACCCCTGCTGTGCCGCCCCTGCATGCAAATGTTTGAGTAGTAACGCTAACGGGGAAAGCTGAGTAGCTGAAAGAGCCATCTCCGTCCGACACTACAGCCTGACCAGCGGTGCCATTACCAGAAATGTTTATAGCCGCCGCCCCCACAGCGTTATCCGCAATGGCTGCTGCGCCAACTGCATCATCCGCAATGGCTGCTGCACCAACAGCATCGTCAGCAATTAAAGCCGCAGTGATAGCGTCGTCTGCTATAGAAGCAGTTACAACTGCGTCATCAGCAATGGCGGCGGTAACAACCGCGTCATTAGCAATCTTTGCGGCAGTTACAGCGTCATTAGCAATCTTGGCAGCAGTAATGGCATCATCTGCAATCTGCGCTGTACCAATACTACCAGCAGAGGCAACTGGCTTAATCTCGGCAACAGCCGCGCCAGAACCTGCGCCATCTGCATAGATAATAGCCTGAGTGCCGTTTAATACTGTTACATTAGCGCCGGAGCCTTGAGTAAAGACAGCGCTTTGACCAGAGTTGTTGGCAACAAAGTAAATCTTCTCTTGATTGTTCGGAGAAATAGTTACTGTGTTTGTTCCAGAGGGGGAGCCCCCCAGAACAAGAACTCTGTTCATGCCGTCAGACAAAGTTCCATCGGCTGTGGAGAGAGTGTGTGTTGTCCCTGACAGAGAAATAGAGACAACGCCGCAAAGGGCTTGGTCAATAATGTCAAAGTTTAAATTAGTTGTTGTGCCCCATGTACCGGACTGTTCGCCGGTTCCGGGCTTTTCAATTCCGTTATTTGTTGTGTATGTACTAGCCATTTAAACTACCTTCTCTGTCCACTGGTCTATTGTACCACCAGCATCAATTTGTGTCCATGTGTCACCAGTGTGAACTATCTGTGTCCAAGACTCTGGGTTAGCTCCTGCGTTTATAGGCTCCCACAAAAGCTCGCCTGTCGCGGCCTGAGTAAAGCTAAAGGACATTTGTGAAATGCCGAACCTAAATAGACCGCCAAGAGTTGAGAGTGAGAAATCGCCTAGAATTTCACTTTCCCCGGATAAAATTACTATGCCAGAAGAGTCTTGAACGAACTCATAAGTCATTGCGGTAGAGTCAGTTCGTATTATTGTCTGAGGCGTCGTCTGAGTGAAACTAAAGCTTTGAGTAGAGTCTGCTAGGCGTATCCTTGTCCCCGCAGAAGTTTGCGTGAAGTTCGCATCCTGCGTAGAAACGCCAACAAAAATACCGTTTGCTACCGCCGTCTGAGTGAAGCTAAAGACCTGAGAAGAAGTGCCTTCTTTAATCTCATTGCCTATAGCTGTCTGCGTAAAGCTTGCCTCCATAGTCTGAGAGGCAGAGGCAATAAGTGTTGTCGCTACTGTTTCAGTAAAGCTTGCTTCTAAGTCTACGAAGCCAAGGACTGTTCCAGAGGCAACAGTAAACTTACTAAAAGTACCCAGCATGTCATCAACGCCGGAAAGTGTTAAGTTACCTACGGAGTCTTGAGAAAAGCTCGCGTCCATAGTCTGCGCGGCGGGAAGGACAATCCCCTGCGTAGCTATCGGCTGCTCTGATATGGAAGACACAGCAAACATTAGGCTTCCTTAGATTCAACTTCTTCTGTTTCTACAGATTGAATTAAAGAGTTCGTCATGGCGTTCAAAGCAACTTGCACTTGGTCAAGCTGAAATCGAAACGAATCAGCCTTTGCTTGCAAGTCGCGTATCTGTCTAATCAAATACACTTGCTGGCTATCCATAGCGGATTCGTCATACTCTTTGCCGTTGATTGAAATTACGTTTGACTCACTCATGCTGTATATCCCTTTCCAGCAGTAACCGCCGCATTAACCGCAGTCATGTCTTCATCTGTCCAATAATCTTTAGCAACCATGATTTCCAGATGCTCAACATTACGGTCTACGCAACCCTGCTTATCTGCCGCATCATCTTCTGCCATTGCATCACCTGCAATGATGTCGTTGATTAGCGTAACGCTATCGCCCATTGCTGAGTAGTGTTGTGCGATTTCTTCTATTGTAATTTCGTCCATTTAAGCCTCCAGTGCTTCTATGCGTGTTTCTAGTTGTTCTATTTTTGCCAGTGCTTCCTGCAATGCCGCAGTCAATAAAGGCACTAGCTTGCTTTGGTCAATGCCCTGCATGACAGCGTTGCCATCTGCGTCAACTTCATCTTTTTCACCACTGATTGCTTCTGGAATAACCGTTGCAACCTCATGCGCGATAAAGCCATCAACAGTAATATCTGCATCTGCAATAAAGTTAAACCGCACAGGGTTAAGCTGGTTCAACCTATCAGTTGCGCTTGTTATTGCTGTGACGTTTTCTTTTAAGCGATAGTCAGATGATGTGACGTATGATGTTGCTGAAGCAGTTGTTTGGATACTTCCAACAAAACTTGTGTTGTTGTAAAATTGTGCATTATAAGCAGTTCCAGCACCGTCATGCCTAGTAATTAAACAAGTCCCATTAGTTTGGTTTGTTCTTGCAGACAAAGCGGGTGAGCCTGTTGCAAACGCAGATAGCATAGAGTTTGCCCAATCAGACGTTTGATTAACGATTACTCTGCCAGCACTATCAATATGCAATCTAGGATTACCAGAACCATCTGACAGCACAATGTTATTATTAGATGTGCGGATGTCTAGGCCACCTTGGTTGCCGTTAAAGCGTCCAATGATGGTGTTGTTATCACCTGATGTAATTGCACTACCAGCGTTATGACCAACTGCTGTATTAGCACTTCTAGCACCAGCGTTGAATAGAGCGTCTTTACCGACAGCAACATTGTTCTCGCCGCCCGCACCACTTTTAAGTGCGCTTCTACCAATAGCAGTATTACCAGATGCAGTAGTATTTGCAAACAAAGCATCAGAACCCAAAGCGGTATTGTCACTTGCAGTGGTATTGCTGTAGCCAGAGTTAATACCTAAAAAGGTATTTTGATTGCCTGTTGTATTAGCCCTACCTGATTGCATACCTACCGCAGTAAGACCTGTACCAGTAGTACTATACTGTAATGCGGTATAACCTATAGCAGTATTGTTACTAGCTGTTAAATTACTGTAGCCTGCTTGATAACCCATTGCAGTATTAGATGCACCAGAGGTTTGACTGTTAAGCGCACGATGCCCAACCGCCACATTACCTGTGCTAGTGCTTGCCCCCATAGCATTAAAGCCAACAGCGGTATTTGCCGCACCAGTTTGATTGGCGTTTAATGCGTAAGCACCTACTGCTGTATTAGGTTGACCCGTGGTGTTTGCTTCAAGTGACTTGAATCCTACAGCGGTTTGATTGCTGACTGTATTCGCGGAAAGTGCTGACTTCCCAATAGCAGTATTATCTGCGCCCGTAATGTTTGCGTTAAGTGCGGCATTACCCATCGCCGTGTTGTTGTTTGCAGTGGTATTATTAGCAAGCGCAGTTGAACCGACAGCAGTGTTGCTTCCGCCCGTAGTATTATCCTCAAGTGTATTATAACCTAAAGCTACGTTAGATGAGCCAGAGGTGTTGTATCTAAGTGCGTTACGCCCTACCGCAGTTAGGTAGCTGGCTGTGTTTGTGCCACTACCAAGAGCAGTGTGGCCTAAAGCGGTGTTAAAAGCGCCAGACGTATTTGCGCTTAATGAATTATAACCAACCCCTGTATTTCCGCCACCCGTGTTTACAATAAGAGTGTTAAAACCAACAGCAGTATTGTTACTTGCCGTAGTATTAGCACGAAGTGCTTCACGACCTATTGCTGTGTTGTTTTCGCCTGTTTCATTTAAAAGTAAAGCTGCTGAACCAACCGCAGTATTTTCATTGCCAGATGTGTTAGCAGACAAAGTGTTGCCACCGATGGCGGTATTATGTGACCCACTTAAAGACCCATCACCTAACGCAGTATCACCCAAGGCCACGTTGTTTGTGCCAGTCGGGTAGTTGCCGTCTAGTTTGATTGTGCCGCCATCTACTGTCAGCCCATCAGCAACCACACTGCCCGTCACATCAATGCCTGTGCTGTTGATTGTTGTAAAATCGCCTGCTGCCGGTGTGGTGCCGCCGATAACAGTGTTGTCTATTGTGCCGCCATTAATATCAACAGTCGAAAGCACATCTTGCTCTATCGCATTGTTTAACTCAGCGCGGCTGATTTTTTTCGTAACTGAACCAGACGTATCAACCACCACAAAATAATCATCTGCGGCAGTGTTTGCGCCGGTAATTGCATCAAGCTCAGAAATCTTTTTATCAGCCATAATAAACCCCTAATATTTAATGCAGTATAGCATAGAAATGTTGCGCGGTCTTGTCTCTGACCCCGTTCTGGGTGTGCCGCCAGATGTGGTAATTATTTCTGTACTGTCAAAATCATCTGAGCCAGCCTGATTTTCGCCATAAGACCAAACCGTTGCGCTATCAGTACCAGATTTACGCGTTCTAAATGTTGAACGCCGATGCCCGTGATGCTGAAAAGCGTCTGTCTGCAGTGACCCAAATGACCGACCAGTATCAATGCCGCGACCATTATCAAAGCCCCTGATGAACTCGCCGCGCAAATCAGGCAGGTTAAAAGTAGATGAACCATTGCCCACGCCATAAGTCGTGCCGATTGAACCAAACAAAGCCGCGTATGTTGTGCGTGAAACCGCAGACCCAGCGCACTCTAGCCATCCATCAGGTGCAGATGATTGCCCAAATGCGTTAATCGCTCCTGCCGGTAAGCCAGCGGAAAAGCTGTCACCGGTCTGAAAATCACCAATAGTGACCCAAGCGTCGTTGGCCTCATTTCTGATTTTTAATTGGTTTGCAGTTGTATCAACCCACCACATGCCAGCATATTTGACAGTCGGCTCAGACCCCGATGAATTATTGCTGACGATAGCCGCTAAAGCATTGTTTATATCGGTTCGCGCTGCAGGTGCTGATTGATTGTCGATTACATAGTCATGCTGTGCCATTAGTTATACTCCACATATGCCTTTAGAAAATCAATAGAAGGCGTGATGCTGTTGCTTGTTGATTTCAATTCTATCTTAAACTTAAAAGCTCTGCCGCTAAAATCACCGGCTTTGAAGGCTTTCCATTCAGACCAAGTTGGGCTGGATGCAGGATTGTCGTCAGTCGTTGCGATGTAACGCAGAACGTCAGTATCTGCAAACTGCGCCGCGCCTGTCCAGTTATCCCAGTTGCCCGCCCAAGTGTCCCAGTTGCCGCTGATATTATCCCAAAGGCCCGCTGAATTATCAACCCGCACTGTTTCAAGGTCAATTCTGGATGTAACCCTGCGAACTGAGCCGGTATCTATATAAGTTGAAAACTCATAAGTTGCGGTTGATGGTGCGGTTGATGGGTCTGTGCTTATAAGATTGCCAGAAGATACCGAACAACCT
>OBMK010003585.1_pt1 | contig 10656 bp, 10 predicted proteins | sample 1539081 | NCBI WGS metagenome assembly OBMK01 (sample SAMEA3355528, study PRJEB22509) | marine metagenome | biome: marine; feature: river plume; material: water | place: USA | collected 2010-08-07 | depth 0.5 m | reverse complement strand
TATAAATTTCTCTTTCCCATGGTAACATATTTTCAATTTCAGTCAAAGAATATTTGTGTTCTTGCATCAATAAAAAATTTGTTTTATAATAATTTACTAAATTATCATGAGAAAGAGCCACTAAAAAAAATCATCTATACCACTTAACACCATTGTATTTTCAGTTTCACAACCACCACAAACAAATTTTATTTCTTTTTCAACTCTTGGCATATTTTCAACATATTCTTTTACCTTAGTAAATTGTTCAGTATTTAAAGATTCAATAAAATCATTTACTTCAGCATCGGAAACATCTTTAAGCATAATATTTTCTTCTTCAGTTTCAATTGATTCCATACATTTACCAATAAGCATAAAAGTTTTTTCTGTTTCAGTTAAGTTATTATCTTCAAATTTAAGTACATCATTAAAATTTGGATATTTCATAGATAAAGTAATATTTTCTTCAAGTTCAATATCTTTTTCTACTATTCTATCCTGTTTTACTTCAATATCATCTAATCGTACTGCAACTTCATTGGTCTTTTCACATTGTTTACATTTTATACCGAGTTGACTTACTTCACCTACAGATTTTGATCTAATCATAATAAACATATATTCGATATCAAATAATGTGAGTTTACTAGAATCAAATTCATCTTGTACACATGAAGAAATAGTATCAACTACTGCATTTAATGAAGCGGCTTTATCTTGTGATTCAAGAGCCATCATTAATACTTTTTCTTCTTTTACCAAATAAGGTCTAAATTTTACATTTTGTTTAGACGAAGGTATAATTAATTCATACTTTGGTTTATCATTTAACTTTGGCAGCGCCATATTTTCATCCTCATTTCATTTAGTTATTAGGGTTTTTATAAACACCTTTCCAGTTATTATAAGAGAGTTGTATGTTTAATTCACTTAAACCACCTTGTTCATTACTAAATTCTATTGCGTTTACAAGTGTCGGAAAAGCATCTATTAAAGTGCACTCATAAACCTCTTCGTTAGCATTATTTAACTGATATATTGTAACTTGTCTAGTATATCCAGATCCAGGTGTTGAACCATATTTGTACTCTAATTCGTATGTATCAAAATCTATAGATAAACCAGACCAATAATCAAAATATCTTTTAGCCTCATATGCATTCGTGAGCATAAATGTAATTGATATATCGTCAATTAAAAATCCATTGGCAACTTTTTCAGCTTTTGGAATACCTATAACTCTTTCATTTACACTTATTGATCTACCAGGAAGGTTAATGTTTCTACACATAAAATTTAGCTGACTTGATGTTATATCCGGCAAATCTGTAAATGTAGGTAATTGAACACGAAATAAATTATTTCTTGCTAATCCTGCTTTAAGTGAAGATTGAAATGAATTAATATCTAACATTAGATCATTTTCCTTGATGCTTTATATACTGCAGAACCGCTGGATTTATTCCAAGATGCAGTTGGAAGAAATGTTGCTATCTCCCATTCCGGTGAATCAACCTTTGCATATCTACTTCTTACATTTGAATTTAAATAGTGCTTTACACACGGTTTAAAATATCTCAGATTAGATGCACTTTTTAATTGTTGATATTTTATATTAAACTTTGTTGATTCATCAAATCTTTTATTATTTGTTGTATCCATAAGACCGTCAAGAAGTTTTGCTCTTAAAACTGGAGGTAGATAATGTAAATTTAAACCCAGAAAGCCTTTCTCAGCTGGTCCAATTGGTATTACTAAAGGGAATCCATCATAATACGGCAACTTATCTTTATGTTTCGGATCATAGAAAAACATATACATATTACCAATTACTGCTCTATTTTCAAGCGTCAGCTCTTCATCTTTCAATAGTGTGTTTCTATTGATTCTACGCATTGCACCACCACGTAAAGCACCGATTCTTTTTCTAAACCAATCTCTCGATTCTTGTGTCCGAGGGTTAATACCTGCTCTAAACGCTTCGATCTCAAGATTCTGAAATATACTTGCCATTGTAGTATTTATAATGATTTTTTAATTTTTTTCATCTTCGGAAGACTCTTCATTTTAGACTGCTTTGGCATTATTCCCATACTCTGTAATGTTTTTTCTGTCCAAATTTGGAACTCCCAGTTTCTATCATCTGCAAAGTTTTTAGCTGCTTTCCACTTATTCATATTTTTAACGTATGTCATACCTTCATTAATGTATCTTTTAGTTTTTCTTCCTGGAAACTTTGGAGGGACCGTTTGACTATCTGGTTTAATTTCTACAATAATAGTCTTACCATCTTTAAATGTTATCTTTAGATCAACAAAGTATCTATGATATTTTTTATCAACTTCATAGAAGTATGGGACTACAACTTCTTCTGATGCCCAAGTTTTTATTGAGGGGTTATTATCGCACCATTTAAAACAATGTCTTTCCCACATTGATCTATATATTACATTATCCGGATCACCACGATATTTTGACCTGTATTTTACTTTGTATTTTCCTTGGTATGTTTTCATAATACTTTCATTTTAATTATATAAATAAGAATAAGATAATTCTATTTATTAGGAATAATTTGGATGGTTACTAACGCACGTGGAACACATATGTTCCCTATTGAAAATAGAGATAAGTACAAGGCATATATTAAATTTACGCCGATTATTAAAAACGGGCCCACTTATCAGAATAGAGTAAATATAGCTCAAACAGAAGCGCAATCTTCTAGCGATAATAATAGTAGTTCTCCTTCTATAGCCAGAGAAGGTTTTATAGAAAGATCTGCTAAAAGTGTTTTAGAAAATTCATTGGCTCAATTCGGAAACTCATCAATTTCTGCTTCTACCGAAAGGAGAGGTAATGAGTCTGTTGCTCTATATATGCCCACGCCAGTTACTATTCAGGATGGAGTTAGTATAGAACAAGCAAGTCTTGGTATTCTAGGAGAGGGCGCTTCAAAATCAATAGATGCTGGAAGCGGGATTGGTGCAGCTGTAGGTGCAGCCCTTCAAGATGGTATGGGAAGTTTAATTGAAACACTAAAGGGAAATCTTACCGGCGATGCTGCAGCTCTTGGTGCTAGTAGATTGGCTGCTGGATTACCAGGCCCGGGTACCGATGCGGTTAGAGGAGCTTTAAGAGTAACTCCTAATCCGAACACTAGAATGATGTTTAGATCCGTAAATATACGAGAGTTTTCCTTTGACTTTAAGATGGTTCCAACAAGTAAAAGAGAACAGCATGAAATTAAAAATATTGTTACATTTTTTAGATCAAATCTCTATCCAGAAGTTATTAAACTAGAGGGCACTGGTGGTAATAGTATAGATGCTGGTTATAAGTTTCCTAATTTATTTGAAATTAAACTAATGTATGATGGAAAAGATTTATCTAAAGATAATCCCAATTTAAGTTTTAAGCATATGTACCTTAAAGCATTTACTGCATCATATAATTCCACTGGTGGTTTTTATAAAGATGGAGAATTTAATGAAGTTTCAATACAAGTATCATTTGCTGAAGAATTTACTTTAAATAAATCAGACGCCTTAGTTGGCAATTCTCATAAAACTAGTAAAAGTGCTAATGCGGCCATAGATCAACATTATATGAAGAATGATTTTATAGCAAGAGCTAATGATGGAGTAACTTAAATATGACATTTTTTGCAGGATTCCCAGAAGTTATATACAAATATGGTAATGAGAAAGAATTTAATCTTGCTCAAAATCTTTCCGTATATGTTGATATAATTGATAGATTTAAAGATAACTCATCACTGTACACTTTTTATAATCTATATGATGGAGAAAGACCAGATCAAGTTTCTCAAATGTTATACGGTACTACAGATTATTATTGGACATTCTTTTTACTTAATGACAATCTAAAAACAAAAGGTTGGCCACTATCAAGTAAAAGTTTAGAACAATATGTTAAAAATAAATATGATAACACTACTCTTACAACTCGTGATTATTTTTATGATAAATTTAAAGTAGGAGATTCTATTACTGGGCAGGAATCTACTGCAGTTGGTAAGGTAATATCAACTAATTCAAATCTAGGAACTATCACAGTCCAATCAACTCCAACTTTTACCCCAGGCGAAACTATACAATTAGTTGGAGATCCTAATAAAACTGTTACACTACACTCAACTAGTGCAGAATATAACGCAGTAAGATATTATAAATCTGGTAATGATATCGTTGATATAGATCCTACAGTAGGCCCTGGTGCTTCTTTAGTTGAAGTGACAAACCTTGAATATTATCAAGAACAAAATAGTGAAAATTTTACTATAAAAATATTTAAACCAGAAACAGTTTCTGGTGTCTTTGCTGCATATAAGAGTGCTCTCCGAGAGAATATCTGATGGTCGAACAATCAAATCAAGAGATTAATGCTGAATTTCTCATTAGAAAAATTATAATTGAAAAGCAGTCTTTAAATGCAGAATTTAATATAACTTCTGTTATTAATGAAGTTAACATATATGAGCATGTTGATAAGCCATATTTAACTGGACAAGTTGTATTTGCTGATACAAATAGAATTTTAGAAACAGCAGAAATTAGTGGAACCGAATTAGTTACTATAGAAATATCAAGTACGCTAGATGATTCTGAATTTACTATCATGAAAAAATTTATTATAAGTGAAATAGTACAAAGCGTAAAATCAAACGATAATACTGAATTAGTTGGTATTAGTTTAATAGAGGATATAGGATATTACTCAAGGTTGATGCGTGTTCAAAAACCCTATAGTGGTGTACCAAGCTCTATTATTAATAATATATTAGGCGAATACTTAGGAAGATCAGTTTCTCAGATTGGCGGAAGTGAGCACACTGATGGTAATATGAAAGTATTAATTCCAAATATGGAACCAATTCAAGCAGCTAATTGGATAAAAGACAGAGCATCTTCGGCAACTGGTCTCCCATATTTTTTATTCTCTACAATATGTGATGATCAATTAAGATTTTTAGATTTAGAAAAAATATTAAATTTAACACCACTTAATCAAAGTACACACGACTATACTTTTTCACAAGCAATTGGTTCTGGGTTTGAGACTCAAGATCCTAGACAGTTCTATGCAATAAGAAATTTTAAATATACAAATATTGAAGATCAATTAATGATGGCAAGAAAAGGTTTTACTGGATCAACTTATAATTTTATTGACACAATAAAAAATAAATCTTATACTTCAAGAATTAATGCTCAAGAAGTATTTGGTGGTATTCCATATCCACCTAGACAAAATCTTCCAATTTATGATGGAATAACAGCATTTCCTGGAGGTGCTATGCATAATTATGATACAAGCGAGATTAGTCAGATGGCTCCATCAAAAACTTTTGAGGACGGTTCTTTTAATTATTATGAAGCCTCTGGAACGTCATCACACATGTTTAAAGCAAAGTCAAAATCTCTTAGACATTTCTTACATAAGTCTTCAATAGATATATCAGTACCAGGTAAAAACTTCTTACATAGAGGCATAAATAAATCTGTAGGCAATTTAATTAATATATCATTTAATTCTAATATAGCAGATACTTCAAATTCTAGCCCAGATAATAATTTGGATAAGAAAAAAAGTGGAGCATATATGATATATGCTACAAGACATGTATTTCAAGAAAACATTTATAATGCTGTAATCTCTTGTGCTAAATTAGGATATAAACCTAGATCAGCTGGAGGGTTTACGTGAGAAATAATAATTTAAAAACTTTACAGGGTGATTATTATGGTGACTATTTTAGATGGTTTATAGGTATAGTTGTCAATAATAAAGATCCCCTTAAACTTGGTAGAGTAAAAGTACGAATAAGAGGTATTCATTCTCCTAGTGTTGCACAAACTTCGACAAATGATTTACCTTGGGCTCAAGTTATAGTTCCATCAACTGAAGGAGGTATATCAGGAATAGGGAAAATGCCTCAGCTTCAACAGGGTTCTCAAGTAATTGGTTTTTTTATAGATGGTTCTAGTTCTCAGCTACCAATGGTTATGGGATCTGTACACCACTTTGAAAGAAAGAAAAATGCCACGGGTAATAATAAAGAAGAAACTCCTTTAGACGGAGAAGAACCTAGTGATGTTCAAGATGGTGAGGGCAACGATGGCCGTAAGATTGATTCTCAAGATTTACCAGGTGGATCAAATGGTGAGAAAATATTTAACTATTTAAAGAAACAAGGATTGACTGACGAACAAGCTGCTGGTGTTATAGGCAATTTAACAGCGGAATCAAATTTAGATCCTAATGCACTTAATCCGAACGATGTTGGTAAACCAGCTTTCGGGCTTGCACAATGGAGAGGTTCGAGATATGAGGATCTTATAGAATTTTCTAATAGTAATGGTTTAGATCATACAACTCTTGAAGCACAGCTACCTTTCATGATGCACGAATTAGAATCACAGTCTTGGTTAGGTTACGGCGCATTACAAAATGCAACAACAGTTTCTGATGCAACAAGAGTATTTGAAACAAAGTTTGAAAGACCTAGACCTGGAACATTTGGCAAAAGATATAACTTTGCTCAAATAGCATACGATTTATACAGTAGTTCTTGATGGAGTTTATTTTATGTCTTTATTAAAAAATTCAATTAGCCCAGACGGTTTTAGTTCCATTTTAGGTGGAGTAAAAGAACAGACAAACATTTCTGAAGTTTCTGAAACTATTTCCAACTTAGGTGTTTCTAATCAATCTACATTAAGTAGTGTAGTAGCCAAAAATGCAAATACTACAGTTGCTAATATTGAATCCTTAACTTCTTTAAGTGATACATCTGACCTTAATTCAATACCAGATATTGGTCCAGTGAGATTAAAAAATCCTATTGAGGGATTTTTCTCGGCATTTACTAGCACACCAACAAATAGTAGAGCCCTGCAAGCTATAACTGGTAAAGCTCCCGTATTGGGAAATTTAAAATCTCACGTAATTGCATCATCGCCATTTTCCATTTTTAGTACAATAGGTAATATTGGTGGTGTTGATCCAAATGCTTCATTGATAAGTCAACTTACAACTGCCGCTGCAGACACAGTTATTTCAAATATTAAAGATACAACAAGAGAAAGTTCATTTGCCAATTCTCTTGCTTCTGCAACTATATCCAGACTCAGTTCTACTAATAATTTCGAAGGTGGCATACTAACCAATTTACTTCTATTAGGAACCGATGTTTTAAGAAACGAACTTGTGTCAAGCACTAATGGTTTATTAAGGGATTCTGTTTTAAATCAAGCTATGCAAGAAATAGTTTTAGGTAGAAAAGAAAATGCTGTTAATATTATACAAAGAGGATTAGAAAGTTTACCTAATCAGCCTTCTAATATAGATAATATTCTTAAGAGTGTTTATAGTATAAATCCTTCAATATCCAATGTTGTGGCTAGTAGAGGTTCTGAATTTACTCAATTAAAACCAGCAACTACTAAAGTAGAAAGATTAAACTCAAATGAGCAGAATTTTCCTGTTTCTACCACTGTAGATAAGGGCACACCAAATTCTTATGATTTTAAGTTTGTTGATAGTTTAGAAGAACTTATTGCAGACTTTAGAGGAACCAATAGAGAAATTACCGAAACTGTTATACACTGGACCGCACATTATATGGACCAAGGTCATGTTGGTTCGGAAGAATTGCATAACATAGCAATAAATAGAGGATTTTCGGGATGCTCGTACCATTATATTATTAAAAGAGATGGGTCACTTCAAAGAGGAAGACCATTGAATCGGATTGGGGCACACGCAAAAGCTAATGGTCATAATAAGTATAGTATAGGTGTTTCAATGGTAGGTGGATATAATTGTAATAGTGGTAATCCACACTATAATAAATTTATTAGTGCCGAGTCTATCACATCAGAACAATGGAATACTTTAGATCAATTTCTTAAAGCTTTTTATGTTGTATGGCCTGGTGGCCAAGTTTGGGGTCATAACGATACTGATCCAGAGTCAAAGGTTGATCCTGGAATTGATATGCAAGAATATGTGCAAAATAAATTTAAGAAGAAAAATAAATCCGCATCGGGGACTCTTCCACCCTTGTCTCCTTCCGAACTTGTAGGCGCAAGTAACACTAATGCAAAACCTTCGTAGAGGATAAATCATGGTTACCGAAAATGATAATATAGAAGAAAGAATTGCAACCGACGGGAAAGCTCAGGTTAATAATGAAGGTGTGCCTACAGACGGATTTGTTGACCCAGACGGAAAATATCCTAAAGATGAATATGTTGGCGAACCATCAGTTAATAAGGGATCACGTGGAACAAAAGTTCATAATTTAAAAATTAAAAATGGTTCCATAGGCTGTGAGACAACTTTAGTAAAACAACCAAAAGCAATATATCCGTTAAATCAAGTGAACGAGTCAACATCGGGTCATATAATTGAAATTAATGATACTCCTGGCGGAGAAAGAATACTTATTAAACATAAAGATGGTGCAGGTGTTGAAATAAAACCCGATGGTACTATTATTGTCAATAGTTTAGGTAATAGAGTTGATTTAGTATCTGAAAATCATACTATGGCTGTAGAAGGTAATGGTTGTATTACATATTACGGTAATTTAAATCTTACTGTTCAAGGTGATTATAATTTAGATGTGAAGGGTGATTATAATGTAAAAGTTGGCGGGAATAATATATTAAATGTTATAGGCAATTATCGTAAAAATATTGTCGGACTGTTTAATGAAGTAATACAAAAAACGAAAACATCTACTGTACTACAAAAAGTTGCTAATACATATTTAAGTGGATTTGGTACTTACACAAAAGGCACATTTAATAATGAAGTAGATGGTACTGCAGAATATTCACATAGTGGTAATACATATATAACTTCTGAATCTGAAATCAGTATGTCTTCACCAAATGTAAATATTGCCGCTTCAGATATTTCAGTATTCGGAGATGATGGAACTATTGGTGGCGACAATGTAACAATGTTTTCACAAAATAGTTATGTAGATAGAACTTTGCATGCAAGTGAAGTCGAAGCAAAGAAAACTATGAAAGCAAAAGTATTTCACGGTAGTTTAAATGGTACAGCAAAAGGTGCAATGAAAGCTGGTACTGCTGCCCTAGGAGCGTCACACAGTGGATCTGTAGATACTACTGCACATAGTAAAGAAGATCCTGTAGCACAAGGTAAAAAATTTAAACCAACTTCAACCATTGTCAATGCATTTCTATTCAATGAAGATAGAGGTGTAAGAGAAATTAGAATTGACAGAGATGGTGGGATACTAGATGGCATTAATCAAACTAAAAATTCTGGTGGCATAACAGATAAAAAATTAGATACTGGAGAAGTAAGATCAAAGTTGAAAGAAACTTCTAATCTAAAAAATAATAAATTTTTGGAAAGCCAAGTTGCAAATGAATCACTTAATTCTGAATTTGCTTCTGTGGCACCAGAAAAAATTGGTAGAATAAAAGGTATAAATCAAACAGCAAGAACTGGCTATACACCAATAGGTTCAAGAAGGGAAGAAGCCCTAAGTAAAAAATATACACTTAGAGAGTCTTCATCTCGTGGAGTAGAAAGAACCATACCCGTTGATTCTAAGTATGATCCTAATAAACAAAGTGATATTACTATGGGAACTAATCTTGGAAGTGGTATTCCTATTTCTAAGTTTATAGCTGGAGCTAAAGACCCCATAAATTTAAATCATACAACTAGCGCAGAACAAAGAAAAAATATAGCAAGGAATTTATATCCTCAGTCTGAAATAATTAATTTATTTTATCAGCTTGATCAATTTCAAGGGTATAACTTAGTAGTTGTTGAAGGCTTATATAAACCCGGACCTGAAGAAACTTTGACTCCCGGAGGTATTAAAGAATCCGCTAAAGATGGCAAGTTTGTTGTATATGAAGTCTATGACTCATTTACTGGTCAAATTTCTAATAGTAAATCTTTTGATTTTGCTGTATATTTAAAAGATAATACTAACTATGAAAATTTAATTATGTACTATGATAATTATAACACTGATGGATCTTTACACTCTCAGGTAGGCGTTGGTATGCCGACTATACCAGAAAATTATACTGCATTTTTTAATAAAAATATTAAAACAGTTTATAACGGTACATTACAGACAACAACAGACTTAATCGAAGTATTACCTTAAAAACATTATAAATAATACAATAAAATAAGAGAAAAATATGCCATCAAGATCATTATCAATTGAAGATAGAAAATTAGATGCTGGAGTAAAAATAGTTGCTTCAAGCAGTAGGATATATTCGGATATTGATTTAGCATTTAAAAAGAAAAAGAATGGTGATATATTTAAAAAGACTGACGCTAATGCGGTAAAACAAGCTGTTAAGAATTTAATTCTTACAAATCACTATGAAAAACCTTTTGTACCTTTCTTTGGTGGAAGTATTAGAGATATGCTGTTTGAACTTGGTGATCAGTTTTTAGATTTTGAAGTAGAGCAAAGAATAAAATTAGCAATAGAAAATTATGAACCAAGAGCTGAAGTAATAGACGTATCCACTTCATATAGAGACTATGCAAATTCTCTTGACGTATCAATAACTTTTGTTATATTAAGTACAAATGAAACAATTACACTAGAAACAGAAATTTCGAGGTTGAGAT
>OBMK010003584.1_pt1 | contig 10656 bp, 9 predicted proteins | sample 1539081 | NCBI WGS metagenome assembly OBMK01 (sample SAMEA3355528, study PRJEB22509) | marine metagenome | biome: marine; feature: river plume; material: water | place: USA | collected 2010-08-07 | depth 0.5 m | reverse complement strand
GGGCAGGGCGAACCGCCGGGCTGGGTCGCCGCCGGCCTGCCTGAGTTCGTGGTCGAGGATTTCAAGGCGACCTTCGGCGATCGTTGGGCCGAGGAAGCCCACGCCCTGATGGCGCCGCGCGCGCCGATCGACCTGCGCGTCAATGATACAGCCGCCACGGTCGATGAGGTCGAGGCCGAACTGAAAGTTGCCGGTCTTGATGTTTCGCGGACGCCCTGGTCGGCCGTCGGCCTGCGCATGCCGTCGGAACCGCCGCCCAACATCCAGGCGCTGGACGGGTTCAAGGCCGGCAAGTTCGAGATCCAGGACGAGGGCAGCCAGGTCGTCTGCTGGCTGGCCGGGGCGCAACCCGGCGCGACGGTGGTCGACTATTGCGCCGGCGGCGGCGGCAAGACCCTGGGTCTGGCCCAGGCCATGAAGGGGCAGGGGAGGCTGACGGCCTCCGACGTGGTCAACAAGCGGCTGGAGAACATCCGCCCCCGCCTCCAACGCGCCGGCGTCGAGGCGGACCTGGTCCTGATCGGTCAGAACGGCGGGGGGCTGGAAGCGCTGAACGGAGAGGCCGATCTGGTCTTCGTCGACGCCCCCTGTTCGGGCTCGGGCACCTGGCGGCGTCGGCCCGAGGACGCCTGGCGTCTGACGGCGGACGAGGTCGAAAAGCTGCACGCCCTTCAGGTTCGCATTCTGGGCCAGGCGACCAGGTTGGTGAAACCGGGCGGCCGTCTGGTCTATGTCACCTGTTCCATGCTGGCGCGCGAGAACGAGGCCAGCGCCGACGCCTTCGAGGCCGCCCATCCCGAGTTCAAACCGGTTCCCGTCGCCGATCTGCTGGCCGCGCCGCAACTGACCGAGGCCGCGCAGGTCAGGATCGCGGAATGGGCGTCGGGCGCGCGTCTGCGGCTGTCGCCAGCCTCGGCGGATACTGACGGCTTCTTCGCCGCCGTCTATCAGCGGGCCGTTTGATGGGGGCGGGGCCGACGCGGCACGGCGGGGTTTCGGTCCTCTATGTCATGGCTGCGCCCGCCGAATACGGCGACTGTCTGCGCGCCCGCATCCAGCCCCTGATGACCGGCGTCGGCCCGGTGGAGGCCGCCGTGGCCCTGACCGCCGCCTTGGCCCGGCTGGAGACGGCGGGCAATCCGCCCGACCTGATCGTGTCGCTGGGGTCGTGCGGCTCGCGGGTGCTGGAGCACGCCTGCGTCTATCAGGCTTCTTCGGTCGCCTATCGCGACATGGACGCCAGCCCTCTAGGCTTTCCCAAGGGGGTGACCCCGCTGCTGAACCAGCCTGCGGTCCTGCCCCTGCCGTGCCCCGTCCCGGGCCTGCCGACCGCCAGGCTTTCGACCGGCGCGAACGTCGTCTCCGGCGCCGCCTATGACGCCATCGACGCCGAGATGGTGGATATGGAGACCTGGGCCCTGGTCCGGGCGGCCCAGACCTTCGGCCTTCCTCTGGTCGCCTTGCGCGGCGTGTCGGACGGCCGGACCGAGCTGAAGGCGCTCGAGGACTGGACCTCCACCCTTTGCCATGTGGACGAGAACCTGGCCGCCGCTCTGGACCGTCTGATCGCGGTGCTGGAAGCCGACGGCCTCGCCGCCCTTGAAATCCCGGCCGCACAAGGCCAAGACCCCGCGCAACCTCCCGCCCCGGATTCGATCACGCCATGACCTTGCCGCACGACCACCGATCAGTCCTCATCGTCGACTTCGGCAGCCAGGTGACCCAACTGATCGCCCGCCGCCTGCGCGAGGCCAGCGTCTATTGCGAGATTCACCCGTTCCAGAAGGCGGAACAGGCCTTGGCGGCGATGAAGCCTGCCGCCGTCATCCTGTCGGGCGGACCCGAGAGCGTCCACGAAGAGGGCAGCCCCCGCGCGCCCCAGGCCGTGTTCGAGGCCGGGGTGCCGGTCCTGGGCATCTGCTACGGCGAAATGACCCTGTGCGAACAGCTGGGCGGCAAGGTCGAGGGCGGCCATACGCGCGAGTTCGGCCGCGCCGCCATCACGGTTCAGAAGGATTCTCCCCTGCTGGCCGGCCTGGCGCCGGTGGGCGAGGACGAGGAAGTCTGGATGAGCCACGGCGACAAGATCGTCGCCATCCCCGAAGGCTTCGACGTGGTGGCCACGTCCGAAGGCTCCCCGTACGCAGTGATCGCCGACGAGACCCGCCGCTTCTACGGCGTCCAGTTCCACCCCGAGGTGATGCACACCCCGCGCGGCCACCAGATGCTGAAGAACTTCACCCACGGCATCGCCGGGCTGAAGGGCGACTGGACCATGGCCGCCTATCGCGACGAGAAGATCGCCCAGATCCGCGAACAGGTCGGCGACGCAAAGGTGATCTGCGGCCTGTCGGGCGGCGTCGACAGTTCCGTCGCGGCCGTGCTGATCCACGAGGCCATCGGCGACCAGCTGACCTGCGTCTTTGTCGACACCGGCCTGCTGCGCAAGGACGAGGCGAAACAGGTCACCACCCTGTTCCGCGAGCACTACAACATCCCGCTGATCCACGTGGATGCGTCGAAGGAGTTCCTGGGCGAGCTGGCCGGGATCTCCGACCCCGAGACCAAGCGCAAGACCATCGGCCGCCTGTTCATCGAGGTGTTCGACCGCGAGTCCGCCAAGATCGAGGGCGCCGAGTTCCTGGCCCAGGGCACCCTCTATCCCGACGTGATCGAGAGCGTCTCCTCGTCCAGCGGCAAGGCCCACGTCATCAAGAGCCACCACAATGTCGGCGGCCTGCCCGACTATATGAAGCTCAAACTCGTCGAACCCCTGCGCGAACTGTTCAAGGACGAGGTCCGGGCCCTGGGTCGTGAACTGGGCCTGAGCGACGCTTTCGTGGGCCGCCATCCCTTCCCCGGACCGGGCCTGGCCATCCGCATCCCCGGCGAGATCACGCCCGAGGCCGTCGAGACCCTGCAACAGGCCGACGCCATCTATCTGGAGGAGATCCGCAAGGCCGGCCTCTACGACGACATCTGGCAGGCCTTCGCCGTCCTGCTGCCGGTCAAGACCGTCGGCGTCATGGGCGACGCCCGCACCTATGAAAAGGTCCTGGCCCTGCGCGCCGTCTCCTCCACCGACGGCATGACCGCCGACTTCTACCAATTCCCCTGGGACGTCCTGGCCAAGACCGCGACGCGGATCATCAACGAGGTCCGCGGCGTGAACCGTGTCGTCTATGACGTGACGTCCAAGCCGCCGGGCACGATCGAGTGGGAATAATTCAGGCCTTTCGGGAGCTTTCGATATCGCTTCCGAAATGGCAGGTAAGCTGCTGACTAAAAAGTGAATTCTGACGAGACCCTTCGAATCCTTTCGGAGGGTCTCGCTTTTGTGATGCCGACCCTTCTGACGGTATCTCACGCCGTTGCCCGCGTGGCTTTGGGCTCATACCGTCACGTCTCTGGCGACCTGCTGACGGTATTTTTCTCGACCAAGCTACGGAGAGATAAGGAAAATACCCGCTCGAAAGCGCCCGATTTCAGCTCGCTCAAGCGTGAGGGGATTTTACCGTGCTTACCGATGCCGCACTCAAGAATTTGAGGCCAAAATCAAAAGCTTACAAGAGTACCGACAGGGACGGCTTGTACGCCTATGTTTCGCCCGGCGGGGCGATCTCGTTCCGGTATGACTACCGCTTCAATGGCCGGCGCGAGACGCTTACCCTTGGACGTTACGGACGCGGCGGGTTGAGCCTCGCCCAGGCCCGTGAACGGCTGTTCGAGATCAAGCGGACGATCGCGGACGGCGTCTCGCCGGCGCTGGAGAAGCAGCGGGCCAAACGTCGCCTGAAGGAGGCGCACAGCTTCGAGCATGTTGCCCAGCGCTGGATGGACACCGCGCCCATGGCGGACAGCACCCGAAATATGCGCCGATCGATCTTCAATCGGGAAGTCCTGCCGCAATGGCGGACCCGGCTGCTCAGCGAGATCACGCCCGACGATCTCAGAGCGCATTGCAAGTCGATCGTCGATCGCGGGGCCCCCGCGACCGCCATCCACGTGCGGGACATCGTCAAGCAAATCTACGGCTGGGCCATCTTGCATGGCGAGAAGATCGACAATCCGGCGGACGGCGTCGGCCCCGCGTCCATCGCCACCTTCAGGCCCCGGGATCGCAGTCTTTCGCCCAGCGAAATCCGGATCATGATCAGCCTGCTTGGAGACGTCGCCACCTTGCCGACCATCCGGCTCGGTCTGAAGTTCATCCTCCTGAGCATGGTGCGCAAGAGCGAGCTCCAGGACGGGACCTGGGACGAGGTGGATTTTGAGAACGCCGTCTGGTCCATCCCCAAGGCGCGCATGAAGCGGTCCCGACCCCACAACGTCTACCTCTCGACCCAGATGGTGGACATCCTGATCGCCCTGAAGACCTGCGCTGGGAATTCGAAATACCTCCTGCCGTCGCGCTACGACGCCGATGCGCCCATGTCGCGGGCGACGTTCAACCGGGTGACGACCGCCATAGCGGAGCGCGCCAAGGCACAGGGCCTGCCGCTGGAGCCCTTCACCGTTCATGACCTGCGGCGGACGGCTTCAACTCTCCTGCACGAAATGGGCTTCAACTCGGACTGGATCGAGAAATGCCTCGCCCACGAGGAGTGTTCGTCGCGCGGGGTCTACAACAAGGCGGAGTTCGAGATGCAACGGCGGCACATGGCGCAGCAGTGGTCGGACGCCGTCGAGGCGTGGGAGCAGGGGCGTTCGTTCTCGCCCGTCCTGACGCCGCCGGAGACGGGCGCTCCACGCTTCAGCCCGGCCTTCTCGGCATTGACTTGAAGGTGTCAGAAAATGAGCTATGTTTCTGACAGGAGCGAACCTATGCAGACGCTGGCCGAAAACATCCTCGCGCATGCTGCGACCTTGCCGGAAGGCCAGCCCTTGGCCGCGAAGGGGCTGCTGCACCTGGGCGAGCGCGCCGCCGTGGATCAAGCGCTCTCACGGCTCGTCAAGCGCGGACGCCTCTTGCGGGCAGGGCGGGGGCTCTATGTCCTGCCCGTCCAAGGCCGTTATGGCGAGCGCCCCCCGACCATAGAAGCCCTCGTCGAGCGGCTCTCGGCCCAAGGCGGCGAAACCGTCGTGCGCAGCGGCGCGGCCGCAGCCAATCAGCTGGGGCTCACCACCCAGACGCCCATTCGCCAGGTCTATCTAACCAGTGGCCGAAGCCGCCGGCTGCAGCTCGGCAAGCAGTCGGTTGAACTGCGGCATGCCCCGCCTTGGCAGCTCGTCCTGCCCCACAGCGCTGCGGGCGAGGCGGTCCGCGCCTTGGCGTGGCTGGGTCCGGAGCAGGCGGGAAGCGCCCTAAAAGCGTTGCGCCGCCGCTTGCCTCGGAGCGCGTTCGAGGAACTGGTCGGGGTGGGCGCACGCCTACCAACCTGGCTCGCCCGCTCGGTGAGCCTGGCGGCGCATGGCTGACGTCTTTCTCGATCTCGATGACGCCGACCGCCGCGAGGCGCTCCAGGTCGCCGCGGCGGCGTCGGGACGGCCTGTGCATCTGCTGGAGAAGGATGTCTGGGTCGTCTGGCTTCTCGACGTTCTGTTCCGTGCGCCCTTTGGGGAGCACCTGGTCTTCAAGGGCGGAACGTCGCTCTCGAAAGCCTACGGCCTGATCGACCGCTTCTCCGAAGACCTCGACCTCACCTACGACATCCGCACCCTCGCGCCGGACCTTGCGGATCCGCACGGCGATGGGCTGCCGGCGGCCATGGCCGAGGCAAGGCGGTGGAGCCGGGTCGTGCGGGAGCGCCTGCCGTCTTGGGTGTCCGATACGGTGTCCCCCTTTGTCGAGGCCGCGCTGGCGAGCGAGGGATTGGAAGCCGATTTGGTCGAGGACGGCGACAAGCTGACCGTCGCCTACGGACCGCTGGCCCAAGGCACGGGCTATGCGCCGCCCTCGGTGCTCCTGGAGTTCGGCGCTCGCGCCACGGGAGAGCCTGCCGAGGCGCGCGACGTGGTCTGCGACGCTGCAGCGGTCTTGCCCGACCTCGTCTTCCCGACCGCGCGGCCCCGCGTGATGAAGGCTGAGCGGACCTTCTGGGAGAAGGCCACGGCCGCTCATGTCTACTGCGAACAGGGCCGGATGAGAGGGGAGCGGTTTTCCCGGCACTGGTACGATCTCGTGAGGCTGGACGTCGCAGGGGTGGCTGGTCTCGCGGCAGCCGACCGGGCGTTGGCGGACGCGGTCGCTCGGCACAAATCCCTCTTCTTTCGCGAGACGGCGAACGGCGCAGCGATCGACTATCACCGCGCGGTTGGCGGGCACCTGCGCCTCGTGCCGGAAGCGGCCGTCCAGGCCGCGTTGGCGGACGACTACAGGCGCATGCTCGAAGACGGCCTTCTGGAGCGCGACGCTCCGACGTTCGAGGCGCTGATGGCGAGTTGCGCCGACCTCGCCGAACGGGTGAACGCTGCGGCCTAGAAGGGGCGTCGTTCGGATCGGCCGCGCCCCACGGGCCGCGAGCGTCGAAGATGCACGTCCGGTCCCTTGGCCGGCGTGATCGGACGCTCGCGCCGCAAGGCCAGCCAGGCTTCGACCTCGCCCAAGTCCCAGACCACGCATCGGGGCGTGAGCAGGAACCGGCGCGGGAACTCGCCCTTTCGCTCCATCTCCCAGATGGTGCTGTCCGCCAAGGGCACCATCTGGCGCAACTCGGTCTTCTTGATCGTCCGTTGCAGGGGCCTGTTCGGGGTCGGCATGGCGCATCTCCTCGTTTGGAGGAATCGGACCCGAACGACGTCGAAGGGAGAACCCGTAGGCCTTCGGAGTTTGCGGACTGGTCCTGCGGCTCATCCGGTCTGGATATCGTCGATCATCGCTAGCATTTCCCGGAGCTTGTCCCGCGCTCCGGACAAGCGGCGGGTGGCGATCAAGTCCTGACGCCCCGCCAGATGCAGGACGGTCTCGAGCACCTCGTCGGATCGGCCCATCAAGGCGACGAGGTTTTCGCCGCTCGGCGCATTGCGGGCCTCGAACCAGTTTCGGACGGCCCGCTCGTTCGCGCCCGTGATCCGCACCACCTGCTTGACGGCCCCCGGGACTGCCCCGAACTCGCGCCGCAGCGCGCCCGCGACGGCCTCCGGAAATCGGTCGGGCGAGGTCGAGGAGGTGTCGGGAAGAAGAGTTCTTCCGTGATTTGACCGAAGTTTTCGGACGTTCTGCGTAGACGACATTCAGGGCTTCCCGCCGGTAGCTTGGCCGGAAAGCCAACTGACGAGGACCCATGACGCCCTGAAGGGCGTCTGACCCTGAATGACCCAAGCAATAAACAGCAGTGCAGAGCCCGGGCCGGCCCAGACGATCCGCGCCGCCCAATACGTGCGGATGTCGACCGAGCACCAGAAGTACTCGACCGAAAACCAGGCCGAGATCATCGCCCGCTACGCCGCCCAGCGGGGGTTCGAGATCGTCAAGACCTATGCCGACAACGGCAAGAGCGGGCTGCGCTTGGACGGTCGGGACGCCCTCAAGCGGCTGATCGCCGACGTGCAGGCCGGGCGGGCCGACTTCAAGGTGGTGCTGGTCTACGACGTCAGCCGCTGGGGTCGGTTCCAGGACGCCGACGAGAGCGCCTACTACGAGTTCCTATGCCGCGAGGCGGGCATCAGCATCCACTACTGCGCCGAGCAGTTCGAGAACGACGGCAGCCTCAGCGCGACGATCATCAAGAGCATGAAGCGGGCCATGGCCGGGGAGTACAGCCGCGAGCTCTCGGTCAAGGTCTTCACCGGCCAGTGCCGCCTGATCGGCCTCGGCTATCGCCAGGGCGGGCCGGCCGGCTACGGCCTGCGGCGGCAGCTTGTCGACGAGCAGCGCCAGCCCAAGGCGACGCTGATGCGTGGAGAGCACAAGAGCCTGCAGACCGACCGGGTGGTCCTGACGCCGGGGCCGGCCGAGGAGATCGATCTGGTCCAGCGCATCTACCGGATGTTCGTCCTCAACCGCCGCTCTGAGCGCGAGATCGCCGCCCTTCTGAACGGCGAAGGGCAGGTGACGGACCTCGGCCGCCCGTGGACGCGCGGGGTCGTCCACCAGATCCTCACCAACGAGAAATACATCGGCAACAACGTCTACAACCGTGTCTCCTTCAAGCTGAAGAAGAAGCGCGTCGCCAATACGCCGGACATGTGGGTGCGGGCGGATGGGGCCTTCGAGGGCATTGTCGACCCGGACTTTTTCGCGGCGGCCCAGCGCATCATCGCCGAACGCTGCCGGCGCTACACCGACGCCGAGATGCTGGAGCGGCTGACCGAACTGCTCGAGCGCCGCGGCTGCCTGTCGGGCCTGATCATCGACGAGTTGGAGGACATGCCGTCCAGCTCCACCTACCGCCAGAGGTTCGGCAGCCTGATGCGGGCCTATGAACTGGTCGGCTGGTCGCCCTCGCGCGACTACCGCTATCTGGAGACCAACCGCTTCCTGCGCGCCCTCCATCCGGAAGTGGTGTCTGGGACGGTCGCGCAGATCGAACGCCTGGGCGGCGCGGTGCGCGTCGATCCGGTCACCGACCTGCTCACCATCAACGAGGAGTTCACCGCCTCCCTGGCGATCGTGCGCTCGACCCGGACCGCGTTGGGCGACCTGCGCTGGAAGATCCGTCTCGATGCGGGGTTGAAGCCGGACATCACCATCGCCGCGCGGATGGACGGGGCCAACGCCGCCGTCCGCGACTACTACCTTCTGCCCTGGATCGACCTGGGGCCGCAGGACCGAGTTCGGTTGGCCGAGACCAACGGGGTGTCGCTCGACGCCTACCGGTTCGAAGACCTCGAGCGCTTCTTCGAGCTCACCGGCCGCGCCACCCTGAGGAGCGCGGCATGACCCAGGCAGTCCCTGAGATTCGTGCGGTCCCCGTGTCGGCCATCACCATCCTCAATCCGCGCGTCCGTAACCGACGCATCTTCGACGAGCTGGTCGCCAGCATCGCCAATCTGGGCCTCAAGAAGCCGATCACGGTCAGCCCCCGCGAGGACGGCGGCTACGACCTGATCTGCGGCCAGGGTCGGCTGGAGGCCTACATCGCGCTCGGCCAGGCTGAGATACCGGCCGTGATCGCCGAGGCGACGCCCGAGGACTGCTTCGTCATGAGCCTCGTCGAGAACCTCGCGCGTCGCCAGCATCGGCCCCTCGATTTGGTCCGTGAGATCGGCGCCCTGAAGACACGCGGCTATTCCACCCAGGAGATCGCCGCCAAGACGGACTCCAGCGCCGAATGGGTCTGGGCCATCTGCTTCCTGCTCGACAACGGCGAGGAGCGGTTGATCAACGCCGTCGAGCGCGGGCTCATCCCGCCCTCGGTCGCGGTCGAGATCGCCAAGGCGGGGGAGGGGGAGGTGCAGGCCGCCCTGGCCGACGCCTATGAGCAAAAGGCCTTGCCGGGCAACCAGGTGCTGGCGATTCGCCGGATCATCGAACAGCGCCGCACCAGCGGCAAGGCGGGGATCAGCGGCTCGCGCGGGCCACGGCCCAACCGGCCGGTGACGGCCGACGCCCTGGTGCGCGCCTATCGGCGTGAGACCGATCGCCAGAAACTCCTGGTGAAGAAGGCGTCCCTGGCTCAGAGCCGGTTGCTGTTCGTCGTCAACGGCCTGCGGCAGCTGCTGGACGACGACCACTTCGTGACCCTCCTGCGGGCCGAGGCCATGCACACCCTGCCCAAACCCCTGGCCGAACGGCTGGGCCGGGCGGAGGGCTGAGATGGACAATCCCGTCAAAGCCGCCTTCGAACGCGACCTGAGGGTCATCCCGGTCGAGGACATTCTGCCGATGCGGCAGGTCGAAGACCGCGTGCTGCGTTCGGTCAAGTACCGGCGCATCGCCCGCTCCGTCGCCGAGGTCGGGGTGATCGAGCCGCTCGTGGTCGCGCGGCCGCGCGGGCAGGGGCCCTGGATGCTGCTGGACGGCCACGTCCGCCTATCGATCCTCAAGGACCTGGGGGAGCGGGACATTCGCTGTCTGATCTCGGATGACGACGAGGCCTTCACCTACAATCGCCGGGTCAACCGGCTGGCGACCATCCAGGAACACTACATGATCGTGCGCGCCCTGGAGCGCGGCGTCCCGGCCGAAAAGCTTGCCCGGGCGCTGGACGTGGACGTCAAGGCGATCCAGCGCAAGCGCGACATGCTCTGCGGAATCTGCCCCGAAGTGGTCGATCTGCTGAAGGACCGCTCGGTCAACACCTCGACCTTCACCATGCTGCGCAAGATGCGGGCGGTCCGCCAGATCGAGGCGGCGGAGTTGATGATCTCTGCGGGCAATTTCACCGGCTCCTACGCCCGCGCCCTGCTGGCCGCGACGCGGCAGTCGGACCTGGTCCAGTCCCACAAGCCCAAAAAGATCGGCGGGATGACGCCCGAGCAGATGGCGCGGATGGAGCGCGAGATGGCGTCGCTCACCGCCGACTTCAAAACCCTCGAAGCCTCCTACGGCGACGACGTCCTGCATCTCGTCATCGCGTCGGGCTATCTTTCACGGCTCGTCGCCAATCCGGCGATCGAGCAGTGGCTCGCCGCGCGCCATCCGGAAATCCTTTCGGGCTTCCGCTCGATCATCAGCGTCGCCTCGCTCGATGTGGCCGCCGCCGACGGCGACGACGACGCTGCACCGACTGACGAGGACGACGCTGCCAAGGGGGGCCTATGGCCGAGGCCCCG
>OBMK010003583.1_pt1 | contig 10660 bp, 18 predicted proteins | sample 1539081 | NCBI WGS metagenome assembly OBMK01 (sample SAMEA3355528, study PRJEB22509) | marine metagenome | biome: marine; feature: river plume; material: water | place: USA | collected 2010-08-07 | depth 0.5 m | reverse complement strand
CAGGCGTCGACTCTTCGGCGGCGGTGTAGCCACCTTCCTGAGCACTGAAGCCAGCGCCAGACGAGCCGGTACCGTACTGGCTGTTCTTCTCAACGATCTGCACGCCATCAAGGTAGATGGACATTGAGTCATCACGCGAGATCTTACGCGGGCTCACAGCGAGGATGACAACGTCACCACCAGCGGCCGTAGCCTTGGTCGGGTTGGTTGCCGCATCTACACATGGAAAGGCCTTAATACCTTCCTTAACCATGTAGCGGTTCTTAAACTTGATGGTCTTGACACCATTGTATTCGGACACGCCGTTAACCTTCTTAGCACCAAGATCCCCAGCCGCCTTCTTGACCAGAGCAGCAAGCTCATCAGTCATTTCGACGGACACGTTGAAGTTGGCAGTATCCTCACCGAACTTATCGTCGGGCTTGTTGAGGTAGGCGAAGGTAACGGTAACACGCGGGGTAATAAACTTGGACATCGTTAGATCCTTTCAAAGGGGCTTAGTCATCAGACTATTCATGTTCGATCATGCATACTGTTCGAGAGGCATGGGTTCGAAGATGGGATACTCTCCGTCGAGTACCACACCACAACCGACAATCGGCTTCGCAGCATAGATTTTACTATACCGCATGTACGGGCTGTTGGTCTCGGTTCCGCAGCCGACCTGCATACCGAACCAACGGTGCTTCTGGTTAGCACCAAAGCTAACTCCTCCTTGTGCATGGTAGTGACCACAGACAACTGATCGGTGTTCGGCATCGGCTTGAGCACGCGCTGCGTTGAACGTGTTGCTCTTACCCTTGTCACCGTGTCTGTAGAACACATCGTCGATCTCGAGATCAGCGAACCTTGGGTGGACCGTCCATCCCTCAGGCATTTCAAGGATTTCACCCAGTGAGCGCATGAGCTTGGCGGGAATACCAACACCAGTTGCCTGGCGGTTCGGTAGATCCGAGTGGTTACCGGTCATGTAGTCCACGACGGGGAACCGATCATACAATTCACTGAGCTGCTCAACAGCGAGCTCGATCTCATTCTCAATATTTGGCAAGTCAGTATGCTTCAGATGGTAGCTGATACCATGGAAGTCAACTGCATCACCGATGTGAACCACGCGGTCACAGTTCCACTGGTCATAGATATCTTCGAGGAAGTCGGGATAGTTGTCCCTCATGGCAGGTGCATGAGTATCACCAATCACTAGTACTCTACTCATCAATCAGCTCCTTCACGAAAGTTGAGGTCACCGATGCTGCGGTTTTCGCAACAGTTAACGGAAGACTTGCCAGGGCAGTCGTTACAGTCCTGGTCACAGGCGGGTTCGGGGTTTGTTTGGTCCAGGTTAAGGACCCACTTATCGAGGTTGTCGAGATTGTTCATGTTAACTTGTCGCATGGGAGCACCTCCAGGTGTTGAATCATACAGCTAGGAATCTTGTGAACGCTTGAGCACTCGTCGCCACCAAGCGTATCGGTGAGTGTGAGCCAGCCGCACGGCTCGGGATCGTAGTACAACACGTACCCAACAGTCTTCATGACTGGCGGCTCGGACTCTGCAAACTCGCGGGCATCATCGAGGTCAACCCAGCCGGGGCCTCCATGGCTTGAAGCATCAACCCAAGAGACCTGGGCAAACACGGGTTCCTCAACCGAATAGATATTCGGATTCGAGGACGTCTCCGATGTCGAAGCTTCCTCGAACATTGTGCTTGTGGGCTGGGTGTTTTTCGGGGAGTTGTTCTCCCATGAGGACTTCGGCACGGTGAATGAGGTCTTGGAGTAGGTCTTTGGAGTGAATTTCATAGAAGGTCTCCTTGATAATGCGACGTAGCTGACGCACGAATGGTGCGGGTACGCCAAAGGAATCGTGTATGAAGCTGAGCTGTTGACATTTGATTGTCAATAGCGCTAGGATAACCAGAGTCATATGCGCCGCGTCCAATGAGTGCACGAAGTTGGGTGGCATAGCGGTCGCCGCCTTCTTAGCGTGGTGCTCGTTGGTCCAGACCTGAAAGTTCAGTTTGAACTGCTTGTTCCAGAGCCTGATGGCATTGGTATCGATAGCTGGCTTGCGGTACTTGTTGATCACCATGAACCCAGACGGTGTGGTCCAGGACAAGGGCTTATCACCCAGCCAGCCCGCCAATAATTGGACGAGTAGCTTGCCGTGGTTGCAGTGCTGCATCTGTATATCTTTCGATGCACAGATGAGGGCGCGCATTGCATCCATGGCTTGTCGTTGTTCATCATGATCAGAGATCCAGTCAAGGTGACCCTCTTGGATAATGTAGTTGCCAACTGAGTGTGAGCTGATCCCGTATGGGTCACACATAACCGAGCGCTTACATACCTTACGAGGAATACAACCTTCCCAGTGCTCCAAGAACCGTTCATGCCAGTCATTAGGATCTTCTGCACACATAGACGTGCAACCATCAGCAACGAGCTGATAGACATCCTGGGGAACCTCAGACGTAGACAGGTTAACTTCAGGGCCAACCTTCTCGTCGCGTGTCAACGCTGCCCAGTGCTGGACACCGTTACATGCACCATCCAACTGCACTGGGATCTGCGACTTGCCCTCATCAATAGCCATGATAAGATCGTAGATAGCAGCGAGCCGCTGGAACGATGCATTCTTATGCGTGGCATCATCTGCCCAGATGTCGGTTGTACCGTATGGGTCGGCTACGACCTCACGCCACAACTGCATCCGAGCTTCAACCCACGCAGCACGGTCATCAAACGAGATCTTATCTTCACCCATCAGGTTCGCAAGGTTAACCCTAATCCAGTAGATGTCTTCGGATTCGACATCCACAGGCTCGGCGAACATGATGAGAGACTTGTCAAGGTCACCGCCTTGAGGGTGGAGAAGATATGAATCACTGTAGTAACGACCACGGAAGTCACAGAAGTATGCGTGCCAGAGCGTGAACTTGGCAATCTTCTTGGCCTCGGCGACACGGAGGATGTGCTGCTGTCGCAACGCTTCGCTCTTATGCCACTTAGCCCATCGCTGTTCACGTGCCTTCAGCCATACATGCTGTTCATTCTTATCCCCATCCTCGGGGTAGGTTGTTTCCATTTCATGGTCAGGTGCCTCATACAGTGGCAGGCTGCCGATGATGTGGTTGTTAACCCATAGGTTATCCATGACCTCGAGCACTGGTGTATTAATCTTCCACTCAGTAGCTTGGAGTGCGTTGATCACCTCACGTGTACTATCGGACATGCATGACGGTTCAACAGGATGGGCCGCATCAAAGATCTCCTCTGTTGCGGTTTGCCTGGTCTTCGCCGTCTTGCGCATGGCGCGTAGTGTCCAGTCCATTAGACCACCAGCTTCATCCTTGAGATGATCCACTGGCCGACACACCATGGGCAGGCGGTTGGGTAGCAGGGCGGAGATGTAATCCTGCACTGACGAGTACAGTGATTCAATCAGCCCTTCAGCAGGCATGACATACTTACGTACGGTAATACCGTTCTTAGACTTGGTAGACTTAATCTCACGAACAGACTTCGTGGATAGAATACCTGCTGACTCAGCGATCCTAAGTACGGCATGACCGAACCGATCCTTATCCTTGAGACTCAGCTCAGGCAATGCGTTAACCTTGTTGGTGAATGCACGCCGTCGCTTGGGTGTCCAGTTCTTAAAGAACCTAGACTGCTTCTTGTACCACCCGTAGGAATGTTCTTTGGCTTCAAGCCAACGACAGATATCCCAGCAGTGAGTACCCACATCACGAGCAACAGACTGTGCTGTGGGCAAGGCATAGATGTTCTTAGCGAAATCCATATCCTTAAAGTGTGCGGACTTGAAGACCGACTCGAGCAGTGTCTTGACGAACACCGTTGCGATACGATCAGGTCCTAGGTTAACAATCTGATACAGCCACTGTGGCATACGTGCCTTGGATGAATCATCATCCCGCTTCTCAAGCTCTTCGTCGAGAGCAGCCTTGATCCACGTAGACAAGTAAGCTGCAGCGCTATCGACCGTGTCGTTGAACGGGTCGAGGTGCTCAGGCTTAGTGTCATAGGTCTTCAGCATAACTTCGTGCTTCCACTGCTCTTCACGAGCTAGCTGAAGGTTCTGAAGCTGTTGCTTCTTGTTAGTTGAGTAGGTAGTCCATTGGTACATTGTTGTTCTCCTAATGTAGCTATATCCTCTAAAAGACTCACCCGGTTGGTACCACTGTTACCTGTAGTTGTGGTCCAGACCACTTTGGCTGGCCTGACTTAAGACCCTGAAGAAACTCCTCCATGGTTTCCTCAGCTCTATCCTTGAACATTCGTTGCCTACCTTTAAGAGCTAGGGTTACTTGGGTTGTTAATCCTTTCTCAGAGAAGCGGCGGACCTGCTCGCGTTTGCGTATCAGGTCTGCCTTGCCTATGTTAACGCTTAGTTTAATTGATTTTTTCTTCAAGTTGTCTCCTTAATGGGCGCATGAACGTTTCTTCTACGCACTCGATCATGTAGTCGTTATCTTCGGCACCAGCGGCTGAGGCTGGCGCTTTGATAGTTCCGTAGTAGAACGAAGACTCGATGAGTGTGAACGCGATGATAGTCTTGCCGGAGTACAGCGCAACAATCAACAGGTCCTCATCCTTGAGCTCACGATTACACATCTCATACTTATCTAGAAGAATTTTAGGTGCACGACCACGGTAAACCTTGATCGCCAGCTTGGCACCTCGTATTCGGCACTTGTCAAGCTCACGCTCGAGATACTTCTCGTAGCTTGCAGCAAGGTTGCCGCCGAACTTGTGTATGCGCTTACGCTTCTTTTTCATTGTTCCACGCCTTGGGATCTTCATCGCCAGGGTCATGCGCACAGTAGTTACCATTACTGTCACAGTTCCTGAAGTCATTCTCTACATCCCTGTAGAACTGTGCGCGAACGTTAGCAGCATCACGATGCGGCTTGGGCATAGGCGGTGAATCATCGAGTAGTGCGTTAATCCGGGCTAGCTCAGCCTGTAGCTGAGTACGTCTTATGCGTAGTGCCTTTACTTCATCTGTTCTCATCATTAGCCTCCAATACGGATGCGGGCAGAATCGAAGTCGCGATTCGCCTCGAGGTTAGGGAAGGGTGAGCCACCGTTGCTGAACTTGTTACCGAACGCGGTCGAGTACAGTGCCAGCACATTGCCGACCTTGCTCGCAACCTTCGGGCTTTCAGCCACCTGACGGTCACCCTTGAATGCGCAGATACGATACGGGCCAGTACAACCAGCCTGTGGCGTGACATTGGGTTCAGCCTGTACAAGATTGTTAATCGGCTGGTACTTCTGGATGAGGCCATACTCAATAGCCTCAGCGGTTTTACCATCAAGACCATCAATCACGATCTCGATGTTTGCGTCACGTTGGAAGTTATCAGCGATTGCGTTGCTGTGAGGTTGCCACGGGCGGTCAAGCTTACCGTTACCAATGTACGTGATAGAACGCGGGTCGCTACGCTTAAGCTTGGGGTCGCGGTAGAGATACACGCCATAACCCTGGATGAGCGGGTTGTCAGCCTTGCTTGCTTCCAGGTCCTGGAGCAGGGTCATGGCTTCTTCGATCGCGAGGCGGGCATCGCTAAGGGCGGTCCAGATAGGGGCAGTGTCTTGCTTGTTCATCGGTACTTCTCCAGAAGGTCTTGGTGGCGGGGGTAAACGTGAAGGGAACCAACGTTCCATACAATAGGATTGATACGCTCAAGGTTGAGCTCTTGGGCCAGACGGGTGGCGACGGTTGCTTGCCACGCGTAGTCGTTGTTGAAGCCGAACACGGCGTCGTTGCTACGCATGTAGACATAGGTACACAGCTTCTTGTCACGGATGAAGTATTGCACGTGCGTGGTGCACATGTGGTCGTTCATGCCGTCGTCATTCTGCTGCGTGTGCATGTTGGGATTGGTGTAGTACATCACAGCGCGACGTGAGTGTGAATCGCGTCGCAGTTCGTTGACAACGCTGTTGAACTGGTTACCGTTGGCCGGCGAGTAGACACACCAGCCGTAGTTACTGTTGATGCGGCCATGCTTGCTTGACACATCACGCCAGATCTTAGGCGTATCGCCAGGGATGTCATCAACATACAGTGACGTCGAATCATACCACTCGAGCTCGCGCTTGATGTAGTCTTCGTTAGGCTCACGCAGAATGTACGGCTTATCACAGATAAACTGTGCGCCGATGTACTCGCTCATGCCATTGACGATAGGTGCGTCAACAAGCTTGAAGAGCATAGTGGTAGTGGTATCCATAGTCATACACCTCCTTTATAGATCTTGCCGTTAGCCTTGCCATCGCGCCACGTGATATACTTACGGTATTCACACAACGCCTGCTCAGCGTCGAGCGGGTACATGAACCGCGCTTGCGGATCCTTATTCCAATCATCACACATAGCGTGCAGCAGTTCGTTACGATCATACCCGAACATAGCCAGCACGGGCTTGGCACCAGGACCAAGCGGGAACGTGATGTCTGCTGGGGTATGTCCAAGCATTACCATATCCAGTACAACCTGAATCATTACAAACTCAGCACCGAATCCGAGTACCTCCTTCATGTCAGCGAGACAGCCTGAGTCTTGTAGGTCTTCGCCGGGCTTAATGTCCATGACAATGTCAAGCAGGGCATCAGATACTTCAGGCAGGTGGTTGATGATCATATCCTCACGGGATGTGTACCCAAGCTTGTGGAAGCTTGAAGACACCTGATATGGGCAGCCCCAGACCGGGTTACGGTTACTCTTAGGCTTGCCGTCCTTATCGTAGATCTTACCACCGCTGATCTCGTTGATCATGGCGATGTACTCATCGGGTACAAACGACTCGAGGTAACCACGCTCGAGGATGCTTTGCCGACACGCGAACCGTGCGTACAGCAGGTTAAGGAACCGTTCGTCAGTGCCGCGGATCCAGTCTTTGATGAACACGCTCAGGCGATCCTGATCACGGAAGATGTTACAGAACTTCTTGGTCTGCAGTGTGACATCATCAGTCCAAGGAGCGGGCTGACCTGCTTCCTTGCGCGTGTAAATATCCTGACGCTCACGGCAGAACCACATCAGTTCATCCCATGGCGCACGGTAATCATTGAGGCAGTTCTGCATCAGCACTCTCCTTAAAGCGGTCGTCGCATTCTCCGGCATTGTTGAGCATGCTGTAACGAAGGATCAGCAGCTGGCTGATTGCATGGTCAACGTGGTTGAGGCCAGACTCGGGGTCGATGTCTTCGCCAGCGTACCACTTGGTGAGGTGACGCAGCACTGAGCCGAACGAGCGGCTGTACACAGCAGGCTTGGCTGAGCGCCACGAATCCTGGTAGTATTTGTCAGCACCATAGGCGAACACATCAGCGACGCCGGTGAGTGTGGCAAAGGGTAGCAGCTCGAGGCGCGTCTTGCCACTGTCATCTTTAATTACGTTATCATCGTACATCGGTGAATCTCCAGTAAGGATTTCCCAAATGCGGACTTCAGGGCCAACCCATCCATCGGGCTTGACTAGATCCCTGGATGTTCCACGACCCTTGTCGCCGAACACCTTAGCTTCGTTGGCATCCATCACCACGTCAAAGATCGGCAGCAGCGGGTAGCCATGGACAATCATCGTACCAATAGTGAAGACTAGCAGGTCAACGAGAGCATCAGCCTCGTCGGTCTCGGTGCATGCCTCATGGTACTCGTTCAGTTCTTCTTGTAGCATGCAGATACGTACATGCTTATCACGATCAGTGACTACGGGATGGAGAAGATCAAACTTCTCGTACATGGCTTTGATGCGTTCATAGATGTAGTTGTCAGGCATCAGTAGGTAATCTCCAGTAGTTCTCGGGTGGATATAGGGAATAGCCTCTCAAGCTGCTCTTGCACGAGGTTGGCATATGGCCAGCACTCGGCTTGGGCATGTTGATCGCCACGCAACTGCACGAACCGCGTCCATGCCATGAGTGAACCAGTCCAGATCCATTCAGTGATCATGGACTGTGGCATACACATCCTAACCTGTTCAGGGCAGATACCCTGACTGATCATGGATTTGTAATCCTTGTAGTGCTCACGCATTTGATCGACGTACGCATCGAGTACATCGCCAGCGAGCAGGACTTCACCTTCGCTGACACTACCCTGCTTCATGTTCTCAGGTCGTTGACGCCATGAGATCGGCACGAAGAACGCGGGTGGGTCGTCGACATAGCGGCGTGACACCTCGTTCCACACGAACCCGACGACATGCTTCTGAAACTGCCGAGCGATGAAGATCGGCGCACGGAAGCGGAACTTAATCGAGGTATGCGCGAAGGGTGACCAGTGCTTATGCTTAGCAAGATACCCGATCAGCTTAGCGTTCTGGTCATACGAGTAGTCAGTAGCAGCCTTGTAGAAGGACACGCGAGCTGCATCACAGACGTCGTTATCCGTGCCCATGTGATCGATCAGCGTCACTTCGTTAACGATCTCGTTGTCATATCCATTGGTTACAAGCATCAGAGATACTCCTTGTTTCGGGTCCAGTTGTCATAGCGACTCATGAGATCGGTGAAGAAGTGGGGCCTAGCACGCATCTTCCGCCACCACCTCAGTATCCTCATACAGTTTGTTTTCCATTTCACGTTCGATAGCCTCCTCGTTAGTGTTCAGCAGTTGGCGCCACTGGTTGAGCTCCGAGTTTAGCACCTTGATGCGGTTGCAGATGATCTGCTCAGCCTCAAGCGAGCCGACACGCAGTACCAGCTTGTCGCCAAGGATGATGTGATTGCCGGTGAGTGTGAACGGCTTAGTCATCGAGATCATCCTCCATCATGCGATCAAACAGATCGGATTCCATCATGCCATCATCTTCATCGGGATATTCGCCATCCCAGTCATCAGCACGCACATCATCTTCGAAGTTGTCGGGGTCATGAGTATCCCAGGGTTCGCGGTTATCAGGCATCAGTGAATCCTCCAGTGAGATAAAGCCGTGGTAGGTATCGAAGCACAGATCAGAGTTAAGGATACTAAACATCAGTCTTCCCTCCAGCCGTAGAAGTAGGTATCGTTAATCTTCTCCTCGTACACGCAGCCATCGTAGTGAGCGACCTGGGATTCAACGTCCATGTACGCATCACGCTTGAACAGCTCGGCATCGAACTTGACATAGCATGCGAGGTAGTCGATGTTGGCATCAATCGCGGAGTTCACCTCTTCCTCGTACATCTCGGTGAGATTATCCATCACGTCTTCGCAGTGCTGTTCGTACTGCTCAGCATCCATGATGCGGAAGGTACCACCCTCGGCAAACACCTCGAGGTTAGTAGCGTTGTACTCCTGGATGTCAGCACAGTCGATCTCGAGGATGTCAGAGAACATGTCAGCCATGCCGACGACGATATCATAGGATGAAATAAGATCATTGGACATCTATAGACTCCTTTACATATATCATTACATTATCTTATAGAGTATCTTAAGACGTTCTTAAGAGTATGTTCCTCTAAAAGACTCACTCGGTTGGCACTACTGCAGCTTTGTAGGCCTGCAGGAATGCCGGAGCGGCACGATTTTTATTATAACAGAACCATGAATTAGCAGCCTTAGCATTCGCGTAATAATAACGATAAGACTTGAGGCTAGTATCACGCTTGTACTCGTTATCCATAGCAGGAGTTGGAGCAGTGAAGTTTTCGTATAGTGATATGTTATCGGGATGGAAGAACAGATGCTCGGCAAGCTTGGTCTCAGACAGGTGCTGCTTACCGTACCGATACGTGTACTCGACACACAGTGCCATGAAGTGCTTGTACAGCCAGTTGTAGTTATGAACATTAGCCCTACACCATATAGCGCTGGGGTGGTTCTTGTGGGTGGCTTTGTACAGTGAGTGTGAATCCGCCCATTCGTCGCCGTCAAGCACACGATGAGCAGTTGACAACAGCTGCGCAGACTCGAGGATCATCTTAACAACATGACGATCGCACTGGTATTGTGCAGCAAGGACAGGATCGGTATCGAGGTAGAATACATTCATCAGCGGTTCCTCCAGCATTCGTATACGTTTACGCACACACCAACAACAGCACACGCACCGACAAGGTACATGCCAAGGATCAGGGTGAAGACGAGCAGAGATGCCAGGGCTTCGTACACCATCACGCACTGGCCTCGAGCTTGGTCATGAACGTATCGCAACGAGCACGAACATCATCCCAGTGCGCAGGGATTGAGCCGTGCGGCGACTTGAATTCGATCGTGTCGTCAAGCATCTTGCCGCTAAGGAGCAGGCCGCAGTACTCGCACGCCTGAGCAGCACGGTACCAGTCGCGAAGACTGTAACATGCAACATCAACATGCTCAGCATGCCACAGCTGTGCAAGCCAGCCTTCGATGCTATCGAGGTCGTGGCTAACAACGGTACGGTCGTGGTAGCCGTGGTGGACGCTGCGGACAGCGGTAACTTGCATACCGTAAGGACCCTCAGCAACGTCATACTGTAGTGGGTACTCGAGCCTGCCGCGGTTGACAGTGGTGGTTTTCGTGAGCATTTCGGGGTAGTCAGAGTCGTAGTGCATCAATGGTATCTCCAAGGGGAAAAGAAACTGGTTGAACATAGAAAGGTTTCACCCAGTCATTTCATCCTTCCACTTTCTTAAGAGTAACGCGGAATGACAGCAAG
>OBMK010003579.1_pt1 | contig 10667 bp, 11 predicted proteins | sample 1539081 | NCBI WGS metagenome assembly OBMK01 (sample SAMEA3355528, study PRJEB22509) | marine metagenome | biome: marine; feature: river plume; material: water | place: USA | collected 2010-08-07 | depth 0.5 m | reverse complement strand
CGTTACGTTATATGTAGCCATTTAGATAAATCTCCCTGATAGAGCGTGTATGTCAATTTTTTGAATAGAAAAAGCATTACCGATGATTGTGGTTTCTAGACCTACAGTTATTTCTACACCAGAACCTGAAGTATTCAGAGAAGGTTCGTTAACAAGAACACCCCCTGTGTACTCTGCTGCGGTGTTAAACTCTGCTACATTAAACTCTGCGTCAGAGGCTGTACCAAAAGTAACAGATTGTTTAGTAAAGTTATTAGAGTAGTCGTATCCCCAGTTAAAAACACAGGTAGTACCTCCTCCACCGATAACACTAACATTCATCTTTTTTAGAAACTTTAAGTTAGTAGGATTACCAAAGTTCTGGGGGTGGCTAAAGTACTTCATCTCATAAGGCTCTGCGCCGTCACTGTATGTGTCGTACTTTACTAGGGCTGGTTGTGCAGTTCCAATCTTACCTAGACCGAATATCAAGTCATCATTAGCAAACACTGTTATAGTTAGAGGTGTTAAGCCTCTCCAAGTAGTAGCTCTAAAAGAACCATCTTCTAAAGGTCTCCTTACATCAAAACAATACACAACGTCTGACTCTGGAAGTGTTAAGATGTAGAACGCGTGTCTAGCACTGTAGGCACTTCTAATCGTATGTCCGTTACCGGCAGCAAATTCGTTGTCAACAAGTTCCATGAGGTCTGTACGTACATTCTTACTAATATCATTAAGTGGAATAGCTTTTTCTTGTATAAGACGACCAAGAGACATCACACCACGGTTAGATAAGAACAATAAGTCATTACCAGTTGACTGTACAGAATCTCTAGCAATACAACCAACACCTTCAATGGTGTCGTACAGTCTAATTGTGTCAGCAGTGGTAGAAGATAAAGTACCACCCTGCGCTCCAACAGCGTCTTGATATAAAATAATAGAACGCTTACCGAAGACAACTAAGTATCCGTTGTGTTCAGCGAGTGCAACTACAGAGTCATACCCTTGAGGCCAGACGTTAGTTAAATCTAAAGTCAACCAAGAGTTACCTGAACCATGCCAAGTGTCTCCGTCAAGGAGAGCACTACCATAAATCTTGTAGTCTTCGTTTGCAACAGATGTTACCCACAGACGACCAAAGCCAGCCAACAGTTCGTCTCCTTGTGGGGGAGCAGCACTGCCAGAGTCAGGAACCAATACTAAAGCAGACGCTCCGGCTACGTACTTTAGAGGGGCATGGCCAGCCTGAAAGAAATAGACGTTGTTCTGAAAGGAAGCAGTCTTCCAGTTGTTAGCGGTACAGGAGTAGCCAGCAGGGAAAGGTATCTGAGTAAGAACAGTAGTGCCTGTAAAAACCTTACAGTCGCCCATTGAGAAGACAGTTGTTGTTCCGTCATACGCAATAAACTCTTGAATGTGTTCAATGCCTGCACTTGTGCCTAACACCGCTAAACCGTTAGTAGTTATAGTACTCCAGCCTTTTCTAGCTCCAATACGACCTCTCTGGTCAATTACACAGTTCTCTGCAACATCAGCAAAGGCAGCGTTTAGCCCAACAGGAGAGTCTTGTGTATTAAGCCCAGCAAAAGCAGGAGCAGAGATTGCAAGATTCTGTAGCTGTTGAGCCATTACACATCCCTCCAAATAGTCTCAGAAGGGAACCTAGCAGCGTCTAAGGCGATAGCGTCAGCCAACGTAGACCGTCCTAGCTGTACCATAGCGCCGCTTGACTGGCCCCCTGTCTCTCCTCTCTCTTCCATTGCAAAGCCCTGTGCAAGCTGAATAACAGCCTGAGTAGGTACGTAGAACACATCAGCATCGTCAGTGTATTCATCCTCTCTCTGAACAATGTTAAAACGTAGGCTCTCTACAGCGTTGGGCTTAGGGTAGATATCTACAATGGCGTTACCTGCTTCGCTAAACCCATTCCAAGTGTACTGTTGTGCTGAACCTTCTACGACAGGCTGTATAAGATATAGCTTGTTCATCTCAGTAGAGGGAATGTGTTCCATGTAACAGTTTTTAGTGTCGTTCAACACATCTAAGGTCTTAAAGGAGGAGTTAGTACCTAGTAAGTTATAGGAGAAAACGTCAGCTTCAGTAGTAACTGTAATAGTGGTTCTTAACGAAGACCAATCCCAAGCATCCTCCACCATACGTTTAGCGTCATTTACAAAAGTTCCTATGAGCTTAGAGTAGGAGTTCTGGTTAACCGTAGTCACCTCTTCTTCTCTCAAGCGTATAAGAACTCTGTTTACAGCTTCTAAGTATGTCATTGAATTTTATACCTTGTAGTTAAAAGCGTTAGCAAAAGGGTCTGACAGTAAGTCTACCACTTCTTCTTTGGGTTGTTGATATTGTTTTTTACTTAACTTGTTAGCGTCTTGTTCTGTAAGACCTGTTAGTAGGTTACCTATTAAACTAATGCCCTTGTCGTGTTTAAACTGAGATACGTCAAATAAACCACCTGTAGTTCGTGTAGCAGACGGAGCACTGGTGACCTGTGGTATGTTTAAGTCTAAGGCAGGTAAATTTAAGTCTATTTCAGGCAAGTCTATATCTATTTCAGGCAAGTCTATATCTATTTCAGGCAAGTCTATATCTAAGTCAGGCAAGTCTATATCTATTTCAGGCAAGTCTATCTCTTCAAGAGCCTGTCTAACTGCTGTTTCAGCGGCAGAGAGTGCGTCTCTAACCTCTTGTCCTACGTCTTCAGCTACATCTCCTATCACTTGCCCTACGTCTTCGATTACATCACCAGTTGCTTGTGCTACGTCCTCTATTATGTCTCCCGCAGGGTTTATAACTGCATCATCTACTTCCGACAAAACATCTCTAGCTACGGTATCTGCGTTTGAGAGTACATCACCAGTAACTTGTGCTACGTCTTCTACTACATCACCCGTAACTTGCCCTACGTCTTCAGCTACGTCTCCTACCGCTTGCCCTACGTCCTCAGCCACATCACCTACCGCTTGACCTACGTCTTCTACTACATCACCAGTTGCTTGTGCCGCGTCTTCTAGTGCATCGCCAAGGGGTTGTGTAACAGGTTGTAGTACTTCTTCATCGAAAGTTGCTAAACCTTGTCTGACTGCTGTATCTGCGGCAGACAACGCATCACCCGCTGACTCTGTGAGTGGTTGTATTACGTTATCGTCTAACGCTGACAAGGCTTGTCTGGTTGCTGTGTCTGCTCCTGATAACAAACCTCCTACTTCTTTAGTAACTGGTTTAATTAAGTTGTCGTTGATAGTAGATAACGCCTTTGTTACAGGCTCTACTAAGTCACCAACTTTCTTAGCTGCGTCACCAATCGCGTCTTCGATTACATCGGGAAGTATAGTTCCTCCTTCCGTTACGTATTTACCTACACCTTTTAGCACAGCGTCTTCTATATCATCGCCTTGAGCAAGAGATTTTATAGTCTTATTAATTCCAGCATTCAAGTCGTCAGCGTTTATATTATTATTACTTGCAAAAGTGTTTAGAGCATCTCCAACACCGGCCTTTTCTAAGGCTTGGTTAACAAGCTTAGGCCCATAAGCCGTAGCAACAGCTTCTACAGGGTCTCCGGCAATTGCTCCTGTTATCAATGCTTCTGATGCGTTATAGCTAAGACCTAAAACCCCTTGTCCACTCCCCTGAACTCCCTGTGTAGGAGGCACTAAGAGGCCCGCAGTTTCTAATGCTGGCATTGCTAACGTAAGGTAATCTGTTGATGTAAGAGTTTCACCTGATGCTGCTTTACCTAGTGTTAGATAAACTTCTGAAGTGCCTCCTGTTGCAATAGCAGCACCTACACGAGCAACGGTCAAAAACTCATTTCTTAATTTATCTTTAAAAGGATTAACCGCTTTACCTCTTGAGCCAATACCGTGAGCTAAAAAACTTGCTTCTTGATGTTTCTTTTTAGCTTCTCCTGTAAGCTCAGAACCTGTAGAAAATGTGTTGTAAAGTAACTGCCCTAAATCGTCAACACCTGTAATAATTTTGTCAGCCGTGTTGTCACTTTTTAAGCCAAACATTCCTTGGCCCGGGCTTTCAAGGCGAGCAACGGAATCAGAAGAAAACTTTTCTGGAGTAAAATTTACTTCATAGTACTGCTCACTGCCGTCTATTTTGTAACTAGTGTCAGCACTACCTTCTTTAGGTTCATAGTAATAATACTTATCTCCAACCGCTACTACCTTTCTACCTTCTTTTGCTAGGTTGCTTATGACATTTTGTTTATACTCATCATTATTAATTTCTCCAGCCTCAAGCTGGCTGTACAAGTAACTGTTTTTATCTGAAACAGAAGAATTAGAGTATTGAGAAACAAACTCATTATAGTCGGTTGAGCGTAAGGTATTAAGATTGTTTGCTACATTGGCTTTAGTTTCTAATATTTTATCATCGTATAAGCCAAAGTAATTATCAGTTTGATTAAGCGCAGCATTCTTATGTTCTGTGTACCAAGCGTTGTAATCAAAAAAACCTTCTTCATTAACAAAGTTATCAGGATTAACGTAAGACCCAACACCTAGTTCAGTTAATTCTTCCGCTGTATAACCAGCAGACAAGAGTTGAGAATTTAAGTTCTTACCTTGCTTACCACCAAAGTAGGCTGACATGTCTTTAGCAAGGTCATATTGTTGTTCAGGGGTTTTATCCCATTTAGCTGTTGCTAATACTCTTTGTGCTACTGTTTCTGGAGTGCCGCCTATTGATTGCACACCCTTTGCTAATCTAAGCCCGCCTTCATTATAATCTCTATCTAACTCCCAGTCTTGGAAGGCTGTGACGTAGTCTACTCCAGAACTAGCGTCAAACTCAAAAGGGTCTACACTCCATTCAGATTCTAACGAGACTCTTTCTTCTGGTGTAACTAAGTTGTTTATTTGTTCTGGGCTTCGTGCAGTAGCAGCACTTCCTGAGTCTACATAACCGGTGTAGTTAGTACCGGCAGACAACATGCCGCCAGCAGTCTGTATAGGGGTTCCTCCAATAGCATTAGCCTGTCCGTACCCTGATGTGCTATAGTTTTGAGCAGTAGAGGGTGCAGAATAAACTTGTGTTTGAGGGCTTATAGTAAACCCGTTGTTGTATGATATATAATTACTATTAGGGCCTCTTGACATCTTATTTCCTCATGTCCATAATTTTACTAACTCCACGAATACCAAAGCTAGAACTTATAGCAATAAACAACAAGTATTGATACCACTCAGGAAGCTCTTCTAGTGCTATAAACGCAGCAGCTACTCTATCTATAACAGTTATATCGTTAGCAGCTATAGCGTAACCTACCATAAAGATAGGAACAGCTAAGACTATTGTCCAGAACTCGTCTTTCCATGAATCCTTAGAAGCCTCAGCCATCTTAGATTCCCAGTCAGCATCGTTTGCTATTACTGACATCTTAGCTTGATGCTTAGCTTGCTTTTCTTCTGCTTTGTTATTTAGATAGTTTTTAGCTAAACCAGCAATTGGCCCTATTAAGCTACTTAGTATACTCATGTATTATACACCATTTAGTCTTGCTTGTCAAGAGTTTTATGTGACTGACCGTGAACTATTTTCTGCACAGTGTCTGACTCATAAATCCTAATCCCTAACCATATAATTGTCAGGATAGAGGCTGTAGGAGGTAACCAAGCAGCCATAGAAAGGATTGCAGTAGAAGCGGCAGCTACGTCAAGCATTTCTTTTGTGTCTTCGACCATTGTGAACGTCCTGTTGTCAAGTTATTTTTTAAGTAAAAAGATTAAACCGTACACAAGCACAGGGATAACCGCTATGCCTACACCTATAACTGTTATGAATTGTTTTATAAGTGTAAGTGTGTTGTGTCTTTTTAATGCCTGTATTCTTACTTCTTGTTCTCTTTTCTTTTTACATTCACTTTGAAAAACTAACCAGTCGGAATAAAGATTAGCTCTACCGGCGTAAACCATGTAATCCTTGAGCCACTCTTCTTGTTCTTTAATCTTCTCCAGAGCCATGAAAGCATCCAAGTCACTTTTGCCCTTGGATGCTACACGTTTTGCTATTGCACTCTTATTATCGAAGTATTGCTTAGCTGCGTCTGAACAATCATATAATTCCTTCCCGTTACTGAGTGCTGTCTTGATAACCTTAAAAGCTGCGTTAGCGGCAGCAATCTCGGCTAACATCTACTCAGACGCTTTACGGATGTCAGCGGCAATGCCGTCAACAAACGTAGCAGACCCTGCCCCAATGCCTTTAGCTGTGTCTGTAACCATAGACTGTGCGGAGTCAACAGTGCTGTCTACAATCATCTGTGAACCGTCTACTGCGGCATTGAAGGTGTTACAAGCTGTCAACGCAAATGCCGCTAGTACTAATAAATATTTCATTGTTGTTTACTCCAAGTAAAGTTAAGGTGCTGTCGGCCAAGTAATGTCAGTAGGGAAACCAGTCTGTCCAGTTACGTCTCGTAGTGCTGTTCGGTAGGTAGCCCAAGAAGCTCTTGTAGTGCTCTCTAACGGCGAATCAGGTAACTGTGTCCAGTCACACTGGGTCAGTAGCTCATCACGCTCATATCGAACGCTAGACGCTTCTGAGGCTATTTCGTCTTGTGTTTTGTCTCGTACCACCCAAGGCAGTGTCCATACACCGTCTACAAGTTCGGGTACTGAAGCATGAACAGCAGTTTCTGTATGCAATATATTTTCTGGAAACTCTCCTCTAGCTATTGAAAACACGCCAAAAGAACTTAAAGTTTCTTCGCTTATTTCTTGCGGAAAAGAAACACTAGAGTTGTCTTTTCGTAATTTTCTTATATTGTAGGGAAACTCATCTACAGTGTTATTGCTTGTTTTTACGTACATAATAAATCCTTAATTGTATAAGTGTACTTTAGCGCCTTTATATGCATTGCTTGAATGGTCAATAGTAGCCTCTAAAGTTAAATTAGATGGGTTAGAGTATTCTATAACTTTAACTCCTGCTGGGCTGAAGCTAGTACCATAAGCGCAATATACTCTTTTAGCTCCGGGGTCAATAGCTATACTTCTTTTACTGGAATTATTACTGTAGCCAACGCCTGTATAGGTATCTAATAAAGTTAAATTAGACGGGTCGCTTACATCAAAGCTGTTGAGCTTGCCATATCTTGTTTCAACAAAAGCTATTCCCGCAGCTACGTCTACATTTACCGACACCGGGTTGTCCATGACATTACCAGTTCCCGAGCCTGAATAGGTATCCAAAAGAACTGCCGCTGTATCAGTGCTGACATCAAAAGCCAGTAAGCTGTCGCTGTTGGCGGCTACCATGTATAAAATATCATTTGCAATATCTAAATAGGTACCTTGTATATAATTAGTTGCGCCGCCTACGTATAAAAAATCTTTAAAGACCATAGCATTAGTTCCTGTTGGGCTAATGTCGTAAGTAAGTAAACCCGCGCTAGAAACGCAATAAAGTAGCTCTCTTGATGGATTAACTGTTAGGCCGTACACAACGGTGGAGCGTTGAAAAACCCACTTGAGTGTTAAATTTGTCGGGTCGCTATAGTCGTATCTAGAAACGCCGTTATTTGATGAATTGCTCGATGAGTTAGCGGTATATGCGAACTCTTTTGAAGGGTCAACAGCAACTTGGTAAATTCTGTCTAAATTAGTAGTATTAGTTACCAAGGCTGTTGAAACTATATTTGTGTCATCGCTCCAATCTGCAACAGCTAACCGGTCAGCATTGGCGTTCGTTACCATAAAAACTTTATTAGTATCATCTACTGCTGTGTGCATGTCTGCGCTAGCATAGGTGTTGGCGGCGAAAGCCGAAGTGTAGAAATAATCAATCTGCGAAGCATCGTCTAAATCATTAAGCAGGGTTGTGCCGCCCATACCTGCTGTTGTAAGAAGTTTTGTAAAATCTGGGTCGGGTGTGAATCCAGAATCAACCTTAGCCTTGATGAGTTTATCAGCTACTCTACTCATTACGCCATCGCCTGTCCAGCCGTGAAGCCGTAGTAGGTTGTACCTCCATCAATAGTATAGAACACAAACACATCTACACCGTTATCAGTTGCTGTTAACGTAGGGGCTGTACCAGCAGCCCAGTCAACACTAGCAGGCCAAGTGATTGCTCTGGCTGTTGAGTCTTGAATAATCTTGAGCGTGAAACTAGAGGCGTTGCCTGTGGACGCTGGGTTACTAAACGTGTAAGTAGTAGCGCCTGTGAGGTCGTGTACGAAGTTAGTAGCAGCAGAAAGGTCAATAGTTGTAGCGGTTCCGGTAAGCGTTACAGCATCTTCTGTGATTCCTGCTTCAAAGACAGTAGTCGCTGAAAACGTCTTAGCGCCTGTAAAAGTCTGTGTCTGCGCTAAGTAAGCATCACCACCGCTACCGTCAGCACCATCGGCACCCGCAGCCCCTGTTGCGCCAGTAGCTCCTTGAATACCTTGAATGCCTTGGATACCTTGGATACCTTGAGAACCAGTAGCACCTCTAAGGTCGCCTGTGGAGAAACCTAAGCCATCGTCTGAAGTAAAAGCAACTACACCTGTATTTGCTGTGTACGTGCCTCCTGTAAAACCATCGCCCGTTACGCCTTGGATACCTTGGATACCTTGGATACCTTGGATACCTTGAGAACCAGTAGCTCCTCTAAGGTCTCCAGTAACAAAGCCTAAGCCATCATTTGAAGCAAAGGTAACAACGCCTGTTCCTGATGCGTAACTACCACCTGTCCAAGCACTGTCGTCACCAGCGGCTCCTGTTGCCCCTGTGTCGCCTCTTGGCACAGTTAGGGTGTTGGTACTACCGTTGTAAGACGCAGAGCTTCCAGCGGCTCCTGTGGCTGCTGTGAGGGTCTGTACACTCGTTGCAGAGGCTGCTGCTGCTGTTGCACTTGCTGCTGCTTCATCTGCTTTTGTAGAAGCTATGACAGCTTGGGCTGTTACGTCACTTACTGTAGCGTCATTGGTTGAATCACCAGCGCCGCCGTTTCCTCTATATATAGCCATTGTAACTCCTACAAAAACAGAAAAAAAAGAAAAGGGGATTCCGGAGAACCCCCTAGTTTGTTGCTTATCGCTTAGCCGTTTACAGCTAGAACGATACCTGCTTCTGGACGTAGTACCTGAGTACCGTACAGACAATCAGCAGTGTAGAGAGTTCCCAAGAACTCCTGCTTGTACTGAGTCTGTGAACGTACAGCTTGTTGCTCAGCAAGAACCATAGCGTCCTTGTGGAACAACATTGCACCTTTAACTTCACCACCAGCAGCGTTCTGAGCAGCAGTCTCAAGTACAGGACAGTTAGAAGTAGTGTATACGTCAATGCCGTACAGGTTACCAATCTGACCGTTCTTAACACCACGACCATCTACGAAGTCAGAAGACATGTAGCGGTCAACGCCCATGATAGCGTTACGAATGGAAGGAGGAACTACGAAAGAACGACCGTCCATAGGTACGTCTGCGTCATCCAGCTTCTGGATAGCAGCGCGGAAACCAGCATCGTTAAATACGTCACCAGCAGCTACAGCGTCAGCAGCGTAAGTTTCGATACCAGCAGAGCCAGAGAAGTTGTAAGTGTTGCTGTGAACCCAGTCAGAACCGGAACCGTTGTCGTCACCAAACTTCTTACCCAAGTCAAACAAATCACTATCAATCTGCTTAGCTAGGCCATAACCTGCATCACCAGTGTAGAACTGACGGAGAGAAGCAAGTGCCTGAACTTCGGTGATGTCTTCGATAAGACGAGAGAATTCAAAGTGCTTGTCAATTGCAATCAAGACTTCTTCTTCAGTGCTGTTCTGAATGGTTACGGCTGTACCAGCGGCTTTAGCGTTAGCTGAACCACGGATAGGCTTAGGTACGTGAATGGTATCGCCTTTCTTACCTGACATACCCATCTTCTTAACGAGGTTGGCAATGACGAGGTTAGACTTATAGGCAGCGACAACTTCGTCACTCCAGATTTCTGGGATAAACTTAGCGGCGCTAGTGTTAGTTACTGCGCCAGTTTGTGAGGGATATACTGATGTAGCCATGAGATAATACCTTTAAATGATAATAGTTAAGTTAGCGAACTCTCTTTTCGGCGTAAGCTAGGCCAATTTCATCTGACAAAGCTAAGTACCGTTCTGGGTCGTCCTGCATTAGTTTAATAATGTCTGAGCGTCTGTAAATCTTCCTAGACTGTTGTTGTCCATTGCCCTTTGTACTTCCTGTAGAAGCTGTCTTAATAGCAGCCTTACGTCCATCTTTTTCAGCAGCTAAGGTCTGAGAAACAACACCTTGACGTTCTTTCCAATTAGAAAGGAGTTCATCAGCGGCATCGTAATCATAACCACGGTCTGCTTGGGCAAAGAGCTGTGTTCTAATCTTAGAGCCTTTAATCCACTCAACAAACTTAGCGTCCTGTAGAATCTGCGGCATATCGGGATGACGTTCTTGCAGTTGTGTCCTCGCGGTATTACGCTTGTTATCTACATTAGCCTGTTCAGCCTGTTTAATAGAAGGATGATTAGCAATTGCTCTTGCGACAGCCTTGTCTGGGTCTGAGAAAAAATCTACATCTTCATCAGGGTCTTCAGTTGGTGCTGGTGGTGCTTTGGTGTCGAGTTGTGTCTGGATATAACTGTCAACAACAGAACGTAGCTCCCCTACTTCTCCGCTTTGTCTACCTAGTAGCTTCTCAGCTTCTTGGTGCATCCTTACAATT
>OBMK010003578.1_pt1 | contig 10667 bp, 21 predicted proteins | sample 1539081 | NCBI WGS metagenome assembly OBMK01 (sample SAMEA3355528, study PRJEB22509) | marine metagenome | biome: marine; feature: river plume; material: water | place: USA | collected 2010-08-07 | depth 0.5 m | reverse complement strand
AGTGTCATCGAAATCAACACCTTCGTCTTTTATCTTGATGTAGAAGTAATCAAACGCTTCACTTGCATTTCTAAACTTTGTTCTCATTTTTATTGTAATAATATGTTCTATATTCTGCAGCTTTCTTCTGTGCTTGTAAGTATGTGTATTGCTCCGGTGTAGTAGCAATCAGCTTTCTGTTTGGGTATCTGCCTGTTTCTATATCTACGCAGAACTTATTAGTTTGCCATGCTACCTCTCTAGGTTTTATGCATATTCCGTTTCTTACACACCATTTAAAGGCTTGCATTTCATTATCTGTCATCGTGTAATTCGCGACTTTCTTTCTTATTCCCAAGGCAGATCATCTTGCTTTATTGATATTTCAGGTATAAACCTACCGGAGTTTGGGTTCCACGTAAAATGGGCTTCAGCTCCGTTCTCGCCGAGGTTTTGAAACTTAACTTTAAGTACTTTAACCTTGGTAGTACCAGCATCGTAATCTCTGTGTACAAGTAGGCCGTGGTAACTAGCATCGTACCATTCACCACCACCTTTTATATTGTACATTGTAGGTTCTTGGATCTTTCCGTCTTGGCCCTTCATCATCTTAGTAGGGTGCGCAACTATAAAAACTAAGCAATCATATTTCTTAGCAAACGTTTCGATCTTCATTAGGTAATCCATTGTGTAACGGTTTACATCATCAGTCTTTGCGTTTATATCTCGAACCTTATTGTATGGATCGATAACTAAGCATTTGATACCTTTTCTTTTAACTAGCTCAGCACCTTTACGTAAGACGGAGTCTAGATCGTACTTGTCCATGTCTATGAAATAGAAATGATCGTTGATATGATCTGCAACTTCATTCCATTTAGGACCACCAATATCTCCTACGTTAGGCATATCGCCCCATACTTTACGCATGAGCTTATGTGCGTGTAGGTACGTTGGTTGATTCTCAGGACTTGCAAAAGCAGTCTTCCAACCGTATTGCTGGTTATAACCAACTACCATTTGATCTACAAAATCTGACTTGCCACTACTAGGTATACCTGTTACAGTTATAAACTGTTTAGTATACGTAGAAAATATCTCATCAAAATTAGGTAGACCAATCTGGAAGCCAGGTTTAAAACCATTTTTAACAAAGTCTGTGATCTCACCCTCTATGTCTTTAAATGTAGTAACATTTTCTAGAGGATAAGGTCTGGCTTTAGCTATAGATTCAACTAACTTATTCTTGCCGTGTTTAAGCAAGTATTCATTAGCATCTTTACAATCGTCAAAGTCTACTATAAAGCAGGTTTCAGCTCCAAGTCTACGTACAAGCTCTTGCTGTAGCATTTGACCTGGTTCATCTTTATCCATTGCTAATAGTATTCTTTCTTTGTCTTCAAAGTAGTCTATACAATTATCTAGGTAGTCTAAGTTGTTGTTAGTTAACGTAGCACCGTTTGGTACTGACACTACGTTTTTAATTCCGGCTTCGTGGAATGCTAACACATCCATTTCACCCTCAGTTATAACACAACTGTCATAACCTATTATACTGTTTATATTGTAGAATACTTTTTCGGCACCCTTATACAATTTAAAATTCTTGCGACCATCTCTGTATTTTATGTTTATGAGCTGGTCACCCATTATATAGTTAAACTGTATTGTGTTTTCAGTCTTGCCTGTTTGAGGCATATACTCAGAACCTTGTCCGACTTGTACATCGTCTAATGTTTCTTGAGATATACCCCTTGTTTCAAACCATTCTGTTACTTTGTCTTTAACTGGTAAAAACTCTTTAACAGCAGGCCTAACATAAACACGCTCGCTAGCGCCTTTTCTTTGATACGTATGTAACTGAAAAGACGTGTCGCAATTATGGCAAGTGCCGAGACCACGATCCCAATCGTATGAAGCACATTTGGCTTTACTGTTCTCAGGTTTTCTAGTGTGGGAGCAAAGAGGACATATGCCCTGTGTCTTGCCACTTTCTAGACCATACTGATTGAACTTGTCAATAGTAAACCCGTTGATCTCTGTTGTTTGCATTTAATTTAATTTAATTGTTAATATTCTATTTCTCTACAATCTGAGCACTGAGCGTCACAGGATTCATATTCACCCTGTGACATCTCTTGCCCGCACATGATACATAACACTGCGCTAGAACGGTAGGTCTTCTGCAACTGCTTTAGTAACTACGTTACCTTGTGCAGCCATACCGTCTCTAGGAGCAGGTTCGACGTTCGTGCCGTTAGACCATACAACCTTAACATTGCCTAGATAAACCTTATCTGTTTTAGCATCACGTTCATCTTTGCTCTGTTGTACAGATACTGGACCTTGATTGCCAAACTGATCTAGTTCGTCGTTCAGTGTTATGGTTATAGGTATGTACTTACCCTTTTTTCCATTGATGATCTTGTCTTTGGGTATCTTAGTAAGATCAATACTTGTTGCTATAATACTTGCCATAATTAATATTGTTGTAATTGAGTGAACATATTTTTTAGTTGGTCTTTAGTGGCGCCTGTGTTACGCCTGATGTTGTCGACAGCCTTTACGTGAGTTTGATTCTTGTAGAAGTTGTTTTCACTTGTTCTAACACCTGTTACGGTACATAATCTTGTCGTACTAGACTGTCTTGGGTTTGTTTTGGTTTTTCTCATAAATTTTAATTGTTATTCGTTGTTATTATCTTAAGGTAATCGTATTCATTTTGTAAAACTAAAGAGTCTTATTAATGAAGTATTGTTCAGCATCGAAGTTTTCTGTTTGATAGAATAACTCGAAAGCTTCTGTGGCTCTGTTTACCTTATCAATGCCACGCTCTATAAATTCTGTAGAGCAATCAAATAAGCCTATCTGGTGTGTGTTTTTATCTATAGCTATAAATATCAACTCATAACCAAATATCTGGCTGTATATGTATGCTTGGCTGTCATAGTTATATTTCCAAGCCGAAGATTTAAACTTACTTATGTCGTTGGTAGTCTTCAGATCAATCACAAGCTTCTCGCTGTGATTTACTATATCTGCTTTACCTTTCCACATATGGCCGTTTATCTCCACAATGCCAGGTTCTTCGTAGGTTACATCTCCTTTTGTTATGAGATCTTTACAGATTTGGTTAGACATGATCTTGTCTGTTAGCAACTCTATATTATCAACCTCTTGTTGTAGTAGACATAACTCTCCACCTGACATCTCTTTATACGCTTTGGTATTCCTAGTAGAAGCTTCTATTACTTTATACTTCTTAAGCTTATGTGGCTCAAGTATTGCAGTATGAAAGTAACCGCCTACTAAGAAGGCAGCTGAAGGTTTACTAGGTGTACCTAACGCTAAAGGATTTTTTAATAACGTGCTAATGTCACTATTACTTAAGTATTGTTTACCAAACTTACCGTAGTAGTTTTCATCTTCACGTAGACTTTCTATTATTTGTTTTTTATCCATTATAATGTTGTTAATGCCTTTTCAATATCGGCACTTAGTTTGTATTTCGTCTTGATAGCCTCGATCTTGCCACCACCTTTGATGTATGCCTGAGCTTTAACAAAAGCTGGATCTTTGGTAGATGTCAACGTGTTAGCCGCACCTTTTCCGTGTGTGTTAGCTGCATCGCTGTCTTGGGTATCATCGATTAGAAATAAATTGCCTAACGCATATTTTTTAGCATAACTCGAAGCCGACCCAAACTGTTGAGGAGTCTGCATACCTTTCTGATTAAGATCAACACCTACAATGGCAGTTGCGTGTATAGCAGTTTTGCCATCGTTTACTGATGCTGTAGTCTTTAAGACAGGCATAAGGCTATCACTGATTAATTCTTCATTAATTGTGACTGTTACGCCTAGCTCCTTTAAAAAGGGTTTTGTAGCTTCGAGAATGTCTTCGGCACTGCGAAAGTGGTATTTGCCGAATGAGTTGAACCTAGATTTTTTAGATTTAAATCTAGTTTGAATTTCTGTTAATTTTTCGTTTAACGTCATGGTTTAGTTGGTTTGTTATTAGTATAATTACACATTTATTTATTTATTTAATACTAAACCTAAAGATAATCAAGCACTTGCGAGTGGTCGACGTTATCAATAAGTTTTTCTACGGCTTGTCTTTTTAGTTGCGAAACACGTACATAAGCTGACGTGCCTTTTATATCTAGCTGCTCTGCTATTTGCTTTGCACTATGCTTATCGCAGTCTAAGCCGTAACTTAGTCTGAGTACATTGTACTCTCTTTCATTAAGATTCTTTTTAAGCAAACCGATCAAGTACATATTCAGCAACTCTTTATTGTAAGGTTCTGAATTATCTGCTATCTGGTAAGCCATATTTTCATCTTGATTTGGTTTAGCATCGATACTTAAGAATATGCTATTAAAAAACATCTCAACCATCTGCTTGTTCTTGCCGAAGTCTTTTCGTATCTCATTAAGCTTGTGCTCTGGTATACGTATACTACCTCTGTTTATATCAACAGCTCTGCGAATTGCTCCTTTTATTCTTTTACTAAAGAAGGATTTTATTGTTTTCTCTATATCGTCAGATTCAAGTAGTTTAGTCCAATTAACCCTATCTACTGCAGCTACTAAGCCTACAGATCCTTCTTGTATTAGATCGTTTATACTTAGTACACCGGAGGCTTGTTGGGTTGTTGAAAACTTTCGTGCTAGATTCTCTACTAAAGGAAGGAACTTAACTATAAGTTGGTCTCTAGTGAGTGCAGCATAATCTATTTCGTCATCAGGCATAGATCTATTAAGATCTTGTTTGTACTTTATGTAATTACTTACGTTATAGCTCTTCATTTAATATTTGTTTTTCTTTTCTTAGTGTATCGCACATATGGCGATATATAGTTCTCTGTGTTACGCCTAGCAAATCTGCTAGCTTTTTAGTTGTTATTTTATGGCCTTCATCATTAATGTCTAACATGCTTTGATAAAGGGTTTCTTTGTTTAATCTGTTTCGACCTATTAGCTTACCTACAATACTAAGCTTTTGACTTAGTGTCAGATGCCAAGCTGCAGGCTTGAATATTACTTTACGCATTTTGTTTACAGGTGTGTTACCGCCTGCATCAAATACATTTGTTATCATGCTATTTAGTATACTTTGTTTCATAAAGAATGTAACAAAACCATTTTCTTTGTCTGCTATAAATCTGAATACAGATTCTATAAACTCTTGCGATTCGTCTTCATTAAGAAACTGTAATACTAAAAAATGCCATTTTAAAGACTTATATGTAGTTATCTTAGCTTTACTAGCAAACAATGTATAACACTGATAAGTACCAGTTTCATAATACATGTACAGCTCTGTCTCCTGACTAGGTAGATCTTCCCATGGCCAACAACGTGTTATAACGCGTTTGTCATGTAACCATTTTATTTTTCTATCGTGTGACATTAGCTAGTTACTTATTAATCCTTATAGGCTATTGTCATAGCCAAGTTATATTCTTTTTTTTAATTATTTATCGTTTTTATGGTTTTCGTTATGCATTTTCCAATAATGCCACCAAATACCAAAAAAATAATAGATTTTTTTAAATACTTTTGTTATAATTTCTTTCATAAATTGTTTCGTTTTTATTCGCTACTGTGTGTTTTTCTGCGATGTAATATCTCCAGTAAGCTTTAATGCTGCATTCGCTCTTGTATTCTTCTGGCATTGCCTGTGGAGGTTGAACAAAAGATGCTGTTTTCATGGCCGTAGGAGGCCTTTTTAATGCATCTCTGCATTTAATTATCGTTAGATGTGTTTTCTTATAACGATTAGTATATTCGTCTCCTAACGCGATCATATGGTTGTATAACCAGTTGTAATGCTTAGTATTAGATCGAGTCCAGATAGTGCTAGGGTGGTTAATGTGGCTTACTTTGTATGGGACATTGTCACCGTTTCCGTGGAAATGATGCGCTGAACACAACATTTGAGCTGACTCAAGAACCATCTTAACAACATGCTTGTTGTATTGTAGTCTAGCAGCGGTATCTGGATCTGCGTCTAAATAAAATATGTTCATAATAGTTTTGGCAAGATCGGTAAGAACTGTATGTATCCTTTGTTTCCAGAAATCAATATATAATCGTTCTTGAATATTATAGCATCGCCTAGCCAATCACTGTTACCAAAATAATCTATATCATCTAGTAGTGTAGTTTCGTCTTTCAAGTATTGTTCTAGTCTACATCGCCACCCGAAGCTGTCTTCGGATACTTCTTCTATAAACTGTACTGTTATGTCTTTGTGTTTATATATATTATTCATGTTGTTGTTATCGACGTTGTTTCGTATTAATTTTGTAAAACCGATTCTACTTTATTCCAGTATTTTATTGTAGCTCGTTTTTTATCACCTCGAGGACCGCCGTTCCAGCGTCGAGCTATTGTCTCTGAATATTCTCGAGAAGAAGTTTTGTTCTTAAATCTATACTGCTCAGCTATGATATTGAACATTTGTATAGAACATGTTCTACTGTATCTATCTAACAGTGAGAACCTTACGTCAGACTTGTTTCGTTTAAGAATCCTATTGACTTCTCTAACAGCTATAGGGTGTATCTGTAAGCAGCCAACTGCTTTACCCCTATCTCCAACGGCAGAGTCATTGCCACCGCTTTCGACTTGAATTATAGCGTCTATTAGATCTTCTCTTGAATGATCTACGGTTATTGTTACTTGATCGTCTACTGGTGTAGTCGTGTGTATAGCATTGCTTGAACAGCTCTGTGGTCTGACTAAGCTCATTGCTACTGTTGCTAATAATAATTTGTTCATAATTCTGTTTTGTTTAAAAAATATCTAAATACTTCTGGTACGTGCTTTTTGTAATATGGTTGCATGTCCATTACCCAATCAGCTAATTCGTTTCTATTTGAAAATCTTGTTTTATCTTTTGTTATAATATCAAATATAGGTTCTAGTTCGTCTATAAAAGCGCCAACCGTCCAACCTTCGTATATATGTTTGTCTCTATTCATAGTTTCTAAGTGTTTTAAATAATGGGTGTCTGTAACTGTTTGCTTTAGTACGTTGAAAATAAGTAAAGGTAGCACGCTTGCCAATGAAAGAATCTACATTCTCGAGCATTACTTTAAGATCCTTGTAGGAATAGCCTTTGCCCGGAGGACAACCGAACTCTATACCTTCGTCATCTCGCATAATGAACTTGCCTAGCGTGCCAGTCCGTTTACCTTTACCAACAACATAATCAATGATAGTAGCCTCGGTGTCGCTGAAGTCTTTGAACTTCATAAGATCGTAAGATCTGCCGTGCTTGTATATACCATTGCCATTTCGTATGATAGAACCTTCGTAGCCTTTTTCTAAGAACTCGCCGTGTAATGTGCGTGCATAATTGTAACTGTCTACTAGGCAAGCAGGTACGCTTATGACTTGTGCGTCATAAAAAGTTGCGTTGACTAAGTACTGCATGCGAGCTTGATAGTTTTCAGACTTGCCATCTATATAGTCATAAACGTGAAGCTGTACAAGGTGCTGAGCATCTAACCTGTCAGTATCTGTTGGCTTTTGCTTACGAACTAGAGATATGATCTTTTCGAAATCGTGCTTTAGTTTGTGATTGTATAGCTCGCCATCGAGTATCATGTCTGGATTTTTATCAAAGAACGGTTTTAGTGCCATTTCTATATGGCGAACATTCATAAATCTTTTGTTGTTACGCGAGTACGCGCCGAACTTTGTGAACACACAGCGTACGCCATCTAGCTTTGCTTGTATATAAACTGGTTTTGTGAAGTCGATTCTTGATTCATCGAACTTATGTGCTAACATTGGTTGTATCATGTTGTTATTATCTTACTTATTTCGTATTTATTTTGTATTTTTCTAATGCTTGATCCGGCCTTCCAACAAATATAACAGTTCTAGTAGAAACTCTATATATAGACATATAAGTGTCGTGATTTGCTTTAGGGTATAAAGTATATATATACTCAGCCCAACCGATCTCGTTATTTACTGCTTGTAAGCTTATTTGACCTTGGAATGACCGATTTCTGAACTTAGCTATGAACTCAGCGGCAAAGCAACCTGCTCCACCCGCATAATTCTTAATATCTTTCATCCACTCTGCGTACTCAACAGCCATATACTCTGGATAACCATCGTATTGTTGGTAAATATTTGCTAGAGCTAGCTCACCACGCATGTGGCCATCACTATAAGACAAACCTTCTTGTCTTGGTATTATTCTTGTTAAACTTCTTGTTCCCATCATATTTTTATTATTTCTATTCCTGATTCTTTCATTAGATCTAGTCCGTCCGTTGATCCACGGTAAGTGTGCTTGTATACTACCTTAACTACACCTGCTTGTATTATTAGCTTGCTGCATTCTTTGCAAGGTGACAACGTACAGTACAACGTAGATCCGCTTGAGCTATTAGTAGACTTAGCTACTTTAACTATCGCGTTAGATTCTGCGTGCAGTACAGACCACTTTGTCTTATCATCTTCTTCACACGTATTACAAAATCCAGAAGGTGTGCCGTTGTAACCAAACGATAGTATGTTATTATCTTTGACTATGATAGCACCAACCTTCTTTCTTTTGCATTTACTTAGCTGGCTAACTTCACCGGCTATGTTCATGTACACTATGTCAAGTTCTTTAATGTTAGGCATCTATTACTACATCGTTAGGGAGTAACCATCCTTCACTAAGCAACTCGTCTTGCAGCTCTTCTACTTTATCTTCAAAGTACTGCTCGTAAAGCTCATTGATCTTTTCTACAAACTGGTAGTTTTCATCACTTAGCTCTGAGAAGTATATTTCAACACCATCTTTGACGGCACTAGGTAATTCATCTAGCCAACCATTTTCGTAGTAGTATATATTTTCAGACACGCTTAATCCATCAGAATCTCTGCCCCACGACGCGACGTATACTTCATAGCCATCGGCCGTGTTGTCTACGTAGAACCGTCTGCTAGATCCATAGGTCCATTCTTCTGTTATAGTTGCATCCCAATGGCGTAGAACTATTTCTAATTGATCTTCGTGACCTGTGTCGTATGGTTGCTTTATGCCTTTTTCTTCAAGCATTTCCCACAGTATTTCTTCTGTTATAATTTTATCTGACATCTTCTAAGTGTTTTTTATATGTTAATTTAGTTATCTTTTTCTCTAGGTCTCTGCCTATCATATTCCAATAGCCTTGCGCCATTAATGTTCGCTTACCAGCTGCTTCAGCTTTTGCGACATGTTCTTCTTGTTCTGATATCCACATTTCTAGTGCGGAATTTATGCAGAACCTTTCAAATCCAGTTAATTTATTCATGTTATTATTATCTTACTTGTTTCGTATTAGTTTTGTAAATTAATCTAGTAACACCATATATGCCGTAGGATTTGATTTTCTAAACCAGTCGCAACCTTTTTGTACGATGCTCCAGTTTTTAGTTAGATTAGCACCCATAATTAGATCGTACATAGCAGCTTCATCTGCACTGCAGTCATAGCTTTCGCCACTAAATGGGTTAGTAATTGTTTCTCCTTCAGAGTATTTGATTCCGTCAAACCACTTTGGTAATTCTTTTTTCTTGCTCATAATGTATCTATTGTAAATTCTTCTCTGTCTATGAATAAATTATCACCCCACATTATATCAAAACTGTCTACATCATGTCTTTCTACATTGCCGAATAAGTATATAGAGTATATAGTTGACATAGTTAGATCTTGATATATATCAACTTCTTGTAGCCTGTCATAAATGAGATCTACTGAGTGTGAATAATCCGTTTTTGATTGGTTTAGAGCTTCCTTGATCTCTGGTTTTAACCTTTGTAATAGTGTAATTCTGTTCATATAATTTTATTTAATTTCGTGTTTAATATCCTACTGTCATCGTATTGATGTTGTAAATGGTGGACATGGCAGGAATCGAACCTGCCTACCATAGCTTTATTACTTATCTGCATAGCTTTATTGCCTGCTGATCTAGTGTCATCACTATTGACCTAAGATTGCTTCATTAAAAATTCCTGAGTTCATTAGCGATCCCTCACCAGTTCATTTTAATACTGTTATTCTTAGTGTCAGCGGATAAGTAAACCTTTATCGAGCCGCTTATTACACCTCGTCAGGATTACGACCTCATTTTGCTATGCGTATTCCATTTATGCCCATATGCCCAGTCATTCGCTACCTTTGCTATCGATGGAGTAATTCCATGCCGCGGTTCGTTATTTATTCGCTGGGACTGTGTCTTTAGCTTGTTAAGGCTAGTAATTTTTTTACTGATAGCTTGATCAATTTGCCTCTTGCTGAGTGTGGTAGATCATCCATCTGCCAATCTACTGTGTCTTCTAGCAACTCTAGCATGTGTATAGCAACTGAATCTGCTGTTTCGTTTATCTTGTTATTTTTCATTTGTTTCTTCGTTAGCTAGTAGTTCTTCTATCTCACACCAAAGCATGTTGTCTATTTCGTCTTTGCTGTAATGATCTTTAAATTTTATGTAGGCTAAATCCCACGGTGATGTGAATGTATTCATTTCTATAATTTATCTATTAATCCTAATTCTATATACTTCTTAAAAATCCTGTTTCTTATGTACTTTTTTATTAACTTCATATTTACTTTTTATTGCGTAAGTTATCATAGAAATGTGTGCATTCGGTAAAGTGTTTGCATTTACACACTTCGTTT
>OBMK010003574.1_pt1 | contig 10670 bp, 12 predicted proteins | sample 1539081 | NCBI WGS metagenome assembly OBMK01 (sample SAMEA3355528, study PRJEB22509) | marine metagenome | biome: marine; feature: river plume; material: water | place: USA | collected 2010-08-07 | depth 0.5 m | reverse complement strand
AAATACAGAGCCCAATGATGTAATTAATGAAGGGCAGTCTGAAAACGATCAAGGTACGTCTACTCATGACTAATTTAGCTGATAAATTATCACAAAGCCTTAGCCAAATTCAGGTCCAGCGCGCAAGTTCGCAAGGTGTATTAACGCGGGTGGTGGGCTTAACCCTAGAAGCCACGGGTGTGAATGCCCCAGTGGGTTCTTACTGTGACATTATCAGCCCCAGTGGATCCACATTAGTGGCAGAAGTAGTCGGTTTTGGTGATGGAAAATTACTTTTAATGCCGTTTGGGAGCGTGCAAGGCATTGCTGCTGGTTTTAAGGTGAAACCGCAATCACAAACCCAAAGTACGGCCATGAGTCGGTCTATGCTCGGACGCGTTTTAGACGGCATGGGCCAGCCACTCGATGGTGGCCCTGACATTGTGGCAGAAGAGCACCGCAGTATTTTGGGGCAATCTATTAATCCCCTGAAGCGGCGACCTATTGACCAAGCCTTAGATGTGGGCGTGCGCAGTATTAATGCATTACTTACTGTGGGTTGTGGCCAAAGACTCGGTTTGATGGCAGGTTCAGGTGTTGGTAAAAGTGTCCTCATGGGTATGATGACCCGTTTTACCCAAGCTGAAGTGATCGTTATCGGACTCATTGGTGAGCGGGGAAGAGAAGTTCAAGAATTTGTGCTCGATTCCCTGGGAGAAGCCGGGCTTGCTCGTTCTGTGGTCGTTGCGGCTCCTGGAGACACGTCTCCAGTCACACGCTTACATGCGGCTAGATTGGCCACCACCATCGCCGAGTTTTTTAGGGATCAAGGCAAATCTGTTTTGCTACTTATGGATTCTATTTCTCGTGTGGCCCAAGCCCAACGAGAAATTGGCTTGGCCATTGGCGAACCACCTACAACCAAAGGCTACCCTCCCTCAGTGTTTACACTCATTCCAAACTTAATGGAGCGAGCAGGCAATGGCCATGAAGATGGGCAAGGTGCCATCACGGCTTTTTATACGGTGTTGGCAGAAGGTGATGATCAACAAGATCCCGTTGTTGATGCGGCTCGCTCTGTCCTTGATGGCCATATTGTCTTGAGCCGTGAGTTAGCTGGAGCGGGTCATTACCCAGCCATAGATATTAATCAGTCCATCAGTCGTTTAGCGCCAACTTTGCAAGGTTTAGGCCAGAAGCAGGCAGGGCAGCAACTCCGCCAGTGGTTAAATAGCTATGCAGAGAACAAAGATTTAATCACTGTGGGGGCTTATCAAGCAGGTAAAAATATGGTTTTAGACCAAGCCTTAGATAAAAAATTAAACATGGATCGATTCTTGCAACAAGGAATGCATGACTCGTGTGATATGGCAACCAGCTTGGATCATTTGCAAATCCTCGCACAACCGCCACAACACGAATTTCAGCAATCAGAAACGCTGCAGGCTATGCCCTAACTTTAGTTTAGTGCTGCGTCAGCAGCAATAAGTGGAGTAGGACTATGGCTATCAGCAAAATCGATCGTTTTACCAATTTGGGTAAAATACAGCATCAACAATACCAGCAAGCGTTAGAAAGTGAGCAAAAAGTTAGTCAGTTGATTGACAGTATCGATTCTTCAGTGGCGCAAATACGCCAATACCAACTGGACTATCAACAAGACTTGATCACGCTCCAGCAAGGTGCTAGTACCAATGAGAAACTCGTTAGAACACGCAAGTTTTTGCAGCAACTAATGCAAATGGAAGTTGATCAGTTGCGCCAGCGACAAGATTTAGATGAAAGGTTACAACAAGCTAAAGCTGTGAGCTTACAGAAATTACAAAAGGCTCGAATGAGTGAGAAGGTAACAGAAAAGGCTCACGTAGAGCATCTGGCGGCTAACAAAGCCTTAGATGCAAAACAGATGGATGCCATTGCCACACAAATGTATAATCGGCGTTAATTTAGTCGTATTGGAGCGATTCTTGCATAGTATTGTGTACAATAACGATGAATAGACCGTTTTTAGCTATTCTGACGAATAACTGACACTAGTGCAGGCTAAATTATTATGGCTCAAATAGATTTGCTAAATATACTCAAAGCAACCAGCACCCCTAGTAACAAGGGTGTAGGGCCTAATGTGGCAACAAATCCAGCTGGGGCTGGCAAGTTTGAGCAAATATTAAGCGGCCAGAAAGAGGGGGCTGTCTCGGCAACACCCTTAGGCAATTCTATGCCAAGCGGCAAGGGCTTGCCGACTGCAGGTCTTTCGAAGTTGCAACAAGCGCAGACTTCTCAACAGCTGTTTGCCACCATTGCCCCTGCGCAGCAATCACAAATTGATGACTTGAGTTTTATGACTCATTTACAACCCTTGGTTGATATGCCACAGGTGCCAAAATCTGGACCTTTAACTGCATTACCTCAGCTTACGGATACAAAAATAAGTTTTTCTGACCAGCAACTTCAAGATTTAGCGGTTCAGCTAGGTGTAGATCCAGCAGTAGCTAAACTCGTTTTACAAAGCACGATTAAGCCTCAAGACACTGGGGACCTTGCTAATGCTCAAGTTAGTTCCACCTTGGGGATGGGTTTTAAACCAGGTCAAGTTCAAACGGCTTCTCCAATACTTGCACTCGAAGGTGCATCAGACACTATTACAACAAATGTGGTGTTGCCAGCTATGGCAAAAACTGTGCTGCAACCTTCAGCCTCAGGTCAAGTTCAGCGACAAGTTCAGGTTCAGCCGCAGGTTCCACCACAGATTCAGGTTCAGGCACAAGGTCAGGTTAAGGCACAAGGTCAGGTTCAGCCACAAATTCAGGCTCAGCCACAGGTTCAGGTTCAGGCTCAGTCACAGGTTCAGGCTCAGCCACAGGTTCAGGCTCAGCCGCAAGTTCAAGTTCAGGTTCAGCCACAAGCTCAGATTCAGTCACAAGTTCAGCCGCAGGTTCAGTCACAGGTTGAGGGTCGACCACAGGTTCAGGGCCAGTCACAGGTTCAGGTTCAGCCACAAGTTCAAGTTCAGTCTGACTTTGCTGCGCAGGCTAAGACACCCGTTGTTGATGCATTAAAGGCTTTGCCACTCAATGATAAAGATGTCATTAAAGTACGCAACCAAACGATTACTGCAACGGCTAATAATAAGGTCAGCAGTTCTAACTCATCTGGAGTGACCCCTTCATTTGTGTCTGCCGCGCCACAAATGGCGACGCAGTCTTTTTTTCAGCAGCGCCAATCAAAGGCAGTTAGCCCACAAACTGAAATAAAAACAGGGCTAGCTAACACTATTAATAAAGCACTCACACAGGCAAAAGGTAAATTAACCTCGACTGCAGGCAATAGTGCAAGCGCTACTAGCAGTGCTGCCAGTGTGACTTCAACCTATGCCAGCATCACACTTGCGCCTTCACTGGTGCAGAAGTTAGACCAATTTACAGGCCTTCCTTCACCGATTGCCAGTTCTATGAATGCGCTGGAATCAAATACCTTAGGCAGTTACACTGGGGCCAACTTTAAGGCAGCGGCTCCTTTGACTAGTTTGTCGGCGATGACAACTGTGGCTGCAGCCCCAGCGATCGATGCACCTACCATGGATATAGGTCAGCGTTTTACCAACCTCACGCAAGGCGATAGTTCTGCCCAAATGGGTGCACGCCAAATGCAAGACCAAATAGGCCAGCAGTTGCAACGGATGGTGAAAGACGGACGTTGGCAAGCCAATTTATCGCTTAATCCAGCCCGCTTGGGGCAAGTAAATATTAGTTTGGTGATGGAAGATGGGGTCCTAAAGACCCAGCTTCTAAGCAGTAATCCAGGCGTTCGTGAGCTGCTTGAATCAAGTTTGCCCAAATTGAGAGATCAACTTGCAGACAGTGGTTTACAGTTAGCAGATGTCTCTGTGGGCGCAGATAGTGGCGGACACCAACAAGCTCGGGGTGAGCAACCCGATTGGCAATTAAGCCAAACGGTAAAAAATACCAGTGAAGAACAAATTCCAATGGCAGCGAGTCATCGCAGCAATCATGATGGTGATGTAGACACCTTTGCCTAGCCAATAAAGGCTAGATAATCCATAATTGAGAAGTAAATAAGGAAGGCTAACCATGGCAGACGAAGAAGAAGTAGAAGTTGTAGAAGAGAAAAAAGGTGGTTTAGTTAAAATTTTGCTGTTTGTGACTATCGCGCTGTTACTGATTATTATTAGTGTCGGGGCTACCTTGTTTCTTTCAGGCTTTTTTGATCCAAAACCAGTGGTCGTTGATGAAGAGGGTAATTTGGTCACCCAAGATATCGATGGGGAAGATGCTGAGGAAGAAGAAGTTGATCCAAATGCTCCCAAACCTCTAATCAAAATGTCCAAAGAAACGCCTGAAGGTCAAAAATTTGACCAACTCTATAATGAATTAGACAGAGGCTTTACCATTAATTTGGCAGGCAGCAAAAAATTCGTTCAATTCAGTATGGGTTTTATGACCCATTATGATCAACGTATTGTGGACTTCGTTTATAAACATGAGATGGCGATTCGTTCGGCGATCATTATGGAAGTCTCTTCACACCAGCAAGACCAGTTAGTCACAGTGGCTGATAAACAAAAACTAGCCGATAGTCTTAAAACTCGAATGAACCAGGTGTTAACTGGTTATGAAGACTTTGGTGGTATCGAAGAAGTGTTCTTTACAGAGTTTGTAATTCAGTAATCTAGGAGTCTTGGCAGTATGAGTGACAGTGAACTACTCTCAGAAGAAGAAATTCTAGCTTTAGTTGAAATGGGTGAAAAGGAAGGTGTGGAAGCCTATAACCTAGTCCCAGATGCTGAAGATTATGATATTTCCAGTGAAGACAGTAGTTTAACGTCTCACTTGGGCTCGTTAGATATGATTAATGAGCGTTTTGCTCGCTTGCTGCGCACCAGCTTAAAAAGTCTATTGCGCTATCAGCCAAAAATTGAAGCTCAGCAGGTAGATGTGCAACGTTTTGCGACTCATATGGACAGCCTGGCCACGCCCATTTCATTGAATGTGGTGAAGATTCCACCCTTGCGTGGGTCAATGTTGATCATTATCGATCCACAACTGATTTTCAATTCCCTTGACAGCTTCTTTGGTGGTTCAGGGTCTCACACAGAAATATCGGGTATCAGAGATTTTACACCGACAGAATACCGCATCATCCAGATGATCTTGCAACGTGTGTTTCAAGATATGAAAACGGCCTGGGCTCCCCTTCAATCAGTGGCTTTTGAGTTTGTTAGCTCAGAAGTAAACCCACAGTTCACCAGTATCGTAGAAGATAATGATTTGGTGATCGTCAATAAATTTAATATTGATATGGCCCACGATATTAATGGCAGCATCGAAATTATTTACCCATATGCATCCATGAAACCGATTCGTGATTTATTACGTAATCAGGTGATGGGTGACAGTGATATTGATGATGAGCGAATTTGGAATAACTACCTTAAGATCGCTATTGAGGAGGTTGACTTAGACGTCAGGTCTGATCTAGCTAACCCTCAAATTAGCTTGTTAGAATTACGCAACCTTAAAGTGGGTGACGTGATTCCTATTAAAATGCCCGAAATAGTTACAGTAACATCTAAAGGGATTCCCTTATTCAATGGCGTGTATGGTAGTTCGAATGGCCATGCAGCGGTAAAAATTATGGGAGAAGTGACATTAGATGATTATGAAGTGGACTTATGGGACTAAAATGTCTCTAATACAAGATAAATAGAGGAAGTGCTTGTGAGCGAAGAAGAAACAGCCCCCGCGGCCTTATCCACCTTTGAGGATGAGCTAGACCTAGACATATTAGAAAATATTCCCGTAGTTTTGTCTGCGGAAGTAGGTCGATCGTCACTTAAAATCAAAGATTTGTTACGCTTGAGTGAAGGAAGTGTGGTCGAATTCGATCGCCTTGCTGGAGAAGCCATCGATGTTTGCGTTAACAACACCATTATTGCCAAGGGTGAAGTTGTGGTGGTGAACGAACGTTATGGTATCCGTTTAACTCAGGTGCTCGAAGCTGCTGATCGCATCCGTAAAATTTAAGGCCTGTTTATGCTAGGGGATACCCAATTGTTGTTGCAGTCTATTGGCAGCTTATTGCTGGTGTTGGCGATTTTACTGGTGATGGTATTTGCGGCACGATGGTTTATGCAACGGCGGCCTCAGGGTGGGCGTCGGCTTAGATTCGTAGAAGCCATGGCCCTAGGTAGCCGCGATAAATTGCTCCTGATAGAGGTCGACGGTAAGTCACTTTTGTTGGGAGTGACTGCTCAAAATATTCGTTTACTGGCTGATCTTGGAGCGGTGGAAGCATTACCCAAACCTTTAGACCCGCAAGAAGAACCCCCATCAAAAACACTTCAAACAGGTTTATCTCAACAGTTTTCTCAATTACTAGGTCGATACACCCAAACTGCCAAACATAAGGACACCCTATGAGTATTAGGCAGGTCATGAGCTGGTTGCCTTTAGTGAGCATGTTTTTATTAGTCTCTGTCGCACCTCAAGTGAGTGCAGGTGATGCCATTTTGCCCGGTATCATTGTTGAAACGAATGCAGAAGGCCAGCAAGAATACAGTTTAACGCTCCAAATTTTAGCGTTAATGTCATTGCTTACAGTGTTGCCAGCATTATTGTTAATGATGACTTCGTTTACCCGCATTATCATTGTCTTGTCAATATTACGCATGGCCATAGGCACTAACCAAACACCACCTAATCAGGTGTTATTGGGTTTAGCGTTGTTTTTAACTCTGTTTATAATGGCACCCGTGTTCACCCAAATCAATGATGAAGCAATCCAACCTTATCTCAATGATCAAGCTGACTTTGTGCAGGCTTTTGAAGTGGCCCAGCAACCGTTGCGTGAATTCATGTTGAAACAAACTCGCGAGTCTGATATTGAATTGTTTGCAGAAATCTCAGGCCAACAAGAACTTGACGGGCCAGAAAATGTGCCGATGCAACTGTTGATACCTGCATTTTTAACGAGTGAGTTAAAGACTGCATTTCAGATAGGGTTTTTATTGTTTGTACCCTTTGTCGTCATCGATTTAGTCGTTGCGAGTGTCCTCATGGCATTGGGTATGATGATGCTCTCACCAATGATGATTTCATTGCCATTTAAGATCATGATGTTTGTTCTCATAGATGGTTGGGCTTTAATATTGGGCACCTTAGCTACAAGCTTCTATACCTGACGTGGAGGTTAATAATGGATCAAGGTACTGTGTTGGATATTGGTCGCGAGGCTCTATTGGTTGTGGCCACTATTGCAGGCCCCATGCTTGGCGTTGCTTTGGTGATTGGTCTGCTAGTCGGTATTGTGCAGGCGGCAACGTCGATTAATGAAATGACCTTAAGTTTTATTCCTAAGTTAGCCGCCCTAGTGCTCGTGCTTTACTTGTTTGGATCATGGCAGATTACGGTGCTAACGGATTTTGCCTCGCGCTTGATTGAGCGCATCCCTGGGATTATTGGCTAGCTATGTTTGCCGTTTGGGATGACGTATTGGCCTTGCTATATACCTTTTTGTGGCCCATGACACGCATAAGTGCGTGTCTTCTTGCGACGCCCATATTTTCCGCCATGAGTGTGAACACCACAGTCCGTGTTAGCTTGGCTATGATCCTTACTATTCTCATTTACCCATTACATGATTGGCCTGTAATTGATGTGCTGTCAGGTGCTGGTTTGGTGTTATTGTTGGAGCAGGTTGCTATTGGGGTGATGATGGGACTCATATTACAGGTTGTCTTTGCTGCGGTGAGTGCGGCTGGTGAATTTATTTCTTTATCCATGGGCTTAGGATTTGCCATGATGGTGGATCCAAATAGTGGCGTGCAAACGCCAGTGATATCGCAATTCATGGTGATTTTAGCAACGTTGGTATTTGTCTCTATTGGCGGCCATCTCATCCTGATAGAACTTCTTCTTGACAGCTTTCGTTTATGGCCCATTGGTGAACCTCAGCTAGAGATGGCCATGGTGTGGGATGTCTTGCAATGGTCGATCTTGTTATTTACTGGGGCAGCACTGATCGCATTGCCTGCAATGATTATATTATTACTCACCAACAGTGGTATGGGAGTCATCTCTAGAGCGGCGCCCAGTTTAAATGTGTTTGCTGTTGGTTTTCCATTAACCTTGTTAATGGGCATTGTGGTTTTAATTGTATTGTTGCCTACATTTATGGGTAATATTCAAAGTTTATGGTTTGAAGCCTTTCAGCAGATCCGTCTGTTACTGGGCGTGAGTTAACCATGGCTGAGGACAGTTCCCAAGAAAAAACGGAACAACCCACGGCCAAAAAGCTCGAGAAATCACGCGAAGATGGTCAAGTGCCACGATCAAAAGAATTGTCTATGGCTATAATTATGGTGCTTGGCTCAGCTTTTTTACTGATGACAGGTGGCATAATTATTGACAACCTTTCACAGATGCTAGTCTCTTCCTTAACCATCGAACGCAGTTTACTCATGGATACTGGCCGCTTACCCAATGTTTTGTTAGAAACTTTAGTGGAGGGCATCTTGTCTGTGATGCCTTTTCTACTCCTCACCTTAGCTTTGGCCTTAGCGACACCAGCCCTAATTGGAGGTTGGTTGTTTTCTACTAAAGCTGTGGGCTTCAAACCTAACAAACTCAACCCACTTTCGGGCCTCAAGCGCATGTTTGGTACTCAAGCCCTTATGGAATTGGTCAAAGCCTTAGTAAAATTTATTTTGGTCGCTGGCATTGGCTACTTGGTGGTGGCATCTCAAATAGGACACCTGTTAGCGTTGGGCCAAATGTCTTTGGATGTGGCGATGCGAGAGGGAGGCATGATTTTATTGTGGGGATTTTTTTATATGTGTTTATCCTTAATGGTTATTGCTGCCATTGATGTGCCTTATCAAATATATAGCCATACAGAAAAGTTAAAAATGTCGATGCAAGACATAAAAGATGAAATGAAGGAGATGGAGGGCCGGCCCGAAGTTAAAGCTCAGGTGCGTCAGAGGCAAAGAGAAATGGCCATGGGAAGAATGTTAGATGACGTGCCTAACGCCGATGTTGTGATTACTAACCCACAACATTTTGCTGTGGCGATCGTTTATGACCAAGCAGGAGCAGGAGCACCCATAGTTTTAGCCAAGGGCCAGGGTGAAATGGCGGCTCGCATAAGAGAACTCGCTGAAACAGAAAGTGTGCAAATATTACGTATGCCCTTGTTGGCGCGAGCACTGTATTTTACCAGTGAAATTAAAGAGGAGATTCCTGAGGGTTTATTTGTGGCAGTAGCTCAAGTATTGGCATATGTTTATCAGCTTAACGCGGTGACTCCTGGGGTTGCTCAACCACGGCAGCCTAATCCTGATGTACCTGCTGATTTTCGGTACAATGAAGACGGAGACGCCCTTTAAGGCTATGATTTTGAAACTAAAGTCTTGCTCCTCTTTGAGGTTATTTAGGAGTATACTAGTTTTAATAAAAGGTCAATGAGTAGATTTACGACAAAGCTGCAAGAAAGATGGGGATGCATTTAGTGAAAAAAGACATTGAAGTGGACAAAAGTTTATTTAAACGTGTTTCTAGTGCTAAAAAAGCGGGTAAAATTGCATTGCCCGAAAAAGTTGCAAAAGTGAATAAGCATCAGCATAACGCTGATTTTGTTGCCAGCCAAAAGCGCATGTCTAATACCAAAGGTAAAGAAAGTGAACTGGCCGCTGATTGGCAGCGCTTCTCTGATGCGGATGCGATTAATGTGGCTAAATTGAACTCTCAGTCTAGAGGCAAATCTAGTGCTCATCCAACGGCAAGCCTAAAATCTAAAGTTGATCAATTGAGCCCCGCCCAAAGGGCTCAAATAGAAGCCCATAAACTGGCCCAAAAAAATGCTGCAAGTTCCTCCTCGACATCTTTGGTTTCTGAAAGTAGAGATCAACATTCTGCAGTGGCTAAAGCCAAACTCGATGGCCTTCGGCCCTCTAGTTCTAGAGATTCTGAGTCGGAGACGACTAACTTTGAAGGCAGAAAGCCTGCTGGCGCAGGCCAAGCGGATTTAGGTGAACATGCGCCTCAAGGATCAGGTCAAGCGGACTTAGGTGATCATGCGCCTCAAGGAGCAGGCCAAGCGGACTTAGGTGAGCATGTGCCTCAAGGAGCAGGCCAAGCAGATCTAGGTGATCATGTGCCTCAAGGGCCAGGCCAAGCGGACATGGGTGAACACATCGATGGCACCGCAGGACTGGCTAAATTGAAAGGCGAGCAATTGGGCGGGGTGGGGCAGGCTGATATGGGCCATCATGTCGATGGTCAAGCAGGATTTGCAGCCCTAGAAGGTGAACTTCCAGCTCAAGTCACACAAGTTGACATGGGAGACCATTTGCCCGCTGATGCAATGCAGGCTGATATGGGCCACCAAAATGCTAGGAATGTAGGTACCGCAAAACTGACGGGAAAGAGTGCAGCTCAACCTCATGCTTCGCCAGTTTCTTTGGATACGGTGGAAACCCTCGAGACGGCTCCGGTGGCTGATGTTACTGGCTCAGAAGCCAATGAAAATAACGAAGAATCTGAACTTTCTCGTCGATTAGCTGAAAAAATGTCTAACATTCGCTCAAAAACTGACGATATAACTACTGAGAATGAAAATTTAACTGAGCATAAAGACCCGCTGTAGCCTGCTAGCTTCTTTAGGCTATGGAT
>OBMK010003561.1_pt1 | contig 10694 bp, 4 predicted proteins | sample 1539081 | NCBI WGS metagenome assembly OBMK01 (sample SAMEA3355528, study PRJEB22509) | marine metagenome | biome: marine; feature: river plume; material: water | place: USA | collected 2010-08-07 | depth 0.5 m | reverse complement strand
AAAGTTTTCTATAAACTGATTGAAACTATTGGTAATATATGGAACCGATACCATAGAACCGGATGTAAGAGAGTATGGAAGAACAGCATCGTTTTGAGCTTCATTTGATTGCTTGTCTGTTAATTCAAAAAACAATGTTCCTCCAGCTGTAAGTTGTTGATGTGTAATAAATGAGGTATTTAGTTCCACACCATTCATCGACACCATTTTAATATAGGGTGCTTCACTTGGGCTCTTATTGGTTTCAATATTTAGTTTTTTACCATTTCCCAACTGTACAGTGATGTCTTCGAATCGAGGCGTTGTGAGAATGTATTGGTTGCTTCCCGGGCATACCGGATAAAAGCCCAGGCTGCTCATAATATGCCAGGCCGACATCTGACCACAGTCTTCATTTCCACTTATTCCTTCCGGGCTGTTGGCATACATTTCATCTTGCAATTTGTTCACCCAATATTGGGTTTTTTGGGGCTGACCAATATAAGAATACAAATAGGCCATGTGATGACTTGGCTCATTTCCATGGGCATACTGCCCCATCAATCCAGTGATATCAGACGCGTGTCCATCCACCTTTGATTGGGCTACAAACAGTGAATCCAAAGCTTCGACAAAAGGTTCCTTTCCCCCAAACAAATTGACCAAACCTTGGATATCATGTGGAACAAAAAAACGATATTGCCAGGAAGTCGCTTCAGTCAAATCCCTGGACACTTCAAATGGGTTGAAGGGGCTCGTCCAGCTTCCGTCCTCTCTTTTTCCACGAAAAAAACGAGTATTCCCGTCAAAAACATGCTGATAATTATAGGCCCTTTTTTCGTATTCCCTAGCTACTTTTTCATTTCCCAGTGAATTGGCCATTATAGAAATACACCAATCATCATAGGCCGACTCCAGTAGCACGGACACAGATTCAGATTTATTGTTGGCTGGGATAAAACCAAATTTTCGGTAAAGGTCATTTCCTTTTCTGGATGTATTTGAACTGGCAATCATAGCTTCTAGTGCTAACTCCCCGTCAAATCCACGAATCCCTTTCATCCAGGCATCAGCTATCACGGAAACTGCATGGTAGCCAATCATAGAGCCCGTTTCATTACCCCACAGAGGCCAAATAGACAATTCTCCTGTTTGCTCATAATGGGCCAACATCGAATTGATCATTTCAACCACAAATTTGTCATCTAGGAGTGTCATCAAAGGGTTCCAAGCCCTGAATGTATCCCAAAGGGAAAAAGAAGTATAATGATTTTGGTTGGGGTCATTATGAATTTGTCCATCCACCCCCCTATAATCTCCACCTACATCACTTAAAGTATATGGGGCTATAGAGCTGTGGTACAAAGCAGAATAGAAAATTGCCTTGGCATCTTCATCATCACTCTTTATGGCAATCATTCCTAGTTGGTCATCCCATTGTTTTTTGGCCTTTTTCTTATATGCGTCAAAATCAAAAACTGGGGCTTCTGATTCCATATTTTTGCGGGCCCCATCAATGCTAACCGATGAAATACCCGCATTTATTTCTATTTGCTGGTTTTTTAATTCATTCCATGAAAGCTCAATTTTTATATCATCGGATAAATAAGGTAATGCTGGATCCATAGATTTTCCATCTGACCACACATTAATACTTTCCAAAGGCTGGGAAAAACGAGCAACAAAAAACAAACGTTGGTTTTCGGCCCATCCTTTAGAAAAGCGGTAACCACTTATTTCATTTTCGGTAATAGATTGTATTTGCAATTCTGCTGTTTCATTGTACAATTCATGTGATAAATCCATTATAATGTGAGGCCGAGTACCATCTGGAAATGAATATCGATGAATACCCGTTCGGCGTGTTGCCGTCAACTCACAAGTGATTGATTCCTTATCAAGTAAGACTTTGTAGTATCCAGGTGTGGCTACCTCATCTGAATGTTTAAAAGAGGTTGTTGTGATTTTTCCATCAACAACTATTGATGACAATGATTCCAATGTTGGCCGAATCAAAAGATCCCCTAAATCTATAGAACCCGTTCCAGACAAATGTGTATGGGAAAACCCAAGAATACCAGAATCACTATAATGATAACCAGAACATGCATCCCAGTTGCCCACTCTGGTATCGGGGCTTAGTTGTACCATCCCAGAGGGGGTTGTTGCCCCTGGAAACGTATGGCCATGAGAGCCTGTTCCTATAAACGCATTAACATAAGCGGCCTTTTCAGTTTGCCCTGAACATGCCATCAGTAATATGGTCACAGCAAATAATAGTAAGGTTTTTTTCTTCATTTGTGGTTTAACTCATTATCAGTTTCGTTTATTCAAAATAATTATTGTCGTATTATTCATAGGGTAATCAAAAATGTATTGTTTACAAATAAAATTAGTGCTTGATGAATTAGTATTCTATAAACTGAACAACTCCGTCATTTTTGCCAAAAATAATCCGTTTTCTATCACTGGATGGAGTGTTTACAATCATAGCATTTTTCACATCCCCTTTTACAAAAAGACCGCTTTCATTTGGGAATCGAGAAGTAAACTGGCCTTTGCCATTGCCTTCCAGTAATACCCCATAGCCTGCATCGTTCCTAGGTGTCTCCACTTCTGATTGATACAAGTTTCCTGATAATAGGGCATCCAAATTTCCGTCTCCATTAAAGTCTTCGACCAGAATACTGTTGACCGAAGAAAACTGGGCAATACCCTCTAACTCATAAGTCTTAAACTTAAGGTTTCCTAAATTCTCAATATAAGAGGTCGCAAATGTATTAGCGGAATAGTGTAAGGCATTTTCTAGGTTTTCTTCTCCATATACGGTAGGCATATCAGCTACCCCAAAATCGTGATAACTTGGAAATTTTTCTTTTATAAAGGGCATTTGATTTGATGAACACTCTCTTCCTCTAAGAGGAAAGACCTTTCCTTTTTCGTGATAACTCAAAACAATATCGAGACTACCGTTACTGTCGAAATCCTTTACAAACACTTCAAAAGGCTCTTCCGTTGAAGCTTTGTATTTATAATTTTTGCCTAAATTACCTACTATAAAATCCATATCCCCATCTTTGTCAAAATCCGCAGTGGCTATACTGAACCACCATCCTACCTGATTTTCTAATCCTGATTTTTGATTTCCTTCAACAAATTCACTTCCAATATTTTTTATAATTTTTATAGGCATCCATTCGCCCACAACTACTAAATCGAGGTTGTTGTCATTGTCTACATCTACCCATTCAGCATCTGAGACCATACCTAAACCTTTCATGAATGGAGCTAAATCATCAGTCGCATCAACAAATTTGATTACGCCATTCTTACTTTCATTCTTGAGCAAGTAACTAGCGGCAGGTAACGGGTATTTCGCGGGAACCAATTTTCCTCCTACGAACAAATCTAGGTCACCGTCATTATCAAAATCACCTGGCTTCACACAAGAACCACTATTGACAATTAAAGGCAAGGCTACTTCCGCTTTTGAGAATTCACCGTTTCCTAAATTTTCATAAAATCGATCCTGATAATATTCGTCTTGTTCTTCTTCATTTCCTCCCGATACCACATATAGATCAAGGTCACCGTCTTTATCAGCATCAAAAAATACAGAGGCCACATCTTCATGACCTTTGTCCTTCGCCCATAATGACTCAAGTACCGAATTGAATGTACCGTCTTTTTGTTGGACAAATAAAGCTGAAGACTGATTTTTTGCTCCTCCTATATAAAAGTCGTCCAAGCCATCATTATTAATATCCCCAGTTGATAATCCTGGACCATTTTGAGACATTTTATGAGGTAGTAAACTTTCTCTTTTATAATCATCAAATTCATTTTCCACATGTTTAAAGGATATTCCTTTCTTATAGGTTGCATCTTGGAATGTTAAATTTTCACCCATTGATGCTGCAACCCTAGCTACTGAATTTTTATAATCAAGTGTGATCTGTTGATTTGGGACTACTTCAGCTATGGATTGAGTTTGCCCATCGGGCCAATCAACTTTGAGCGTTTGAATTGAACTGGATGCACCAACTCCAAAATGTAACACTCTACTAACCGATGATTGAAATCCACGAGATAAGTAAAGTTCCTTGGTTTGTTTCACCCCATCAGTCTCGATAGTTACTCTTGTCCCAATTCCGTCTACATTACCAAATGTTCCTTTTAGTTTTACTTTCAGATAATTACTTTGCTCCAGTTCATTTGTGTTATTTCTGTATACAAAAGCGGCATCATTGATGTTGTTACCAATAATATCCAAATCACCATCATTATCTAAATCAGCATAAGCTGCTCCGTTGGTGCTGGTCGGTTTGGTCAGATTCCATTCACCGCTCATCTCGCTAAAAGTAAAATTCTTATTGTTCAGAAATAGAAGGTTTACTTCTTTCTTTTCTGGCATTACAGCCAATATGTCTTCGTAATATTTTTTAATCAGTGAATCTCGGTTTTTTGTCTTTTTAAGGTCTTCATACAATTGCATGACTCTTTTTCTTTTGTAAATGATAAAATCGTTATTTCTAAAAGACCTCATCACACCATTGGAAACAAACAAGTCTTGCCAACCGTCATTATTCATATCAAGCAACAGAGGTGCCCAACTCCAATTGGTATTAGATACACCGGCCAGTTGGGCGATGTCTGAAAATGCGGGTACTCCTCCATCTAACATTTTACCATTGTTCAACTGGAGGGTATTGAACATGTACTGATGATGTAATCCTTTATCCACCATGTCTTGAAACCGCTTTGGATCCATGCCACTCATACTGGTTTTCAAATCATAATTATTGGTTGACACCATGTCCACAGAAATAAAATCAAGCCATCCGTCGTTATTAATGTCTCCTATATCATTGCCCATAGAGAAATTTGAAATGTGATTGGTAGCTTCTTTAATCACTTCTTTGAATGTGCCATCCTTCTGGTTTATGTAGAGGTGGTCTTTTTCTGAATAGTCTTGTCCTATCACTATATCTGGCCATTGATCGTTATTCAGATCACCAACGGCAATACCGAGGCCGAAACCCAATGAATTATTTACAATGCCGCTAGCCTCTGACACGTCCTTATACATCCCATCATCATTCCTGAATAATTTATCGCTTGTATATTCAGACTTTATCGATAGAAGTTTTTCTGTCGGCAGAGCGGTTGGTTCAATACCACTATTAATGAGGAACATATCCAAATCTCCGTCCCTGTCGTAATCAAAAAACGAGGCTTGGGTAGAATAATTAGGAAGGTCTAATCCATAGCTGGAGGCATCTTCTATAAAGGTTGGTATACCTTCAGCATTATTTCCTTTATTTATGTATAATTCGTTTCTTCTATAATCCAAATCAGGATAATCTCCAGATTTGCAAACGTAAATATCAAGTAAACCATCAGCATTAATATCCACCATAGTTACTCCAGTTGGAAATCCACCCCTTCCTTTCACTTTAGATATTGAGGTTGTTTCTTTAAATGTCAAATCACCATTGTTGATAAATAGCTTATTTGAGTATATGTTGGATATGAAATATATATCAGGCAGGTTGTCATTGTTTAGATCTCCAATTGCAACACCTCCACCGTTGTAGAGGGATTCATACGATACGCCATTCATAGAGGGGCTATCGTTTATTACATTAATGAAGTTTAGTTTGGTCTTTGAGGCATCCAACAATGTAAATAGTGGCCCTTTCTTTCCGTTTTCACCTTCCAAGGGCATTTGTGCTATAGAATCATTGTTATCCTTGCATTGTACATGCAAAACGATAAAGGCTAAAATGATTAAAAATCTTCTCATTGATTAAAGAAATTAGTCATTATTTTTTTTTAAATCGATATTCAACACATTTTTTTTTTAAACCACTTCTATCATACTATATATGGAAAACTGGCAGACTAACTTTAAAGAAAATCTACCAGTATCCAAATTAACTCAAACTATACAATTCGATATTTTTGTACGTTCACTAACCTATTTGGTGAACATCACCAGTTTTCATTCTGAATCAGCACTCCATTGCTTAAGTCAATTTCTCTTTGAGGGAGTGGGAAAAAATAATGTTTAGGTCTCACAAATATCCTAGGGGGGTCAAATTGTCCCCTGTCTTCTCCATAAATATTAACTATGTTAACTATTCCAGCCTTATCCCAGCGCATCAAATCCTGATGACGCTGATTTTCACCAAGCAATTCCACACGCCGTTCATGAATTAATTCAGACATATTAGCATTGGAAACTGGACCAAGTCCTACTCGACCTCTAACCATATTTATTTCCGCATCACCTGCACCTGCTCCACCTTTTCTAATTTTAGCCTCAGCAACCATTAATAAAACGTCAGCTGTACGAAGGATTGGTACATTCATTTCATAGGCCAAATTACCATCGTCAGAAAAATTGGCATATTTGTTTAAACTATAACCTGTAGCTGTTAAATCACTTGTGAATTCAGTTATTCCATTTCCTTTTCTGTCTACCAAATCGCCTGGGCTCCAGATTGTATTTTCTTTGCGAATATCTCCGGGCTCAAATTCGTCAACTACGTCTTGTGTAGGATTGTGAAAATCCCATCCACCCCATGGTCTGGGCGTTGAATAAACGAAATGAGAATTAAAGCCTGTGTCCCAATTTCCAGCCTGCGCTGCAAACAATACTTCAGGGTTATTTTTTGTCGCGATAGTAAAATTATCCCTAAAATTAGTTGCAAGTGGGTAAGGTCCGCTAATTACTTTACCACCGGCAGTAATTGTCTCATCAAATTTTTCCTGATACAAATATAATTTTGCTAATAGGGCATTGGCAGAGCCTTGATTAGCCCTTCCTAAATCCTCTTCACTATGACTTACAGGTAACAATCCTACCGCTGCAATTAAATCCGTTTCGATTTGCGCCCAAACTTCTGCCTGCGAAGATTTTGGTATATTAAAATTACCTTCTATTGTGTTTTGCTCTAAAATTAAAGGTACACCTCCATATATCACAGAAAATCTCCAATATGCAAAAGCTCTCAAAAAATGAGCTTCGCCAAGAATCCTGTTTTTTAGGGTCCCATCAATATTCTCAATATTAGGTACGTTAATAAGAACAGCATTGGCCCGCGAAATGATTTCATATTTAAAACCCCAACTGTTAGATACTCCGCCGTTACTAGGGTCTAGGGTAAAGTTTTCCATGGCTTCTTCATAGCCATGATCACCCGCTCTATAGAGATCATCTGAGGAATTATCAAAAACATTCTCACTGTGTCCATACAAATTTTCTTCAAGCAATGGTGCATACATCGCATTTGCGGCAGCTACAGCATCTTCTCCATTCCGCCAAAAATTGGCTGAAGTAGATTCTCCATAAGGAATACTTTCAAGTATATCGTCCTGACAAGCACTAAACAAAAGTGCGAAACAAATCAGGAAGTTGAAATAATTATTTTTTATTATCATGATTTCATTTTTTTTGTTTTCAAATTTTATACTACTCATTAAATTAAAAGCCAATGTTTACGCCTAACAAGAAAGTTCTTGGCTGTGGAAATTGGGCAAAATCAACGTTTTGCTGCAAATTACCTTGAGTCAGGCCTAATTCAGGATCAAGTCCAGAATAATCAGTTATGGTAAAAACGTTTTGTCCCGATAGGTAAAGTCGTAAAAGGGATAGACTCATGTTTTCAACCACTGCCGTAGGTAATGTATACCCTATCGTTAAATTTTTCAAGCGCAAGAAATCGCCTGATTCAATAAACATATCTGAAGTTCTATGGTTCAAATTGGTACGTAATGTTGAAACTCTTGGAATCATATTACTAGTGCCCTGACCTGTCCAACGACCTGTGATTTCAGAATATAAATTAAAAGGATATGAAGCATCAAGACCCTGCATTCTATCAGCATTTAAAATATCTACCCCTGCAACACCCAAAAAGAACATAGTTAAATCAAACCCTTTATAGCTAAAATTAGAATTGATTCCATATGTCATTTTAGGATGTGGGCTACCAATTATTCCGCGGTCTTCGTCATCTATCACATTGTCATTGTTAATATCTACAAACCTCACATCACCAGGTACTGCTCCTGGTTGTATAGCATGGCTATCCACTTCAGCTTGTGTCTGGAATAAACCATCCGCTTTCCATCCATAAAAAGTAGCAATCGGACTACCTACATACGTACGGGAAAGCTCCTGAGCTGGTCTTCCGTATAATCTGGAGGCTAAAAAACTGCCTTCTACTAAACTGATGACCTCATTGCTAATAAAAGCTGCATTGGCGCCTATACTATAGCTAAGTTCTCCTTTTTGATCCTGCCAGTTCAATTCTATCTCAAACCCCTCATTTCTTACTTCCCCCACATTTAGGAATGGAGAAGGGTTTCTACCCTGAGCTCCAATTGCTGGTGGAGAAAGCAGCATATCATCCGTATCTTTAATAAAATAATTTAAGGTTGAAGTCAAACGATAATCCAAAAAGCTGGCGTCTGCACCTATGTTAGTCATTCTGACCGTTTCCCAAGTGACATTTGGGTTGGAAAAACTGATTTGATTCGCACCAACCACCGCATTGCTACCATTGCTTCCAAATGAATATCTCGAATTACGTGCGATTCGAGCCAAGAATTGATTTCTGTCGATATTTTGATTTCCGAGTTCACCCCATCCACCGGTCAGTTTCAATGCGTTTATGAAAGAAACATTAAAAAAATCTTCGTCTGATACTCTCCAACCTAAGGAAAAAGCTGGAAAAACACCCTTTCGGTTTCCTTCAGCGAATTTGGAGGACTCATCCGATCTTACTGTAGCAGTAAGCAAATACTTGTTTTTAAAAGCATAATTCGCCCTTCCAAATACAGATCTTAAGCCATCATTATTTCTATATTCAGTTGTTATGGCGGCAGTTCCATTACTCAAAAAACGCTGGCTTGGATCTTCATCGGGAAGGTTATTAGCTACTGCATTATATCCTTGAAAATCAAATGTTTGTTGGGTATATCCTCCCACAAAACCAACTTTATGATCCCCAAATGATTTATTATAATCAAGAAAATATTCCATAAGGAATGAATAATCCTCATTGTATGATCTGCTTGCAGAATTTTGGGATCTTTGTCTGATTTGGTCTAGAATCTGCGGATTGAATGACCGAGAATTATTGATTGATACGTCAATAGCAAAATTTGCTTTCAGTTTCAAATCCTTCGTAATGGAAACTTCAGGTGTAAGATTAGTTAATAAACGCGTATATCGATTATCATTGTCTGCTATATCAACTTCATAAAGCGGATTGTTAATGTCTCCAAATTGCCCACTTATTTGTGAAGACCCCCACTCACCATTTGGATACTGTACTGGAAGCCCGGGATGGAATCGTATAGCACTAAAGATTAATCCACTCTGTGCAGAAGTTGTATTAAACCCAGTACTCGTCCGAGTAGAAAGGCCCATATTATGTCCAACTTTCAACCAGTTTGTTATTTTATGACTTGAATTTACACGTAAGTTTAACCGGTCAGCGCTAGCTTTATTAATAATCCCTTTTTCATCGTAATAACCCAAGGCTACCAGATAAGTCGATTTTTCACTTCCTCCACTTATCGAAAGATCAACATTATTCGTTATTCCGGTTTCAAAAAGCTCATCTTGCCAATTCGTTCGTTGCGACTGATATTGAGGATCATTCCAGATGGGGTCTACCGGAATACCGTCATTGGTATAGCGTTCTCTTTTTATTTCTGCCAGCGTAGGAGCATCAAGTACGTCAAGTTTTTTCATCAAATTGGAAAAACCTGTGTACATTTGAATGTTCACTTCCATTTTTCCAATCTTCCCCTTTTTGGTTGTTACAATCACAACTCCATTAGCTGCTCTTGTACCATAAATAGCAGAAGCTGAAGCATCTTTCAAGACCTCAACCGACTCTATATTATTTGGATTGATTCCGTCAATATTTGAAGATGGAACTCCATCTACAATGTATAAGGGATCGGAGTTATTGACAGTACCTGTTCCTCGAATTCTAAGCTTAGGGGATGAGCCTGGCGCTCCTCCATTTCTTACAACCTGAAGACCAGCAATTCTTCCTTGCAGCGCTTTGTCCAGCCCTGTAACGGGTTGATTCTTAAAATCTTCTCCTTTTATAGATGAAATGGCACCTGTAACATCCTTTTTCGCTGTGGTACCATAGCCCACAACCACTACCTCATCTAAACCAGCCGCATCATCCTCTAGGACAATTGCAAAGGTCGATTGCCCGTTAACAACAATTTCTGCCGTATTAAATCCTACATAAGAAATCACCAAACTGGCATTTTCATCAGCAACATCAATGGAGAAGTTACCCTCAAAATCAGTCTGGGTACCATTTGTTGTTCCCTTTTCTAAAATATTGGCTCCAGGAAGAGGAACTCCATTTTTATCTGAAACAGTACCGTTGATAGTGTTCTGCGTGATTTTTGCACCTTGCTCTAAGATGTCATTGGCCTGAGTTGTAAACAGAGTCGCCAATATGAATAATGTACTAAGCTTCATCTTTAAATCATACTTAAATAATGAACAAGTACTTTTTGTTAGCTTAAGAATTTTTTTCATAATTTTATAGTGTTGTTTGTGATTAATCTTTTTTAGTTCAATCACTTTAAATTAATTGAGGAATGTGTGTAGCATTTCTCGATTTTTTTATTGCCCATTTCGACAATATTTTATCTGGTGATTTTTTCTA
>OBMK010003556.1_pt1 | contig 10698 bp, 7 predicted proteins | sample 1539081 | NCBI WGS metagenome assembly OBMK01 (sample SAMEA3355528, study PRJEB22509) | marine metagenome | biome: marine; feature: river plume; material: water | place: USA | collected 2010-08-07 | depth 0.5 m | reverse complement strand
CGAAATACCATCTGCCCAATCAATTGAGTCAATATTTGGCATACTTGGAAGTCTGGAATAAATAGAATCATAATCAATTTTCATATCATGGTCATTACCCCACATTGTTTCATCATATAAAACGTCATGATTCATTGATACATTCCTAGCACTATATGCTTTACATTTCTTAAGACTCTGAATGAACGCACGTACAGATATCATTGCAAAATAATTAAATGCATCGGCATTACCACGTTCACATCTCTCAGGTGAAAAATTGTGACAGTATCTAAGACAATGATCAATAGCTCTACCTCTGAATTCTTCTTTCCAGTCTTCAGTGTACCCACGCCAACTAGATGAGCCAAGTAGTTTTTCAATTATAATAATTACAATTTCTGCTAGTTCATTTGACATTCTGTGATCAGGTTTCATAGATCTACGAATTTTATGTTCCATAATTAGATTACCTAAAAGCTCAGGATCTATTCTATTATTCTTCAATTCACTAATGCGTATTTCTCTTTTACTAAATTCTTCGTTTTTTCCTTTCATCAAAATTCCGGGGGTAATTTAAAACTGCTTATCAATCAATATTTCAAGATATTCATATAATGAATCTTCTAATGTGGTATCATCAAAATCACTAATATAGTTAATACAACTTTCTTCTAGTGTTCCTCGAAGCGCATTACCAATTGATCGGTAACACTTTAGAATATATTCTAATTCATCTTCTAATATTAATTTCTTTTTATATTTAGGTATATCTAATGTGATTAGTTCACTAAATTTACTCAATATCCAAACACGAGCAGCCAAATGAAATATAGTTTCACTTTCCAAATTACGATATACATAGAAATCAATATTATCTATACTTTCATTAATCAATATATTTTCAATTATTTCACTGAATTCAGACACAAACATAACAAACATATTATCACGAAATATCATTTGTTGAATTAAATCAACCCATGCATTTTGTATTCTATGTGATATTATTGCATATGATATTGGTAATTTACTCAAAGGTTTTTTTGGATATGTTTCAATTTCATTATTAAATAAATACATAAGTACATCATTAGAATACCTAGCTACAGAACCCTCATATATAGCCTGTATAACCAATGGGTTAGTGCTTCTAGATGGATCAAATTTAGTACATTGCCGATGAATGGCTACTTTTTGGTAAACACTATCCATTATTTCAACCAAGGTTTATCATTATCGTTATAACCATATGGATCATCTAATAAATCACCATCATCGTCATCATCATTTAATAAATCTGAGATATTATCCATAGTAGGTGGTGGTTCACTTGGATCAATAAATGGTTCCCATTCATTTATAGATGGTGAATATTGATATTTATCCATATCAAATATATCATCGTATTTTTTATCATATTCAATATCAATCATTGTATTAGCAGCTAAAATGATTGAGTTTAGTTGAGATTCACTAATATTTATATTGATTAGTATACAATCAACAAATGAAGTCATTTGATAGTTACCGAGTGACATATCACACATATTTATAGATACAGAAGTTAAATCTGATTCACACCAATTACATTCAGTTAGATCACATTCAGTAACTGCTGTATTTAGCCATTTACTGCAATCAAATGATGAATTACTAGCAATGACACCAATTAGTATACAATCACTAAATAATGAATTATCAAAAGTACAGGATTTCATTGAACAATCATATATGCGACATCTAGAAAATAAAGAATTATTTAAATCACAGTCATCAAATTCACAAGTATTAAATACACAATCAGTAAACTTAATATTATTTAGAAACGATGATGATAACTTACATCCATAGAAAATACAATCAGTAAAGAAACTCTCATCCAATTGTGATCCAGTAAAGTCAACACCAATAATTACTTTACCGGTAATAACTATTCCCTCAAGTATAGAATCACCATCATTAGTATTAGTGCAGAACTTTTCAACAACCGTTGATATAAGTAGATTATTACTATTGATTCCGTTTTCATTTACATCGTCATGATAATCTTTATCTAATAATAGTTGTATATTACCAAGTTTATTTATTTCATCTTTATTTATTGTTAGACTAATACTAGATTCAGTAATGAACTCAGTGTCTCTCTGCTTAAACATATACATTAACTTAGAAATAGATTGGCTATACATAATAGCCATCTTCTCATTCCATTGATCCGAGTTATCATTAACCAAGCATTCAAATAATTTTTCCATAACATTACAACATTAATACTAATAAATAGTGTATTACATTTGATAGTAATATTGTTTATTAGTATCGTATTGTCAATATTTATGTTAATGACTAGCTATTGTAGAGAATGTACCATCACTGTCGATCTCAATTACATTGTCCCATTCTTCATTGAACTCATCACCTTTATGTGTCATTACATTGATATTACCAAACATATTGCCTTGGCTTTTCAATATCTTGACCATCGTGTTGATTCCATTAGAGTCAGTTGACTTGTCTAGAAACTCGTCAAGGAACATAATGTTAATCCAGAAGTCACCAATCTGAGCAACGAAACTTCTAAATGCAATAGAAATCGCAAAGTTAACTCTTGATTTCTGACCTGCGGATAGTGCATTGTATACTTTTGATGAACCCATATCAGATATGAATTTATAATCAAAGTTATCCATGAACTCAACTGTGTAAGGTTGATTGAATAATCGTAAGAATTTTAATATTTGATGATTGAGCATTGGGATGAACCCACTTAATAGATCCTTCTTAACACCATCATCGCTACACAATTCAGCAATATGTTTAAGTATCTCAAGTTTATCTGATTCTTTCTTAATTGCTAACTCAGATTCAGATACGGCTTTGGTTGCTTTTTCTAATTGAGTAGTTGCTTTACCTAGTGAGTCATCTTCACTAATTGATTGCAGACGAGTTAATTCATTATTATCCTTAACTTTATTTGCATCAATTGATTTAATGTCATTCTCTAATATAGATATATCACCATTCAATTCACTTAACTTCACTCGTAAATCAGACAATTGAATAGTAATTTCACTTTTATGTATTTTACTTGTTTTTAGTCCATCAAGTACATCCGATATGTTATTAATATCATATTTACCTTCCAATTCAACTAACTTTAATTTATTAGTATCAATCGTTGATGTATGTGTATTTATTGATTGATTGGATGATAATATACTTGATTTGATATTACTGATGTCATTTGACTTGTTAGATATATCTGTTTTAAGTGACTCATATTTAGGATACAATTCAATATCAATTGATATATCTAGTAGTGCCTGTTTAGCTTCTTTAAGTGAATTATTATGTTCAACCCATTCGCTTCTATATTGGTTTCTGATTGTTTCAATCTCAGTATTATCAATTGCTTTATTACAAGTAGGACACTCTAATTTAATATTTTCATTCTTTGATTTACAGTTATCCATTGATTTTGTTAATGTATTGATGATGTTATCAATATTATTTTTCTCAATCAATGGATTATTGGATGGGTATTTACTTAACACCGACTCGTATTCAGTTTTAGTTGAATTTAATGTAGTTAGATTCTTCTCTGCTAATATTAATTCAATATTTTGTTTCTCTAATGTCTCAGTAATTAACTTAATCTCTTCTTCGGTATTTTTAATAGTTGTAGTGATTGGTGACAATGAATTCAATTCGTCAATCTGAGAATCAACATCACCAATAAGGTCACTTGATTCTTTTAATGACTTACCATTACCAATTACTTCTTTAATTTTAACGTCAAATTCAGATATCAATACTTTCTTAGCTTCAATTTCTTTTTCATATTGACCAAGTGAGTTAACTAATTTATCAATATTATCTAGTTGTTCTTTCTTTAGATTATCAACTAATCCACTAAGTTCATCCACTTGTGTTTTATATGTGATGTACGATGTTTTAGCAATCTCTAACTGAGTCTTAGTATTAGTAGTTTCTTTTGCGTTTCTCTTTTGAATCTTAGATACATCTAGAGAAGCGATAGATTCCATTAACTTACGTTTTACATCTGGTGCAGTTTCAAGGAAGTTTGTAGTCAACGCATCAAGACAAATAACATTATCAAATATTACTTTGTTAAAACCAAGTATCTCATCTTCAAGATTCTTTTGAGTTTTGGCTACTGCATTACTTTCACCCTCACGATATAATTTAAATGAACTAGATGCTTTAAGTCCCTTTAGTTTAATTGTACGAATCAATGTATATGAATCAATGTGACCATCTGATCGAACACGATCAAATTCAAGTGTCACTTTAGAATCTTCATTGTTTGTGCTATTAACTGCATCAAACAATGTGATGTTTCTATATAACTTATTAAACAATGCAAATGAAATGGCATCAACAACAGTTGATTTACCAGTTCCATTAACCGCTTTAATCCAAGTCATCCCACCCAAAAAATTGAATATATTTAGGTTCGCCCCAAATTGGAAGAAATTACTTATTGTAATTGATTTTAGATTGATATCTACCACTGTAAATCCTCTTTCCCCCAACCATCATTTGATTGGTCTATTCCTTCGTTTGTCCAAGGTTGCTGTGATTGCTCACTCCATGAATCGCCATCCGTTGAGACATTCCAATCAACATCGTCAATTGGTGCTTCCATTACAGGTGCATTTCCATTGGAATTATTGATGACATTAATATATGATGATGTCATCTGACTAGCCGTAATTGGTGAGTCATATCGCTTACCTGTGAACTCCACTTTACCTTCATGTAAAATATAATAACCTCTATCAAATAAGAATTGTAATTTCTCAACTACTTTCTCACTAAATGAATAGTTTACATTATGCTTTTCCCATCCATCAATTTTGATCTTATCTACTAATGCAAAGTATAATTCTTTTGGTAATCTACTCAAATCAATTAATGTACGATTTCGTTCAAATTGATCATTCCAATTATCATCAACTGATTTTTGGTATGGATTAAAACCACATCCTTCATATAGTGGATTGGCTTTACCACTAGCAATGCTACTGACTTTACTGATTGGTGTCATATTAAATGACTTAGTTTTACTTGAATACTTGTAGTTGACTAGCATTCCAGGAATGTTATCACCACTATCACCACCGAGTATTTTACAGTTCAGATAATCATGTGCTTCTAGTTCACTTAACACTGAACGCTCAACGTGATTATATATAGCCAAATTCTTGATGTCAAGTAATTGATTCATATCACTATCTCTAGTAACCAGAACCATATCTTTATAGTTGTTAATGTTTTCACGAATAGCAACATTAGCGATATCATCACCTTCACATTTGTCATCTTGTGCTACTTTAACATTCATGTAGTTTGATAATGCTTTTGCACAATTATTTCTAATGTTATTCCATTCAGATTTATTGAATGCATGTGTCCACTCGGTTTTCTTGCGATTACCTTTATATTTAGGTACTACATCTTTCCAAATGTATGTACTTAGTTCAGGTAGTATGTCAGTAAATTCAACTACACTAAACTTCTCAGTTTCGTATCGTTCGTTGAACCTGATCTTACCACTGATAATATTTTTCTCTTTATTGGCTCGAGAACCCTTATTGATAGTTTCAACAATATTATCACCATCCATTACTAACATAATTTCGGCTAGGTCGTATTTAACAATAACCATTGTATCACTCTTCTCAAGTGTTACTTTACCTGGTAATTTGTAATATTCATCATAGACTCCATGTCTCCAATTATCATAACCTTCTAATGCAATCACTACATCACGAGGGTTGAATATCTGAACAATGTTTATTACTTCTTCAAGCATCTTTGACATCCAGATAGTAGCTTGGAATTGAGCTACTTCCATATTGGCAAATTCTTGTGGTAATTTATCAATCAATGCTCTAGTTGTAGTTTCATCAAGTGATGTAAGTTGCTCAGGTGTTGAGTCAACGATTGATCGATTAATGACATTACCTTTTTTAGTTAATTGATATATGGTATTACCATATCTGACATAATACCCAGTTTTATCATACGCAATACCATCAAATGAGTATCCACCCATTGGAGACATATCCTTAATGAATACACCTTTATCTGGTGCATGTAGAATATGCATTGCTAGACTAGCCCAATCAAAGACAAGTAATCTATTGTCTGAGTAAGTGTAGTGTCTAAGTGAGTCGTATTTTGGTTTAGTATTATCTGTCATTATTACCTCTATATTAAGGTAATATTAATTTATTCCTATTTTTTGTCAAGTGGTTTCTTCATTAATTCACTCTCAGCGAGTGCCTTTGACTTCTTAGTTGACTTGTACATTAAACGAGTGACTACCTCGTCTGGTAAGCTTTTGACACCAAGTGCTTCAGCTTTAATCAAATTACGAAGGATATCCGCTATCCAGAAAGAATCAATCAAATCTTCAGTAGGTGTTGAGTCACTTTTACTTAGTGGTATCTCATCAATTAAATCGTGATAGAACTCTGGAAATTTACTCTTATATGCAAATTGCATATCCAGTTTACCCGCACTACCACTACCAGTAGCATATCGCTTAACTGACTTGGGGGCAAACTTCATAATGCCTATACCCATATCGTAATATGCTTTCTTCAATCCACCAACAAATTCACCGATCTGAAATAGACTAGAACTCTGTGAACCCATTGAATAGTCTTCAAATGCAGCATATTCAACACCTTCCATGTCTTGTTTCATTAAGTCATATGCGATTGTTTGCCTTTCTAATACGTTTTTCTTAGTATATGATAATCCACCAACACTATAAACAAAAACATTTTCATCGTCAGTTAGACAGCGACTCTTTGTTTTATTATACCCATATAGTTTAACACTGACTATATCAAAGTTATTGTCAAGTTCCATTAAACATTTCCCGGTTGAATTTATACTTGGGTCTATTCCACATATTTTCATACGATTACCTATTAGAAAAAATTGGTACCAAAACCAAGATTAACATCTACGTTATAATTATTGTCATATTGTTTCTTTGGTCCTTTCCTCTTTGCTTCATTGGCTTTTCGTTTTTGAGTTCTCTCAGATTCCGGAATTGACTCAATTGGTTCAAGGTTAGCAGTAAATGATGCATCATATTCCACCAATGGGAATTTCTCAAAATCATAGAACTCTTTCCTGTAGAAGTAGTGATCGATTGAGTAATTCATCTTCTGTTCTGATTCCTTACCAACCGTGCGAGGTTTTGTCCAGTAACTTAGATCATCATAAATATCATAACAAGTTGCATGTTCCTTATCTTTGTGTTTACGAAGTAAACGACCAACTGACTGAACAATTGTAATCATTGACTTAGAACATTCTGCAAATACTATATTATGTAGTAACTTGATGTTAACACCTTGCTTCATAGTACCGAACGATGCAAATACTAAGTTACCAACACCTTGTTCAAGTGTGTCTCTAACTTCCTCACGGATTGATAATTTAGTTGAACCCTCATATACACTACATTTAAATTCAGGAAACATCTTCTCGAATTTAGCTTTAAAGTGAAACAATGGATCTACATTGTTAAATAACACAATTGTATTTTGATCTGTTGTTATTTGTCCAGTTCTAATCAGTTCTTCAAGTACTCTACTCTTTGAACCATTATTCGTTAACAGACTAACTTGACCATCGTATTTTTCTCGTTGGATTGCTTGTATTGATTTCAGGTCATATGGTATGCGTATTGACTTAATCGTTACTGGAGTAAGTATTCCACGTGCAATCAGAGTATAAGCACGAATGATATCGTATCGTTTACCCAGTGCAGATTCAATTAAGTGAGGAGCTAGACCTTCAAGTGGAATAGTACCAGAAACACCAATCTTAATTGTTGCATTCACACACAGATTCAACATTTCTTGTAACTTACCGGCTTTAGTTCCGTGGCACTCATCCACGATAATAGTACCAAATCTTTTAAAGAACAACTCGTCCTTATTTTGTAAACTTTGCCAAGTAGAAATTATATTCTCTTTATAGAATGTATTTGGGTCTATACCCATTGCTTCCATCTTTTTCTTCTTAGCAGCAGTTAATGCATTCTTACCTTTAACATCACTATGAATCTTGGAGAACTTCTCATCGATCTCGTCACCCCAACCATACTCAACTTTAAAGTCTTTGTACATTTGTTCAACTAGTGCTTTATTTGGTACGATCAATAGTACGTTACTGTTCTCTTTCTCCATTACATATCTAGCCAATAAATAAATTGAAAGTGACTTCCCTGACGAAGTACATGCAACTAGTGATGCTCTTCTAACATTAAGTGCTTTATCTACAATATCAATCTGATGTTCAAATGGAGTTAGTTTGTTTCCTGTTATAGCATTATGAATATTAATACTAGTAGCAAACTGCTTAATAGCATCAGGGAGTATTTTACCACGTGGTGATTCAAATACTCGCCTGACTGATGTATCAAGAGTAATTTTAAAATACGGAGCAACTTGACGTATAGCTTGGTGTATACGCGGTATCAAACCAATTGAAAATGATCGTGTTGTTTTATCAAATAGATACTCTTTACCATCCCAGTTACCATATTTATAGCGACCATCGTATTTATACCCATCAACAAAAAACGAAAAATCAAAACATAGTTTATCAACTAGGAACTTCTCAGCCTTAGAATTAGTGCAAGTTATAAGCAACTCGGCATCTAAATCATCCTTTCTCTTTATAATAATTTCATATATATCTGTCATACTAGAATATTGTTTTTTTATGAATTACTGTCAATATTTGTATAAACACGTAATATATAAAATCAGGTATTATCAATTGCTTTCGGATCAGGTCTACCAAGTAACTCATTCACATCTAAGTCCTTCTCTTCAGGCTCTTCATCAACTTCATCATCAATTTGTTTTTGCGTGTCATCAATTGGTTCTTCTATTATTTCGTCTATATTTTCTTCTGAAGTTTGTGTCGTTTCAAGTGAGTCAATTAGCTCAGGGTCAATCACTTTCTGTTCTTGGTTATCTATATCAGCCTTGGTTGTAAATAGATTCTCAGTTATGGATTTACCTTCAGATTTAGGAAGTTCAGTTAATTCGATATCCTTTTTGTCGTCAACTACTTTCTTGGTTAATGTAGCCTTAAATTCATCCGTGTGTTGATATTTACGAGCATCACTCATAATCATAGTTCCATTAGCATTAAATCGATTGGACACTGCAATAAGATGTTTACACATTACACTCTGTCTATCTGGGTCTGTCTTATTGGGTGCTTGTGTGGTTACATCTGTTTCACCGATATGTCCACTATTTATTTCTAAACCACTTCCTTTATGTTTACCATTTGCTCCGAGATTGTACTTAGCACCACCATATAGGAAATCCTTACATTCACAATGTACCTTAACATCAGATTCACTAATAATACTATTGAATCTCTTGATATCCCATTTACCTTTAGCAATAGCGAATAAATTTGAGTCAATCGGTTCAATTGATATTGTAACTGTATATGTACCTTGTCCACTTTGACTAGGTACGCTCCATAATGTTCTTAAGTGTTCATCATTTCCCTTAATCACACCCATAAAATTAATAGTGATTGGCTTCGCTCTATCAACTCGTTTACTGTCACTCATTGTTTTAAGATCAGATATAGTGTATTCAAATAGATTTTGTCTGAAGGTTTCTTTATTAATTCGCATAATTATCCTATGTGTTGATGTTATATGTTTATATCATATTACGACCATAACCTATATTTAATTTGTAAAACATATATGACATATATATAAATATTGATTTATTTTGTTATTATTTCTATTCAATTCATTTATTTAAACTATATTCTCTCCTATGATACAAATTCCTCAATCTTCTGACTCCAGTAAAGTTCTTCGTGTAAGCATCCGTGCTACTTCATTGAAATTTCTTTTGATGAGTTTGAAGTTGAATAATGTTCCTGCGTCATTTCACATTGACAATTTCGTTTGGATTATGTCTAAGATTGATCATGTTGCTATGAATATGAAGAAAAAAGATCTTGACGGTCTTAAAATGATTCCCATATCGTCTACAATTATTCGTAATGAAGTTGGTGCTAAGTATAGAGAATATATCCAATACCTGATTGATTTTGGTATTATTCTATGTGATGAACATTATATTACTACTCAATCTGGTGGATATGGAAAATGTAAGTGTTATTCTTACACTGAGAAGTTTGAAACTAAAGCATTGGTTGATTATTACATTAATAAGAAGTCATTGGTTAAGAGAACCAATAAATGGAATGCACTGATGATGAATTCTATTAAGAAAGACTCTACTCTTAGTGAAATATACGAAAGAATGACTAGGACTACTATTGATATAGTTAAAGCTAAGGCATATCTGTCTGACAAGTTGTCAACATGTGAGTTAACTGAACGGGCATATGGTTATGAATTGAATAAAATCAATAGAATCAATGATGGTGATTTTAGATTGAGTCGTGACGAGTATGGTCGTATACATACTAACTTTACTAACCTATCAAAACACATTAGAGAGAATTATATCAGAATTGATGGTGAAGAAGTAGTTGGTGTTGATATAAAATCAAGCCAACCAGCTACATTGTACTCAATGGTGACTGAATTTATTGGAAATGGCATTAATCGATCATATAGTAGTGATATAAATGATATTATTAGTTATGAAA
>OBMK010003552.1_pt1 | contig 10705 bp, 9 predicted proteins | sample 1539081 | NCBI WGS metagenome assembly OBMK01 (sample SAMEA3355528, study PRJEB22509) | marine metagenome | biome: marine; feature: river plume; material: water | place: USA | collected 2010-08-07 | depth 0.5 m | reverse complement strand
CTTGCCAAACAATGGCCGGTGCAATGGGCTGGCCTGTTCTGCGGTCCCAAACCACGCTTGTTTCGCGTTGGTTGGTGATGCCAATGCTCTGTATTTGAGAAGCAGCAACGTCAGCCTTGCGCAGCACGTCGAGCATGACTTTTTTTTGTGTCTGCCAAATTTCAAGCGCGTCGTGCTCAACCCATCCTGGTTTAGGAAAAAATTGTGTGAACTCTTGTTGAGCGGTGGCAACGGGCTGGCCATTGCGGTTGAACAACACCGCCCTAGAACTGGTGGTGCCTTGGTCAAGTGCAAGGATGTACTTCATGGCTGCAAGATTAACCGAAAGCGGTGCTCCAAAAAAGAGACAATAAGACCAATTGGCTGAATCAGACTCAATAATTCAAACTTTGGCCGTCCTTGTTCAATGGCCCCACCTCTATTTCGAGAATGATTCATGACTGCATCGACTCACATTGATTTTCAAAAAGTGCGATTGGCCTTCATTGGCGGCGGCAACATGGCCAGCGCCATTTTGGGCGGCCTCATTCGACAAGGTCTTGCGCCGAGCCAAGTGGTCGTGATTGAGCCCTTTGCAGAAACTGCCGCCAAACTTCAAACAGAATTTGGCGTTGAAGTTCATGCTGCTGCCTCAGCTGATTCTGCAGCTTCCGCCCTTTTGTCCCATGCAGATTTGGTAGTTTGGGCTGTGAAGCCGCAAGTTTTTAAAGAGGCGGCATTGCCCGTAGCCGCTTTCACGCAAGAGGCGCTTCACTTGTCGGTGGCCGCAGGCATTCGAAGCGACAGCATTGCGCGCTGGCTTCAAACAGATCGCGTGGTGCGCAGCATGCCCAATACGCCGGCCTTGGTGGGACAAGGCATCACGGGTTTATTTTCCCGTGCTGGTGTGTCGGCAACAGACAAACAATTGGTTGAACAAGTTCTCAAGAGCACAGGCGAGTGGCTGTGGGTCAAGCAAGAATCTGACTTGGATGTGGTCACTGCGCTTTCGGGTTCTGGGCCTGCTTATGTGTTTTATTTTTTAGAGGCCATGACCGAAGCGGGTGTTCAAATGGGCTTAAGCCAAGAACAGGCCTACCACTTGGCCAAGGCCACCTTTGGCGGTGCCACACATCTGGCGCGTCAATCAACAGACTCGCCTGAAGTGCTGCGCCAGCGCGTCACTTCAAAAGGCGGCACGACGTATGCGGCGCTTACATCCTTGGCCGACGACCATGTGAAAGAGGCCTTTGTGAAAGCCATGCTGGCGGCGCAAAAACGCGCGGCCGAGTTGGGTGATGAATTCGGCAAAGACTGATTAGAAGCTGTTCATGGCGAGCTCAAAGGTAGCTGAGTGCCACGCCCACAAAGGCGGCAAAACCCACCCAGTGGTTCAAGCGAAATGCTTTGAAGCAACCGTCTCGTGATCGGTCTTTGATCAGCCAAAAATGCCAAGCGGCCTGAAGTGCTGCAACACCCAAGCCCGCCATCAAGAGTGGCTTGTCGGGTGCGTCTAGCACCACGCCCCAAACGCCCACAAAGGCGGCATAGAAAAACATCACAGCCGCCACATCCCATTGGCCCAAAGTGATGGCAGAAGTTTTCATGCCAATTCTCAAATCGTCATCGCGGTCGACCATGGCGTACTCGGTGTCGTAGGCCAAGACCCAAAACAAATTGCCAAGCAACAGCGCCCAAGCGATGCTTGGCACTTCGCCAGTGACAGCTGCAAACGCCATCGGAATGCCGAAACTGAATGCCACGCCCAGCACAGCTTGCGGCATGGCGACAAAGCGTTTGGCATAGGGATAAGCCACTGCCACCGCCATGGCGGCAAAAGACCACGCGATGGTTTCTGTGCGCAAGGTGAGCACCAACATAAAAGCGATGAGTGCCAGCACTGCCCCCAGCAGCAAGGCTTCTTTCACACCGATGCGGCCGCTGGTGACGGGCCGCTCTGCGGTTCGTTTGACATGCTTGTCAAAGTCGCGGTCTGCCACATCGTTCAAACAACATCCTGCGCTGCGCATGAGGATGGTGCCTAAGGTGAAGACGGCGAGCAAATGCCAACCTGGAAAACCACCCGATGCGACCCATAAAGCCGATAGCGTAGGCCACAACAACAAGAGCCAACCAGCAGGCCGATTCCAGCGAATAAGGTCTAAATACAAGCTGATTTTTTCACGCATGGAATGAAAAGTTCTTGACGTTAAACAGCTCGAATCAACATCATGACAAGCGCGTCACGCCCGGCAACTCGCATGCATAGATGGCGTTGCGAAGTGCCGCAATGGCTTCGTAACGCGTGAAGCTTTTGCGCCAAACCATGACCACGCGGCGTGTGGGTGGCAAGCCCCCGGCTTCGTCCACGATGGGCAAATAAGCAATGTCGGGGTCTTCGTGTTTTTTTCTCTTGGCGGTTTCAGCCAAGGCTTCCGCAGGCACCGACAATCGCGGCACCAATGTGACGCCCATGCCTGCTGCCACCATGTGCTTGATGGTCTCAAGCGAAGAGCCTTCAAAGCTTTTTCGAATGCCTTCTGCGTTGCTAGAAAACCTTGCAAACTCTGGGCACACTTCGAGCACATGGTCTCTGAAGCAATGGCCATTGCCTAGCAGCAACATGGTTTCGTTTTTAAGTTGCTCAGCCGTGATCGATTTTTTATGAGCCAGCAAATGCTTCACGGGCAATGCAGCCATGAAGGGCTCATCGTACAGAGCAGCGGTGGCCAATCCGGCATCGGGAAAAGGCTCAGCCAAGATGGCGCAATCTATTTCTCCCGCGCGCAGCATCTCCATGAGTTTGACGGTGAAGTTCTCTTGCAACATCAAAGGCATTTGCGGCGCCTTCTTCATGATCTGTCGCATCAAATCGGGCAACAAATAAGGGCCAATGGTGTAGATCACACCCAAACGCAAAGTACCTGCCAAGGGGTCTTTGCCGCGCTTGGCAATTTCTTTGATCTCTGCCGCTTGCTCCAACACAAGCTGTGCGTGGCGAATGATTTCTTCACCCAAAGGCGTAGTGCTCACCTCGTTGGCGCTGCGCTCGAACAACTTGACATCGAGTTCTTCCTCGAGTTTTTTGATGGCCACCGACAAGGTGGGCTGCGACACGTGACACGCGTCGGCCGCCTTGCCAAAATGCCGTTCGCGGGCCACGGCCACAATGTATTTCAGCTCAGTCAGGGTCATGCCAATTTCTCAAGCTTTCAAATATTCTGATTTTCCACCCAACCAGCGAGCGATGTGCCGCTCAGCCATGTCGGGGTATTTTTCCAGCAACTTCGGCGCTGCTTGCCTTGCCCATTCAAGCAAATGCTCGTCTGTATTCAAGTCAGCAAATCTCAACAAAGCGGCCCCCGATTGTCGCGCACCTAGAAACTCGCCCGGCCCCCTGATTTCTAAATCGCGTCTGGCAATTTCAAAACCGTCGTTGGTGTCGACCATGGCACGCAAACGCTCACGCGCTGTTTCACTTAAACGACCGCCTTCGGGTGTGCCATAAAGCAAGACGCAAGCAGAGGCCGCTGCGCCTCGCCCCACGCGCCCTCGCAATTGGTGCAATTGGCTCAGGCCAAATCGCTCGGCGTGTTCGATCACCATCAAGGAGGCATTGGGGACATCAACGCCCACCTCAATGACGGTGGTGCTGACCAAGACACCCATGCTGCCTTGTGTGAACTGGGCCATGACCTCGCGCTTTTCATTCACCGACATGCGGGAGTGCAGCAAGCCCACCGCTGTGCCCGGTAACTGGGCCGACAACACCGCCGACAATTCTTCGTGCGTGGCCGTGGCGTTGGTCAGGTCCAAAGCTTCACTTTCTTCAATGAGCGGGCATACCCAATAGACCTGACGCCCTTCGGCCAATTGCGCGCCAATGCGGCCAATGACTTGATCACGTCGGCTGTCTGAGATGACTTTGGTGACCACGGGCGTGCGCCCGGGTGGCAATTCGTCAATCACCGACACTTCTAAATCGGCGTAATAACTCATGGCCAATGTTCGGGGAATGGGCGTGGCCGTCATCATGAGCAAGTGCGGCTCCATGCCAGCATCTTGCATCTTGTCTCTGAGGGCCAAACGTTGCGCCACACCAAAGCGATGCTGTTCATCGATGATGGCCAAGGCCAAGTTTTTGAACTTCACCAGTTCTTGAATGACAGCATGCGTGCCCACCACCAAGGCCGCTTCGCCCGACTCAATCAGGGCCAGCATTTCGGTGCGTTCTTTTTTCTTTTGACTGCCTGTGAGCCACGCCACGCGAACCCCTAAAGGCGCCAGCCAGCCCACCAATTTGGCGAAGTGTTGTTGCGCCAAAATTTCTGTGGGTGCCATGAGGGCACACTGCCAGCCCTGATCAATGGCCAACATGGCGGCCAAAGCAGCCACCACGGTTTTGCCAGCACCGACGTCGCCCTGAAGCAGGCGGTGCATCGGCACAGGCCGCGCCAAATCTTGTGCAATTTCAAGGCCGACCCTTTGTTGAGCGGCCGTCAGCTGAAATGGCAAAACTTCTTTCAATTTGTCATGCCAAGCACCGGCCTTTGGCTGTAGCGCGGGCGCCTTCAAGGTATCGCGCTCTAGCTTGGCCATGCGCTGCGAAAGTTGCTGCGCCAGCAACTCCTCGGCTTTGAGCCTTTGCCAAGCGGGGTGTGAGCGGTCTTCTAGCGCCGCAATCGACACATCGGGTGTGGGATGGTGCAAGTAGGTCAAGGCTTGGCGTAAGCTCTGAACCGGTTTGCCCTGGGGCGATGAGGGCCAGGCCATGGCTGGGGGCAATGATTCACTTAAATCGGCCCGCGACACGGCGCTGGCAATGGCTCGGCGCAAATAGGTTTGCGGCAAACCTGCCGAGGTGGGATAGACCGGTGTGAGCACCGACGGCAGATCGCCGGTGGCCGCCCTGAAGGCGGGGTGCATCATGGTGAATCCCATGAACCCCCCTTTGACTTCGCCTCTGGCCCGAATCACTTGACCTACGGCCAAGGCCTTTTGCTGCGCGGGGTAGAAGCTGAAAAACCGCAAAACGCAGGTGTCGGTGCCGTCATCGACCGTGACGAGCAACTGGCGCCGAGGACGCAACTGGACTTCCGAGGAGACCACCGTGGCTTCAATTTGAATGGCATCGCCTTCGCGGGCATCGCCTAGCTTGACGATGCGGGTTTCGTCTTCGTAGCGCAGGGGAATGTGCAAGGCCAAATCAATGTCGCGCGCCAAACCCATCTTGCGCATGGCTTTTTGCGGTGCAGACAAGGGCTTGGGCGGCGAAAATGACGGAGAAGATGCGGAGGCAACCATACCGCCATTGTGCCGTGCTTGCCCAATGGCTTGTACCGTGCAGGCCTAAAACAGCCTGCGTATCAGACCCTCAAAATCAAAGCAATTTTTCGGCCAATGTGGCCATCACGAAGGCTGACACAATATCTCGAATGGTTTTGCGCTGTTCGAGGGACAGCGTTAAATACCGATCAACCATTTCACGGTCGGCCAGGCCCATTTCGATGGGGCCATTGTTCATTTCAAACACGTACGTCTTGCCGGGTGCACGGCCAAAACGAAGTTCGTCAGGGCTGACTTGTAACCAGTCGGAAAGGACCCGCAGTTTGTCTTGCGTGGGCATGACTTTCTTAAATAATGCTCACATCTTGCTCTCATTTGCAATTATTCGATAGTTTTAATTTCAAATTGATTGCGCTAGGTCATGGGACAATTTAGTTTTTCAACTTGGAACGGGTCTTGTTCGGCCCTCAAGCACATGACCGCTTTTAGCCCCCCCCTTGACGTCATCCAAGCCAAACGCAGCTTCAGTTTGAGTGACTTTGACTTTCACCTTCCCCCAGAACTGATCGCACAACACCCAGCAACTGAGCGCAGCAGCTCTCAGTTGCTTGACGGCAGCGGCCCCATGCCAGTCGATCGGGTGTTTAAGGATTTGCCCCAACAGATGCAATCGGGCGACCTCTTGGTTTTCAACGACACCCAAGTCATCAAGGCGCGAATCTTTGGCGAAAAATCAAGCGGCGGCAAAGTGGAGCTCTTGATTGAGCGGGTATTGCCCGGTCATCGCGTGGTGGCTCACATGAAAGTCAGCAAAAAACCACCCATTGGCGCCACCCTTTACATGGGCAGAGATCCCATCGCATTTTTGAAGCAGAGCGAAACGGGGTTTGAGGCCACTTTGATCAGCCGTTGGCCTGATGAAAAAGGCGCTTTGTTTTGTTTTGAATTCAGCGCAGAACCGCATGCCCTCATGGCTCAGTATGGCCACATGCCATTGCCGCCCTACATTGAGCGGCAATACGACGGCAGCGCCACTGAGTCTGAAGTTGCTGAAGACGAAGCGCGGTATCAAACAGTCTTTGCACGCCATCCCGGTGCTGTCGCCGCACCGACTGCAGCACTGCATTTTGACGATGCCTTGTTGGGCCAGTTAAAAGAAAAGGGCGTCGCCACCGCGAGTGTCACTTTGCATGTGGGTGCAGGCACCTTCCAGCCCGTGAAAACCGAAAACATTGCCGAACACACCATGCATGCCGAGTGGTACGACATTCCTGCATCGACTCAGCTTGCTTTGCAGGCGTGCAAAGCACGTGGCGGTAAAGTATGGGCGGTTGGCACGACTTCGGTCAGAACTTTGGAGTCGTGGGCAAAATCAGGTCTAGCGCAAGGCGACACCCAAATCTTCATCACACCAGGCTTTGAATTTCAGTGGGTAGACTGCCTGATCACCAATTTCCATTTGCCTAAAAGCACATTGATGATGCTGGTGAGTGCCTTTGCAGGCTATGAGCATGTGATGGCTTTGTACGACCACGCCATTGCACAAAAGTATCGATTCTTCAGCTATGGCGATGCCATGCTCTTAAGACGCTCGAACTCTCTTTAAACCTAAAGCATAGAATGAAGCATGCTTCAATTTGAACTCCTCAAAACAGACCCTCACAGCCACGCGCGAAGAGCTCAGTTGACCCTGAACCATGGCGTGATTCAAACGCCCATCTTCATGCCTGTGGGCACCTACGGCACCGTGAAAGGCGTGATGCCGCGCAGCCTCGAAGAAATGGGCGCGCAAATTATTTTGGGCAACACCTTTCATTTGTGGATGCGGCCAGGCCTTGACATCATGAAAAGTTTTGGCGGCTTGCATGGCTTTGAAAAATGGAAGAAACCCATCCTCACAGACTCGGGTGGTTTTCAAGTTTGGTCTTTGGGTGCGATGCGCAAAATTACCGAAGAAGGCGTGCATTTTTCTTCGCCCGTGAACGGCGACAAGCTGTTCATGTCGCCCGAAGTGAGCATGCAAATTCAAACCATTTTGAACTCAGACATTGTGATGCAACTCGATGAGTGCACGCCTTATGAAACCAAAGGCCACCTCACCACTGAAGCAGAAGCACGCAAGTCGATGGAGATGAGTTTGCGTTGGGCCACACGCAGTCAAAATGAATTTACGCGGCTTGAAAATCCCAATGCCTTGTTTGGCATTGTGCAAGGCGGCATGTTTGAAAACTTGCGTCAAGAATCTCTAGACCAATTGGTGGGTATGAATTTTCCAGGTTATGCCATTGGCGGTGTGAGCGTGGGCGAGCCCAAAGAACAAATGCTGCAAATCATGGCGCACACACCGCACCGTTTGCCCGCCGACAAGCCACGCTACCTCATGGGCGTGGGTACTCCCGAAGATTTGGTCGAAGGCGTGGCGCAAGGTGTTGACATGTTTGACTGCGTCATGCCCACGCGCAACGCACGCAATGGCACGGTGTTCACGCGCTTTGGCGATTTGAAGCTGCGCAATGCGCGTCACAAAACCGACCATCAGCCTTTAGACGCCTCATGCACATGCCATGCTTGTGCTGGCACTTCAGGCGTATCTTGGGACGATGGTGGCAGAGAAGGTTTTAGCCGCGCGTATTTGCATCACCTCGATCGCTGCGGCGAGATGCTGGGGCCCATGCTGACCACCATTCACAACTTGCACTACTACTTGAACCTCATGCAAGAAGTACGCGCTGCATTGGAAGCCGGAAGCTTCTCAAGCTTTCAGACGCAGTTCAAACAGGCGCGTGCGCGCGGCGTATAAAAACTGTTGTTGTTTAAGTGGCTTCTGCAGGCGTGGTGAATACCGTCAACACACCGGTGTAACCATACAAGTGCTGATGGGCAATTTCGCCGCTTGCAAAAAACCCCACCAAAGGCACATCGCCTAAAGCGTGGCGAATCCACTGAAGCTCGGCACTGGGCCCACCAAAGTGCGGGCCACCGCGGCCAGAGCAACTGACATACACCGCGCCCGCAATGCGCCTGGCTGGGTGCGGCGCCGCTTCTGCTTCACTGGCTGCCAAAGCGTTGGCCATTTCCAAGCTCAATGTTTCGGGCTCTAACTCTTCTCGAATTTCTGCGCAAATGCGACGAAGATCTGACTTGGCTGCCTGCAAACTCATCTGGCAAAAAGTCAATTTCTGACCTGCTTGCAAATGGTCTGCAATGGCCACGCCTTGGCGTGCGGGGTCGAGTCCAACGATGTGTCGCACTCTGACATCGGCACCTAAGCTGCCTGCTCTGCCAACCCCTTGTTGACCGGCAGACGTGAGTCCCACCAAGGTGCTTCGCACTGCTTTCAATGCGACTTGTGGTTCTGACAAGGACACCTTCAAATCGGCCATCAATACATCCAGTGCCGGCAAGCCATCGAGTTTGTAAACCACATGCCCTTCGGCTTCCGTGATCTCGCGCTCTTTGCTGATGGGCGCGCAGCCTTGCGTGACGCGCGACAAGATTTGCACCTCGGGCGACCAAGCAACGCCGCTTAGACCACCCGTTAAAACACCCTGCTTGGGATCGGCTGAATTCTGCCAAGCAAATTGCACGGCTTGGTTTCGACTGGCCGTTAAACCGCCAAACAAATACCCCGACTGCGTGCGACCCGCCATTTCGGCAATCAACTCGGCCAAGTCCGGCGTTTGCGGATCGGCATGCACCAAGGCGCTGTGCGCCTTGAACTGCGGCGGCAAGGGTTGTGCACCCGAAAACACGCGGTATTGATCGGCAGGTAAATCGCACAGCATCAAGGCCATGCCCGGTTCGTCAAAGTACTCTGCGTTGTTGGCTGCCACCCCCACACCCACGGTGCCTGCCCAATCTTGGACCATGGGCAACTCTTCTCTAAAGTGCGCCAAGATGGGTTCGGCTTCGTTGGCGTAATGGTCGGTGATGTACAACAGCCCCAAACGCGGCTGCGGCGCATGGCCTGGCAATGTCATTTGGGCGCGCAATTGGGCAATGACCAAACCGGCGGCCATTTGCCACTGCGGGTGCGTGGCGTGTCCAAAGGGAAATAAATTCATGGGGCTGGTTTTTTGGCTCGCGATGGTCGCGCTGAACTTGAACGAGCTGAACTGGATCGGCTTGTGCTTGAACTTGGCTTTTGGGTTTTGCGCGTTGTAGCCGTTTTCTTGCTGGCCTTGGGGCCGTCTTTCATGGCTTTGGCCGCTACATCTTTCACAGCCGCCGCCGCAATGTTTTGAAATTGTTGGGTGAGTGATCCCCACCACTGCATGGGGTCAACTGCAGGGCCTTGTGCGGCACCTTCAGCACTTGCTTTGGCGTGATCGCTGCTTGAATCAGCGGCGCTGTGAGTTTCTGCGGGCTTGGGCGTGTCCTTGGGATGGAGGTCAGGCATTTTGGCCGTGAAGGCCTTGGCCAACTCTGTCATGTTCACGTTCATGCCTTGCAAAGTAGACAAGGTCATTTTTTGCACCTCTAAGGCCTGAATGGTGGCCTTGAGCGCATTGGTATTTTGCTCCAACCAAAACTGCACCGTTTTGAGTTCTTGAATGCGCTTGTCGAGCTCTTCCACACTCAAGGTAGGCGCGACCCAGCTGGCCATGTTGGGCATGCCTTGCGGCGAGCCCTTGGCACCCGGGTTGGCGGCTTGTCCTAAGTTTTGCAAGAAATCAAAGCCAGGTACGAATTTTCCAAATCCGAAAGCTGAGGTATCGCTCATGAAGGCTCCTTGAGGTGTGTGTCAAGCGCAAGCTTAACGCATACAGCCCCGCGTCAACTGCGCGACGCAACAAGGAACGATCAAAGGCTAAGCTCTTTTCTTTTATCCAAATAGGAAGACAAGACATGCTGACACTCTGCGGCTTTGGCGCCAGCAACTATCACAACAAAGTTAAATTGGTGCTGCTGGAAAAAGGCGTTGCCTTTGAAGAGGAGTTGGCATGGGTGGGGGAAACCGATCCCACGGCCAGCCCACTTGGCAAAGTGCCCTATTTGAAAACAGCGCAAGGCTCGGTTTGCGAATCGGCGGTCATGGTGGAGTACATCGAGCAACAGTACCCTGATCACCCTCTCATGCCCAAGGACGCCTTCGCAGCCGCCAAAGCTCGGGAGCTGGTGGTCTTCTTAGATTTGCACTTGGAATTGGTGGCGCGCAACTTGTACGGTGAAGCCTTCTTTGGCGGCAAGGTCAGCGACACTGTCAAGGAAAAAATCGGTGTCCAACTTGAGAAAAATGTGGCCGCATTTGCAAAATTGGCACAGTTCAAACCCTTCATTGGCGGCACTGAATTGAGCATTGCAGATTGCACCGCCGCAGTTCATTTGCCTGTGATCACTGCCGCGACCAAAACCATTTACGGCAGAGATTTTTTAGCCGACTTGCCCGTCAAGGATTACATGAAGATGTGGTCTGAGCGCCCCAGCATGCAACGCGTGC
>OBMK010003548.1_pt1 | contig 10710 bp, 10 predicted proteins | sample 1539081 | NCBI WGS metagenome assembly OBMK01 (sample SAMEA3355528, study PRJEB22509) | marine metagenome | biome: marine; feature: river plume; material: water | place: USA | collected 2010-08-07 | depth 0.5 m | reverse complement strand
GCCCACGCTTCTGAAAAGCGCGGGCGCCTTCAACACGGATTTTGGGGGTCTGGCGTGTCTCTTACTTCGCCCGCCGCGTCGGTCTCAACGGGAGAATAGGATGATTTTGCGGGACATCACCCGGCGCCAACGGGCGCGGGTTTATTCGGCGGCCTTGAGTGAGAGCCTAGCCGACTTCGCCTTTGAGGCGGCCGTGGGAGAAGCTCGGCGATTGGGCCTGGGGTGCTCGGATTCTCATACTCTGGCAGAGGATGCGGTGCGCTACGCCATCGCCTCCCATGGTTTGCTAGATCCGCTGTGCTGTCAGATTGCCAATCGGGCGCTTTTCCGGGGTTTCATTCCCCGACCTCATTCCATCATCGTCCAGGCCCGTCGCGAAAAGCGCCGGCTCGCCAAGCGAGCGCGCCGCATGTCGGAAGAGACATTCGCTGAGCGACTGGCCCGTCATCACGGCTGCGCGGGGAGCGTCTGATGCTGGATTGCGCCCAACCGGTCTGGCTTTTCCTCGAGACGGACAGCCTTGTGATCGACCCCGCCCGTGGCGTCGTTGCCGACGTCCAGGGCGACCGCTTCGACGGCTACCTCTTGGCCAGCGCCCATCGGATGTTCGCGGCTCTGGACCGCCTCGACGCCATAGCCGGTGAACTGGCCGCCGCCGCCGAGCGAGACGACAAGAAAGGGGTGGCCGATTTGGCCGAGGCGGTAAAGATCGCGCGCGGCGATGCCTCATTGGCGCTCCGGCTCGCCTCCGGCGCGCGGGAGCATTGAGGGTGCGTCAGCTATCGCTTTTCGCGGATGACATCGGCGCTGACGCGCCGCTGTCTCTCGTGCCCTTCCAGCGTATTGCGGAGGGCGACGTCCTGCACGTCGGTCCGCCGGAACTGATCGGAAAGCACGAGTGGTGCCACGTCATCTATCGCAACAGTTCCTGGGATCGGGTCTCAAACTTCTACGCCTGGCGGCGACCCGAGCCGTCCCGCAGGGACGGCGGTGAATGGCGACACGAACGGGACTGGCCGACCTACGACTCTAACCGCCAGGATTACGGCTGCCCGCTGTCGCTCCGCGTCCTATGGCAACGCGAGGTCGAGGCGCGGCGGCTCTTCGGGCTTGCCGATTCCGACGGCGTCTGATGACCATCGCCGGTCTAATCTCTTAGGATCGTGGCGGCCGCGCGCCGCCTAGGTTTCACCTTGATGATGTCCGGCCGGACACTGCCGGACATCATCGGGCTCGCCATTTAGGCGGACACGCCGCATGCTCTCTTTCCACTGGTTTCCACCGAGCGCGCAGGCGCCATTTTCGACTTTGGGCGGACGGCCCTAGGCCGTCCTGATGGCCTCTTTGACCCAGCGCCCAGTCGGGCGTCGGGCGGGCGTTATTAGGGGGCTGTCCGCCCCCTGTTTTTTTGCCCCTTCGCGACGCCACATTTTGCCTCCCTGGATAGGGTCTATTTTCCCGCAGCTCTTCGGACCGCGCCAGGCGGGGAGATACGCTTCTGTCGTTTTCTGCTCGGCCCGGTCAGACAGTTGGATGGTTGCCTGCGGCGCTTTGTACGTGCGGCTGATCCTTCTGTGCCAACCGTCTAGAGGCCTCTCCTGCCTCGCTCCTATTCATTTTGCCTTTCATCAACGGCTGTCCCGACCCCTTGGGACTCACTGCACATCCGTGCTGCGAACCAGGGACGGACGGGCGCTGGCCCTGGTGGCAGAGCCACCTCGGGCCTCGCGCCAAGCGTCCGTCGATCCGGGCTGGCGCCCAGCGGTGAAGCGCTGCTCGCTTCCCTTTTTTTCTCGTTCCCAAGCGCCGCTGAAGCGGGGCTTGGTCGCTCGCCTCGCCGTGGCCGGCGGCTCGGTCGCCCCAAAAGAGGGGGCTGACCTCGCGAGGATCGGAGGGCATCTGCAGAAGGGTGCGAATGCCCACTTGTGGGGACTGGGTTAGCGCATCTTCGATGCGGCACACCTTACGCACACCTGCGGGGGGTTAAGTCGCGGAAAACTCTACGAAAAAAAACGGCGCAAAGTAGCGTACTATACGCTACCTCCTCAGAAACCGCCTTTTTATTAGACAATTCCAATAGTTGTGGGTAGCGTATAGTACGCTACCACTGGAAGAATTGTAACTGATGAGCTCCGACCTACCCCGCGCCACTGCGTACATAAAACCTGACCAGCATCAGGCCTTAAAAGTGCGCGCCGAGGCGATGGGGATCAGTCTTTCCGACTATCTCCGGCGGCTGATCGAGCGCGACCTGGAAGGGGAGGACGCCTACGTGATGAGACAGCTCGGGCATCAGATGATGTTTGTCGCGGTCGTCACCGGCGCCATCGCGAAAGACCGCTTCAGCGCAGAGCAATATGATCAGCTGCGTAAGGTCGCCGCACAGGTCGGCCTGACCATGTTCGGTCCTTTGCCGCCTCGGCCGTTCGACCTTGAAGCAGCCCCTGGCGCCTCCGAGCAGATACTTGCCCTTCACGAACTGATCCAGGGAGTGTAGAGGGGGATACCCCTCTCTCCTGACGATATCGACCACGCGCTCCTTTTGGGGCTTACTATGGGTCGTCCGTCGAGCAGCAATTTTTCCGCGTGGCTACGCGGAGGCCAGACCTTTGGCCACACCGTCGCGATGGTTCGCGGCGTTGTTTTACAGACCCTCGGGTGGCTCTTTCTACCGGCCATCGCCTGTTACGTTTGGGTCCAGACCAAGGCGACCGATACCGAACAGCAATATGGGTTCCTGGTCCTAGAGGCGCGCCTTCTTGAATGGCTCGGCGCGCCCTTACCAAACCAGCTGTCTGTGCCGGTCCCAGGTCGGCCCCGTGAGACACACCATGTCTCCGACATTCCGGACTTGCCGTTCGTCCGTCCCTTCGCCGATGCGTATTTCGTGCACGTCAATCAGGCAGTGGCCGTGTGGCTGATCATTGCGATCATCATCATCGCCTTTACCGCCTACTATTATACGACCGCCGGTCACGCGAAGCTCGTCACACGTCAGGTCAAAGGACAGGTGGTCGTCAGCGTCCTGGAGCTCGTGCAGCAGGTCCGTGAGTTCAACGCTGCAGCCCGGCGAACGAAGAACCGACCGGATCACAAAGCGCCGCGCCTTGTGGGCGTCGATTACCCCATGGACGGTGAGTTCGAACACACGATGATCACCGGCGGGATCGGCTCGGGAAAGTCGGTCGCTATCCACAAGCTCATCGTCTCGATCCGCGAACGCGGCGATCGGGCCATCATCTACGACCCCGAAGGCGAATACATCCGCCACCACTACGATCCCGCGACCGACGTCATTCTCAATCCCTTCGATGATCGGTCGCCGTCTTGGTCGCCCTTTTTCGACGCCCAGGAACACGTTGAATGGGACCGTCTGGCACATGGGATTTTTGAAGATCCGAAGCACGGCGATCCCTATTGGACCAACGCCTCTCGCTCCCTTTTCTCCTGGACCTGCTACCGCCTTCAGCAGACCGTCCCTGATGCGACGCTCACAACCGCCCTGGACCTGTTCTATGGGTCGATGGACAACCTCAGCGCCCTGCTGAGAAACAGTCCTGCGGCTGCCCACATCTCGGGCGGCCAGTCTCCGCGCACGACCGCCATACGGTCGGTCCTCGCGGCCGGCGTCACGCCCCTGGTCTATCTTCCCTCCGACCGTGAGCCTTTCTCCATTCGTCGGTGGATCAACCACCCCCAGCGTCGCCCCGGCTTCCTATTCCTTTCCGCGCCGGAGACCCACATCGCCACGCTCCGCCCGCTCCTCGGCTTCTGGTCAGACATCGCCGTATCTTCGCTTCTGGCCCGCTACTCCCTGGGCATCGCTCCGCATCCCACCTGGCTGATCCTGGACGAGTTTCCTTCGCTCGGCCGAGTGGACTCCCTGGCCGACGGCCCCGCTCGCCTTCGGAAACACGGCGGGGCCATGGTCTTCGGGCTCCAGCAAGTCTCTCAGCTCAAGGACATCTACGGCACCGAGCGCGCACTGACGATCATGGGCCAATGCACGAACAAGCTCGTCCTTCGCGCCAACGATCCCGACACAGCCAAAACAATGAGCCTCATGCTCGGCGAACGGATCATGCATCGCGTGACGGAGAACACGACCTACGGCGCCAACACCATTCGCGACGGCGTGGGCATCGCGCCCAAGGAAGAAAAAGAGGCCGCCTTCCTGCCGACGCAGATTCTCAACTTCCCCGCCCTTCAAGGCGTCATCAAGCTCAGCAATCGCCGACCGGAAGCGCCATTCCCGATCGCTACGGTCAAGTTCAAACCCGACGACCTACCTGCTGTCGCGCCGGCCTACGTCCCAAGAAGCGGTCCCGACATGGTCGAGACCTTCATGTCGCGCCACAAGCGACCGACTACTCAACCCGGGAGCCCAGGATCGGCTCAGCCTGCTCCGCCGCCAGTACAGGGCGCCTCTGCAGCTGGTGGCCGGGATGGTCCGCCGCCTCCGGCCGGCGCCCAGGCGACCCTCTTGAGCCTGGTCGTGGACAACACGGCGACCGATCAGGCTGAAGTCTCCCACAACGATGAGAAGACGCCGGGAGTCGGCGACCTGCCATTCGAACATCGTCGTCCGGACAGACGCGACGATCAGGCCATGCATGAAGCTGCCGCAACCTTCTTCCAACCGAGCGAAGAGTCGGCACCGTCCGACACGCGCCCGAACGACAACGACATCGCTCACCGGCCGGCTGACAAAGCGCGTGAGGACCGCGACATCTTCGGTCCTGGCGATCTGCTGGACGGCATCTGACCATGTTGTCCATCAGCAAGATCGGGAGCGCCGGGGGCGCGGCCAGCTACTACGGCAAGGATGACTATTACGTCACGGGCGAAGCCGACTCGCCAGGCCTGACCTGGGGAGGGCGGGGGGCGGCCACGGCCGGTCTCACCGGCCTATCAACGCCCGAACAGTTCCGCGCCGTTCTCAATGGCAGCCATCCCAGCTTCAATGGCGGCAAGATCGGCGAAGCGTCGGACCGTCATCGGCCTGGCTGGGACTTAACATTCAGCGCCCCAAAGTCTGTCAGTCTTCTCGCCCTCGTGGGAGGCGACAAGCGTTTGATGGAGGCTCACCGCGCCTCCGTCGCTGTCGCGATGACCTATGTCGAAAAACACTTCGCCATTACCCGGATCCGCGAGGAGAACGGCTCGATCCGCCATGAGCGGACCGGCAATCTCGTTTACGCCAGCACTGAGCACCAGACGTCACGGAAGGCCGATCCCCAGCTTCACACCCACAATGTGGTCGCCAACAAAACCTACGATGCGAAGACCGATACATGGCGGGCGCTGGAGACGCGCGAGCTCTACAAGCACCATAAGACCGTCGGCCTGATCTACCGCGCGGCCCTGGCCGACAAGGTGCTTCAGCTCGGATACAACGTCCAGAAAGACCCCAAGGACGGCACATTCGACATCGCCGACGTCTCCCAGGAACAGCGGGAAGCGTTCTCGAAGCGCCATGTCGATATCCAAGCGAAGATCGAAGCGGCCGAAAAGGAGAAGGGGAGGGCGCTGACGCCAGCCGAACGCGAATACATCGTCCTTCGCGATCGGCCGAGCAAACTCGAGCATCCCCGACACGAGCTGGAAGAGCGCTGGCGCGCAGAGGCAAAGGACGTCGGGTTCGATCCGGGGTCGATCATCGCCGCCGCCCGCGAGCGGAAGATCGGCCTGGACGTCACGCCGAAAACCTCCGGCCTTGCAAAGGAGGGGCTGTCACAGCTCCTCGCGCGATTCCGAGAAATGACTGGGTTTAAGCCAAAGCCTGGCGATGATCCTTATTCTGTCACCACTAGTTGGGACGGGCGAGCACCAGCAAGAGCGCTCAGCTACGCCGTCCGCGTCCTCGAACAGGGCTCTGCGGTCTTCAGCCAACACGAGGTGTTGGGCGAGGCGCTGCGCATCGCCCCTGCCGGCGTCACTCACAATCAGGTGCTGGCCCGGGCCCAGGACCTGAAGGACGATGGACGGCTCCTCCAAGCCGATCGTTCAGTTTGGGACGGGGTGACGACGGACCGGGCCATCGCCGTCGAGCGCGGCATCGTCGCCTCGATCGAGCGTGGGAAAGGCATAGTCTCTCCCGCGTTTACCCAAGATGTCGCCCCGAGCCGCATCGCTGCAGCCGAGCGCGATCCGGCAGTCGGCATCCAACTGAACCAGACGCAGCACGACAGTGTGCTCCGCATTCTGACCTCGTCCGACCGCTATATCGGGATTCAAGGCTCCGCCGGCGTCGGCAAGACCACGATGCTTCAGGTGCTGAGAGCGGCGGCCAAGGATGAAACCTTTGTCGGTCTGGCTCCAACCCACTCGGCCGCCAAACAGCTGCAGGACGGGGCCGGGATCAAGTCTCGAACCTTGGAAGGCTTCATCGGTTCGATCGAGCGCGCCATGCCCCGCGAAGCCGCCATGGAGAATCTTCGTGGGACCTACGGAGGCGCCACTCTCGTCGTCGATGAGTCCTCGATGAAGTCCAACGCTCTGGCCGAGCGCTTCATTCGGGTCATGGACGCTGTCGGCGCAAAACGCGCGGTCTTCGTGGGGGATGAGCGCCAGCTGGGCTCGCCTGAAGCCGGCGCCCCCTTCAGCCACGCTCTTCGTTCAGGCCTGGATCACACCGTGATGGACGAAATCCGGCGTCAGAAGGACCCCCAACTGCTTCAGGCCGTTCAGCACCTGGCCAAGGGGTCCGTCGCGCCCGCCATGAAGATCCTGGATCGGTTTACAACCGCCCTAGGCCACAACACCCCTGAAAAGACCTTCGCCGTCGCCGCGGCCGACGCCTGGCGATCAGCTCGTTCCGACGGGAAAGATCCCCGGATCATCGTGCCCACCAACAGCCTGCGCGGCGCTGTATCTGCGGAAATCCGCAAGGTGCTGGCGGAGGAGGGGAAGCTGGGCACCTCTCAGTCACACGATGCTTTGCGTCCCCATCGTATGGCCACCGCGGAGAAACACGTCGCGGCCAACTTTCAGGAAGGACAAATTCTCGTTTTTCACCGCAATCACCGAGAGAGCGGCGTCGCGTCGGGCATGCACGTTCGGGTCACGGGCCGGGATATGCGAAACAACCTCCTCCTCGCCCAGGGACCCGGCGGCGAGCAGTTCCGGTTGGATCTGACGGCAATGGGGTCGGCCAGGCACAGCTACTTCGAACCCTTCATCGACAAGCCCCTTGAGGTAAGGGAGGGGGACAAACTCGTGTGGGATCGGCTCAGCCAGGAAAAGGACCGCGCCACGGGCGAGCTGACCCGCGACTTCCAGGTTGGCGACGCTTTCACAGTCGAACGGATCTCGGGAGACAAATGGACGATCCGAACGGAGGACGGAAAGGAGCATCAACTCGACAAGGGCGACCCCGCCCTGAAATTCGTCAGCTACGGCTATGCCGAGACCGCAGACCGGGCCCAGGGGCGCACCTACCAGGACGTTATTGCAGTCCTCGGCACCGCCCATGGCCTCGCCGCAACCGCCGCCCGTCTTTACGTCGATGCGTCGCGCGCCTCCGAAACTTTCCGCCTGATCACCGACGATGTCCGGTCATTGGTGATGCGGCTGCAGGAACAAGATGGGATCAATCTCGTCGCCTCCCGTGAACTGGCAACCGTCCTGCAATCCATGCCGGAGCTGAAGGAGCCCGACGTCCTGGCCCGCGTGGATCAGCCAGCAACGCCGGTCAAGGAATCGACCGAGCTCGAAAAGATTGCTGCTGAACCCGATCGTCTTGAGCAGACGGCCAGCGGCCCCTCCGGAGAGGCGCCAGACCAGCGGCCGGCCGAGAAGCTACCCGACAAGGACAAGGAGAAGGTTCTGGACCGACCCGAACCTGATCTCAGCCTGTGAACCCCCGACTAGCCACCTCGGCCATCGGTTTGATAGCCGCGAACCATGTTTCCAACTGCGAGTGATGTGATGATTTTTTCAGACGCTATGCACGCCCAGGCGAGGCCAGGAATAAGTGCAAATCGCCTGAATATAGGTCTTGCGCGGACGCTTTGCTTTGCGTCGCCTAATATTCATTATGAGAAGCCGAGACAACGGGAACGTGTAAACTGATGTATTACTATCTAGGCGTGATATTGTGATCAGTACTACATACACCTATTTGACACGCGCTAATACCGCGAATGACAACGACGCCGTTTCGCCCGTTGTCGCTGCGGCGCTACGAGAGCGCCCGAACGCAGTTGAGTCAGGCGTTCTTCGCGCCTGGTCCACCCGCGATCCGCTCGATGCGGCCATGGCCGCTGCGTCGCTTCATTGCAGGCTCCGCTTTGGCGACGACGCGCGACTGCCGGACGCGCCGCAACGCCCCGACGTCGACCAGCTCGTCCGAGAATGGCGTCACGACTACGCCCCGGCCGTCTATCTGGCGGCTGCCGAACGGCTCGTGGAGATCACCTCGCGCTGGGCAGATGAACAAATCCCTCTCGCCGACCCCGATCGGGGCGGCGTCGATCACTGAAGGAGAAGCACCGTGGAATTCACACCCATTCGCCGAGGCCCCGACCTGAAGCCCATCCTCGCGGCCCGCGCGAAACACGCGACCTTGAGCATCCCCGGCGAGCTCAGCAAAACAGCGTCGTTGAGCGCCGGCAAGATCCGCATCGGAATCGGCCAAGAAGGACGGGCCCGCTATCTCCAGGTCGTCAACGATCCCGCAGGTGATTTTCAGCTCACGAAGCGTGGTTCAAGCCTCGTTCTGACGGCCAAGGAGCTGATGCCGGCCAACCGCACCGAGGCCCACGGCAAGGGCGTCGAACTATCCATTCATTCAACCGACAACGGCTTGGTTCTACCCCTGCCGAACGATTGGCAGATGGCGCGCTAGGCTATGAGCACCCCGTCCGTCTTTGATGAGGCTCGACGTATGGCGACCGTCTCCAAGGTCGCCGGGGTCACTCTGCGCGCAGAAGGCGCCGATCTTCGTGGCCCCTGTCCACTCTGCGGCGCGTCCGCGAGCCGATACGCAAAAGGACGGGGCGTCGGCTCAGGCAAAGGCTACGGCGGTGCGTTTGCCGTGCAGCGTCACGACACGGTTTGGCGCTGCCACAGCTGTCATCCTGAAAAGGGCGACGTCATCGACCTCGAGCATGCGCTCAACGGCAAGCCAGGCGAAACGCTCCGGGACGCGGCGTTGAGGCTGATCGGCGGCGCGAAGGCTGAACCGGTCAGCCCGGAGACGGCCGAACGCCTAGCCGAGCTCGACCGCATCAATGAAGCCAGACGCCAGTTCAAGCAGCAGCTCGCCATCAACCTGTGGCGTGAAGGCCGACCGGCCGCGGGAACACTGGTCGAAACCTACTTCCGAACGCGCGGGATCAGCGGCCCCGTCCTCAGCAATCTGCTGAAGATGCTTCGCTTCCATCCCGCCGCCTATCACTCCGGACCTCAACGCGACCCTGTGAAAGCTCCGGCTGCGATCGGCCTTCTAATGACCCCCTGGGGACCAACCGGCGGCGTCACCGCTACCTATTTGCGACCGGACGGCCTCGCCAAGGCGGACCTCGCACCACCTAAGCGGAACTGGGGTCCAGAGCGCCGTGCAGATCCCGCCGGCGTCATGCGCGCGGGCGGGGTTTGGCTCGCTCCCCCCGAAGGCCCCGGTCAGCTGATCATCGGCGAAGGAATGGAGACCGTCGCCTCGGCCGGCGTCCTCTTCAAAGCCGAGTGTCGTCCCGTCGCGACCCTTGGCCTGAAGGGCCTTCAGGGCACCTGGCAAGCTGACCAGGGGTGCCTAGACCTGGGCGATATTCGACCAAACCCCCTCTTCCCCGCCTTCACGTGGCCATCGCCAGAAGTGAGCCCTTGGCATGGCCCGCTCGCCTGCCTCGACATGGATATGTCTCCCATCAAAGTTCGGGTCGCGGACGGCGAAGGCATGAAGACAGTCGTGCTGGACGGCCAGTCCCGTGCGACCATATGCGCCGCCTTAATCGCCCGCGCATGGCTTGATAGCGGATCGAGCGATTGCGGTTTCGTCCTCCCGCCTCGGGACATGGACGTCAATGATCAACTCCTAGGATCACTCCGGGGGCTGTGTAGCGACCGCCTTCGCGTCGCCACTCTGTCAAACCTCCCTCCCCCGGCCCCTGTGGACCTGGTCGGATAACCGCTTCCCGCTCCCTCCTTCCCGAAAGGCTGCACATGATTGAATGGCAAACTTCGAAGCGACGTCAGCTCTCTGGCCGCCCGGTCCGCTTCTCGCTTCTCGCGGCAGGGTTTGCCCTGGCGAGCGCCTGCGTCGCCCTAGCCATCACCCTCCTAAGCCCGTTCTAAACCGCCCCGTTCGTCCCCTGCGTGTCACCGCTAGTTGCGGCCTCGCTCAAACCCTAGGCTAAAAGCATGACCAACAAACCCGAACCCATATCTGAGATCGACGTCGCCATCGGCGCGCGAATCCGCGCCCGTCGAGAGCTTAGCCGCACCACCCAGGCCCAACTCGCCAAAGGGTGTGGTGTGACCTTCCAGCAGGTCCAGAAGTACGAGAAGGGCACCAACCGCGTCGCCGCGGCGCGCCTTTACGAAATCGCTCGCTTCCTCGACGCGCCGATATCCTATTTCTATCTCGACGTGGATGATCGCCTTCGCGGCGAGAATGACATCGACCCTGAAATCAACAACCAGATCGAACAGCTCGCCGGCGTCGCAGCCAGGCTCTCGCCTGAAGACATCACCTTGGTGCGCGCGCTG
>OBMK010003546.1_pt1 | contig 10715 bp, 4 predicted proteins | sample 1539081 | NCBI WGS metagenome assembly OBMK01 (sample SAMEA3355528, study PRJEB22509) | marine metagenome | biome: marine; feature: river plume; material: water | place: USA | collected 2010-08-07 | depth 0.5 m | reverse complement strand
TACAGGACCATGTCTCATGTCATCTATCTCCTGAAACCCCGGAACATCATTCGCGTTTTCTCCTCCACAAAGAGTATTGTCAGATGCAAATTCACCCATCAGGACATTGATGTAAGATGACTGCAGTAAATCATATGCTCCTATTAATGCCTGTTGGTAATCGTCTTCAGAGTTGAAAAATGTCTCCGAATTAATTTGGTATAATGGATCTACCTCTAGAAATTCACTACATGACTGACCTACCATTATTATAGCTGCCAGTATCCAAAATTTTATATTAGTTATTTTATTCATAGTCTATAGTGTTATTTTGATACCTGCAATAAATGTTCTTGCTTGAGGATAGTATCCGTTATCTATTCCAGAGTCCAGAGGATTTCCAGAGGAAATGTTAGGATCATATCCTTGGTATTTTGTCAATGTAAATGGATTACTTATTGATCCATAGATTCTTATTTTTTCAAATCCGATACTTTGAATTCCATATCGAGGAATAGTGTATCCTAGTTGTAAAGTTTTGATACGTAGGTATGAACCATCTTCAATAAAATAATCAGAGAATAGATTATTGTCGGTAGCTCCGGTAGTTAGTCTTGGTATGTTAGTACTAGTACCCTCACCGTGCCATCTATCAACGCTATAAGCTGTCCTATTAGTGAGTGGAAGGTTACGTGCGTAGTTACGAACTAAATCTCTTCCTACCTGAGCATCCGCAAATGCTGAGAAATCAAATCCATGAATCTCTGCGCTGAAACTCATTCCAAATATGTATTCAGGAATAGGGCTACCAATAAATGTGCGATCTTCTGAATCGATTGCTCCATCATTATTACGATCTACAAATCTTAAATCTCCTGGTAGTGCGTCTGGTTGCGATGCGTGAGATTCTATCTCACTTGCATTTTGGAACACACCATCGGTTTCTAAGCCATAGAAATATCCAATTGGTTGTCCTACTTCCCATCGTGTTGGAGGTAATTGCCCAATTGAGAATCCTCCACCTTGTATAAATGATACACCGTCATTAAGACTTGTAGTTTCGTTCTTTAATTTTGATCCGTTTACTCCGAAATTGAAACTAATATCTTCGGAAAAATCATATCTATAGTTGATCGCTAATTCGATTCCAGTGTTCTTAATCGATCCCGCATTAGCAATTGGAAGTCCTCCACCAGGAGCAGTATATCCGGTAATCCCCGATACAGGGATCGAAAGTAGTAAATCATTACTTTCTTTAATGAAGTAGTCTGCTGTTACGGTTAATGCTTCATCAAAAAGATTTAGATCTAATCCTAAATTGAACTGTGTGTTGCGTTCCCAATTGATATCTGGATTGGAAATAGCACCTACTGCTTGCCCAAATACTAAAGTATTACCATCGAAAACATATTCTGATTCACCATTGAGCCCAGCTACATATCGGAAATCTCCAATTTTATCATTACCCGTCTGGCCATAACTCAATCTCAGTTTAGCAAAATCAATAATACTATTATTCTGTAGGAATGACTCTTCGCTCATCACCCAGCCGACAGAAATAGAAGGGAATATTCCGTATCTGTTGTTAGGGCCAAATCTAGTAGTACCATCGCGTCTAATGATACCTGAGATAAGATATTTATAATTATATCCATATTGTATTCTTCCAAACTGAGACATTAATCTGAATGTACCAGCACCAGAGCTAGCGCCTCCAGGTCTGATCTCATTAGCTTGAGATACTGCTGCAAATTCGAAAGAGTTGTTAGGCACTCCAAATCCTGTTGCGTAAACACCTTGAAAGTTTTCTTCATACATAGAAGTTCCTGCTGTAACATCTATTTTGTGAACATTATCGTAAGCATAAGTATAATTTAATACATTATCCCAACCCCATGATGAGTATGTCTGTGTCGATTCGCTTACTGAACTTTCTACAGTATTGAATACTTTTCCTGATCCATAAAATTCGATAGGGGAAAAACCTCTATTCGTAACTAAAGAAAAGTTAAAAGGAAGGCTAGAAGTGAAGGTTAATCCTTCAGCTATATCATAACTTAACCCTGCTGTTCCACTGAATCTATTGACATCTACATTGTTAAATGTATTTGCGATCTGCTGTAGGGGATTGATTACTTCTGCCCCTAATCCCTCAGCTAAAGTGTAATCTCCATCTTCATCAAAAGGCGTAAGTGTAGAAGGCATGTTGAGTGCATTGAAAAGAACTGATCCAATTGCATTTTCACTAAGTGTTTTTCTGTTTTGCTTCGCATATGTTACAACAGAATTGAATTTGAGTTTCTCCGAAAGATCCACATCAAGATTTACATTTCCAGTATATCTTTTAAATCCTGCTTTTTCGCCACCTACAATACCTTGTTGATCAAAGTATGATCCGCCAATAGCATATCTTGCTTTATCACCACCACCACGTACATTTAGGAAGTAGTTTCTGATAGGTGCATTTTGGAAAACTTCATCTTGCCAATCAGTACCTTCTCCTAAATCAGAAATAACATTAAATGGAGGCGTTTGTCCACCATTGGCATGGGCTTCATTAGAGAGAATTGCATATTCCGTTGCATTAAGTACTGGAATACGTCGAGCAGAACTCTGGGTGCCAACATATGCATGGAAGTCGATGACTGGCTTATCACTTTTAGTACCTTTTTTAGTGGTGATTAATACTACACCATTGGCGGCTTGTACACCATATATACTAGCTGATGCATCCTTAAGGATGTTTATACTTTCTATACTATAAGGATCAAGTGCGCTAAGGTCAGCATATCTTACACCGTCTACGAGTATAAGTGGATTGTTGTCACCATTTGTGGAGATACCACGAATACGTATGTTGTAACCGCCACCTGGAGATCCAGATTGCGAACTGATCTGAACACCGGCCGATTGTCCTTGAAGTGCTTGCTCTAATCTATTAGGGTTAAGTTTAGCGACCTCTTCAGCTTTCACAATAGATACCGCTCCTGTTATCTCTTTTTTTGTTGATGACCCATATCCGATTACTACTACTTCGTTAAGTAGAGCTGATGAAGAATTAAGTGCAAAATTCATTTTTTCAATTCCAGTTACGGTTGCCTTCGCAGATATGTAGCCTACATAGCTCATTTCTAATATGTCCCCAACGGAAGCTAATATTTCATAGTTTCCGTCCAAATCGGTAACAGTACCAATTGTGGTTGTTAGATTAAAAATATTAGCAAAAGCTAATCCTTCGTCTGTGCTAGCATCTGTAAGCGTACCAGTAACTGTGCCAGTTTGTGCCAATAATCCCATCGGTATTAAATACAGGAATACTAGCCATAGTCTTTGTTTCATATGGTTTGTTGTGTACTGCGATTATTAATGAATAACCGGAGAAAGATAAAAGAAATAGACTTAAAGAGTATTTTAAAAAGTATCTTTTGTCTCTTAGACGATCTAATAATATTAATACTCTATTGATAATCAAATATAAAATTTGAGAAAGCCTTTATAATCATAATTATTAAAAATTTGTAAGCCGAGCACCTCTCAAATGCGGCATCCGGCTTACAAATAAATTATTTAAATTTTTACAAATTTCTGAGTACTTCTAAATGTATCAGTGGTAAGAGACAAAATGTATGTTCCTTGAGGGTAATTGTCTACATTGACAGTTTTGCCTGTAGTATTGTTTCCAATTTGGATTGTATTCATCAATTTACCCTGTAAAGAAATGATCTGAATAGTACCATTGACAAATGATGTTAGTACATCTAAGTGGATAAGATCTTGAGCGATAGTAGGGTAGAGGTTTATCAAATTGTTATTCACTTCTAGATCGTTAGTTCTTGTCATACAAGCTTCACAGCTCTCATAACAAACTACGCCTGTCGATGATACAGCTTCAGCTTCTGTAAGGTCTACTAATCTATTAGTGAACATTCCGTCCGGTGTTGTCACCGTACATGAACTACCTTCAATCAAAGATTCTTGGTTTTCACCATCCACTCCGTTTTTGAATTTGTATTCGTAAATGGTTTTGTCCAATTCTAGAGTTACGGTCCATACACCATCTCCATCATCGTCAGTCATTGGGATATTTCCCCAGTTAGAGAATTGCCCAAAAAGATTAACACCATCTGCACTTACCGTTGCAACTTCATTCATATCTACAGAGAAAGTAGTCATTGTAGGTTCTGCAGGAGGGGCACAGTTAGTATCAGTAGTACACTCAGCGAAGCAAGTGTTTACTTCTGTAGTCCCAGCGTCTAGATATCTGTCATTGAAATTGTCTGGATTTGCACAGTCCTGCCCTGCTATGTTTTCCTTACATGAGAAATCAGGGCAATTGCCATTAGTGAAAGTATAAAACCCTTCCCATCCTACAAGTCTTTCTATAGTAACACTATAAACTCCGTCTCCATCTTCATCGCTCATTTCATAGTTTCCTCCTGGAGCCCCAAATTCAGCACCTCCAGCTAACCAAACTCCCGTATCAGACGGATCATCTACACCTACGTTCCATGTAATATTTGCTGAAGTGCCACACGCATAGCAGCTTGCATAGCATACTGCATCTAAGTTCGTATCGGCAGTGACTGAGACTATTCTATTAGTAAATCCGTCTGTAGTAATTGTACAACTGTTTGTTTTATTTAGATCTTCCGATCCTGTCCAATCATCGAATGAGAATTTGTATTCATGTGATCCAATTGGTAAACTTACTGTAGTCGTCCATACTCCATCTGCATCATCGTCATTCATTGGATTGGCATTGCCTGACCACTCATTAAAAGCTCCACTTAGATACATTTGTGTGAATGTTTCAGTAGACTCATTCATATCTACATTAAAAGTAACTTCATATTCAGGAATTTCACCACTAGTTACTACTCTTACATTGTCGAAGTAAGTGATTACATCTACGTCAGCAGCATCTACCAGAAAATCAGCGAAGAATACTAGCTTGGAGTATGTATCTCCTAATGCTGGTGTGAAAGGATCTTCTAATGATGGTGCTGTGAAATCAATACATACGGTTTCCCATTCATTTACAAGGGTATTTGATACTGATTGAATCCAATTTGGTGCACCACCTATTGCTTCTTCAAATTTAACAGAGATAGTACCTATATGATCCATATGAACATCAAGGCAAATCATACCACTAGTCGCGTCTACTGGTGTCGTAGGATTAGGATTTGTAAAGGCTCCAGCCCATGGTTGTGCATTTGCTGGCTTATTAAGTTCGAATACAGTACTACTCATGTTGATACCTGACATATTAGGGTTCGGTACTGGTGCAACAATAGAATCAGCTAGTGTACTTCCAAAGTGAAATAAGCCTGCAGTTGTTTCCGCAGTTTCCGCATCTAAAATTATAGTTGTCGTTTCGCCACTGCCGCCACCATCTGGGAACACTATATTATCAATATATATTATTTGCTCTGCAGGTGCAGCTTCTCCTAATCCATGGAAAAGAACTAATCTAGAGAACATTTTTCCCGCAGTCATAGAATTATTAGCTTCTCCTGCCTGAGTTAAATCAAAACATAACGTTGTCCATTCGTTTAGTACATCGTTTTGCACTGTTAGTTGCCATTCGTCCTCTGCTGTTCCATTTTCTAACTTTACAGTAAGACTATTTGTTTCTGAGAAATGTACGTCAATACAAATTTCTCCACCATTGGTCGCATCTATTCCTTCTAAAGGATCAGGATTAGAAAACCCACCTGCCCATTCTGGACCGTTGGCTAATTCTGTGAACGGATACACAGTTGCACTTGTATTGATACCACTAGGATTAGGGTTAGCTACGGGATCCAATACTACTCCTTCTTGGGCACCTCCAAAGAATTGAAAAGGAATAGTTGTCTCAGGAGACTCGTAATCAAATACGTTCTGAGCGTTTATCGATACCATTCCTAAGAATAGCATAATAGGGAGTAAATGTTTTTTCATTCTTTTAGGTTTATTTGATTATCCGATTAGTAAGTATGAGATGCAATGATCGACATAGATCTCTAAATATTTCGACAATAATACGCCATAGATAACTGAAAAACAGTCAAAATAACTACATCTTTACTACATCATCGTCTAATTAATTTATATTTACAGATGTATGGAATATAGTGATAATTATAACGTAACTAATTGCAAGTCATTATTTTGTGTGCCTTTAATTCGCTTGATTGTTTGTGTTTTATTACTACATCATAGTACATTTTTACTTTCTCAAGTTAAAGTTTTAGGTATTCCAAATATAGAATCGTTTACAAAAAAGGATTATAAGGCAGGTACGTCTAATTGGTCTATTGTCTCTATGAATAATGGAAATATACTTGTGGCTAACAATTCTGGATTTTTGGATTACAATGGAGTAAAATGGAATCTAAAGACCTTGCCTAACAGATCTATAGCAAGATCGATATGTTTAGCAGAATCGGGTAGAATATACGTCGGAGGGCAGGATGAGATAGGTTATTATATGGCAGATTCTATTGGGAATCTCAGATTTAAGTCGATTAGACAGCAAATCCCAAGCATACATTTACCATTGGAGGATGTATGGGAATGTAGGGCAATTGGGAATAAGGTATGTTTTAGATCGACAAACAAAGTTTTTATATACGAAGAGTCAATAGGTTTTGAAGTAATTGATCCAAAAGGAACGATTATATCGATTGATGATATCAATGGTTCATTCTATTATACAGATCTTACCGAAGGTATAGTTTCGGTTGATAGTCAGATTCCACTTCAATTGGAGGGAGAGACTTTAATCGGCACTCAAATTGTCTCAATATTAGCTTTCGGTGAGCAAGAGATGCTTATCCTTACTGAGCAAGATGGTGCCTATTTGGTATTAGATAATATTGTCCGAAGAATTAAAGAGACTACATTTGATATTATTAAGAGATTTAGAGTGAACTGTGCTGTAGCTATATCAAACGGTCAGTTTGCAATTGGTACTCAGTTTGGTGGCATTGTCATTATTGATCAGTATCAAGAAGTCATTTCTATCTATGACAAGTCCAATAATCTCATCAATAATGATGTCAGATCTCTAAGCACTGATGCATATGGTAACCTTTGGGCAGGCACTAATAATGGTATAAGTAAACTAGATCTAGCAGGTCGTATAAGAGTGTTCTCTCCTGACGGTGATAAACAAAGTTCTACGTACGATATTGCCTGTGCTAATGACAATCTATATATAGGCACTAATACTGGATTGTATAGAACGGGTATATCTAAAGTAGGTATGAGTTATATGCATGATGGATTCACGAAGGTGCCTGGATCAGACGGACAGATATGGGGCATCAATGTAATTGATGATAAAGTTCTTATAGGCCATAATGATGGGCCATATCTATTAGAGGATGGATCTCTTCGAAGATTGGCAGATCGGCCAGGAGTTTGGAAATTCATTTCTACAAAGGATGAATACCTATATGTTGGGACTTATACTGGTGTTGATATCTATAAATGGCATTTTGGTGCACCAATCTATTATAAATCATTGGAAGGATTCACAGAGTCATCTCGTATAATAATTTCTGTAAGAGAAAATGAAATTTGGGTTTCCCATCCATATCGTGGAGTATATAGACTTACTCATAATGATCAATTTGAAAATGTGATTATTGAAAAATACGGAGAAGCAGGAGGTTTGCCCTCTGGCTTGGGTAATTATATTTTTGATATAAATGGAATACCTACCGTGACGGCTAGCACCGGTGTATATAGTTTTGATAGAGTGAGCAATGTATTTAAAGAAAATACTAATTTTCATATGATAGATTCTGACGAACACAATGTGAGACGTCTATTAAATGAAGGATATTATATTGCCGAACACGAAGTGGGAAAGCTAAATATAGTTCAAGAATCTAAAGATACTATTAGGGAAATATATCCAGAGCTTAATGACGTTTTTGTTGGAGGTTTCGAGAATTTATATGAATTAGATTCTAATACAATTTTGATCTGTACTGATAAGGGAGTCATACTATATAATAGTACTAATAATGGGGGAAACATTGCGCCTAATGTAGAGATACACGAAGTGAAATTGGCTACTAGAGATAATCAAGTTCTACATGCCGGTTATGGTGCGTTCCCGGAAGATAATGTGGTTCTGCAATCCAATGAAAATGCTATAAGGTTTTTGTTTAACAGTTTTAACCACAGTGAGAGATCAAAATTTAGATATCGCCTAATTGGGTTGGAAGAGGAATGGTCAGATTGGACTAATGAATTAAGTAAGGAGTATAATAACCTATCACATGGATCATATAGCTTTGATGTACAGACCGCAGATATGTACGGAACTACATCTGTATCTAAGAGTTATTCATTCGAAATTAAAGCACCGTGGTATTTGTCTTCAGTTGCTAAGTTGCTCGTTACATTACTATTTGTTGGGGGATTATTACTGATTTATATTGTTCCTCGAAAAAAATACAAAACTGAAACCAAAGTATTACAATTAGCAAATCAACAATCGGAAGAAGAAATCGAAATACTCAAATCTCAACAGCTTGAATCTGAAATCGTGCATAAAAATGCTCAACTCGCATCGTCAACATTACACTTAGTACAGAAAAATGAAACGATAAATAAAATCCGTACAGAAATAGAAAGCGTTAGAAAGACAGTTAAAGACCCAGAAGCGAAGAAAGAATTGAAGAAGGTGATTTCTGTGTTGTCCGATGACGAACGATTAGAGGATGATTGGGAAAGCTTCAGTGTGCACTTTGATCAAGTGCATTCGGACTTCCTTAAGCGACTCAAAGCACAATATCCAGAATTAACACGTAAGGATCGCAAGATGGCCGCTTATCTCAGAATGAATCTATCAACAAAAGAAATTGCACCACTTTTAGGTATCTCAGCTAGAGGGGTAGAGATCGGAAGGTATAGATTAAGAAAGAAAATGGAGTTGGATACAGGGGTAAAGTTACGTAATTATATGGTGGAGTATTGATAGAATAGTTTGTTGTAGCGAATTCAATGTTGCGCTGTTGTAGTGTCTCTTTCATAGAAACTACAATAATTGTTCAATATCTAAGTAGTACAAAAATTATTTATTGGATGGTACTTATATCAGATCTGTAATGTATTGATCCAACACAGATTATGAATATCATATCTTTTTATAAACGACTTCATTACATTTGCAATCAAATACAAGAACTAGACTAATGGTAAAACATAGAAAAGAGAAAGACAGCATAGGATATATCAAAGTACCTTCAGATGCATATTATGGACCGCAAACGCAAAGATCTATTCAAAATTTTAAGATAGGTGGACAACGTATGCCTATCGAAGTGATTAAAGCGTTCGGAGTACTTAAAATGGCTGCGGCAAGGACTAATGCGGCATTAGGTGTATTATCAAAAAAGAAAGCAGTACTCATAGAAAGAGTATGTAAGGAGATAATAGAAGGAAAACTCGACGATCAATTCCCATTAGTAGTTTGGCAAACAGGTAGTGGTACTCAGTCTAATATGAATGTCAATGAGGTAGTAGCCAATCGAGGTCATGTACTTAAGAAGGGTAGTCTTGCTGACGAGAAGAAAGCGTTGCATCCAAATGATGATGTAAATAAATCTCAATCATCAAACGATACATTCCCAACAGCTATGCATATCGCGGCTTATCATATGGTGGTAGATGTAACTATCCCTGGACTGAAAAAACTAAGAAATACACTTCATGCTAAGTCAGAAGAGTATATGAATGTGGTGAAGATCGGACGTACTCACTTCATGGATGCTACACCTCTTACACTTGGACAAGAATTGTCAGGATACGCGTCTCAATTAGAGCATGGCATACGAGCGATAGAAAATACTATGGCCCACTTATCGGAGCTAGCACTTGGAGGTACTGCCGTTGGCACTGGATTGAATACACCTAGAGGATATGCTAAGAAAGTAGCAAAGGAAATAGCTAAAATAACAGGCCTACCTTTCGTAACTGGTACTAATAAGTTTGAAGGATTGGCAGCGCACGATGCTATCGTAGAGACTCATGGAGCACTCAAGACTGTCGCCGTGTCTCTTATGAAAATAGGAAATGACATACGCATGTTGGCATCTGGTCCAAGGTGTGGCATCGGAGAGCTTAATATTCCAGCTAACGAACCTGGATCATCTATCATGCCTGGTAAAGTGAATCCTACACAATCAGAAGCACTGACGATGGCTATGGCTCAAGTAATGGGCAATGATGTAGCCATTAATATCGGTGGTATGAATGGACATTTTCAGCTCAATGTGTTCAAGCCAATGATGATTTATAATTTTCTTATGTCAGCAAAACTGATAGGTGATGCTTGTATGAGTTTCAATGATAATTGTGCACAAGGTTTAGAGCCTAACTACGAGAATATCACAGCGAATCTCAGTAATAGTCTCATGCTAGTTACTGCGTTGAATACAAAAATAGGATACGATAATTCTGCAACTATAGCCAAGAAAGCACATAATGAAGGAACTACCCTCAAGCAAGCAGCAATGGACTTAGGTTTCCTTACTGAGAAAGAATATGACCAATGGGTTAAGCCAAAAAATATGACTAAGGGATTGTAAGATTGTATATTTTTAGACAAACGTTTAGCCTAGTTTCATTCATTTGATGCTAGGCTTTTTTCGTTTCAGATTAATCTAAGATCCAAGTTTGAGTATTATTGTAGTTATGTTTTTGGGTATCAGGATATTTTTTTAGTAGCCTGT
>OBMK010003541.1_pt1 | contig 10729 bp, 3 predicted proteins | sample 1539081 | NCBI WGS metagenome assembly OBMK01 (sample SAMEA3355528, study PRJEB22509) | marine metagenome | biome: marine; feature: river plume; material: water | place: USA | collected 2010-08-07 | depth 0.5 m | reverse complement strand
ACTTACTTTTCATCTTCAACACAAAAAGAAGGAACATCAGGTCCATATTATTTAAGCGTATACCAAACAGCATCAGATAGTGATTCAGCCGCAGTTCAATTTCAAATTGCTTATGCCAATAAAAATGGTGGTGGTGGTGTAAATTTTGACTCCTCAGTACCTTTTGTATCTCCAACAACAACCATTTATGGTCAATATAGAACATTAATATTAGAAGATGAAAATGCAAAATTTACTTTTGGACCAACATTTACAGGTAGTGGTGCAGATAATGATTTTTATGTTATTAGCATTGAAAGAGCAAGATATAAACAATCTTTATTACCTGGTTCTTTAAACTTGATTTTATCAAGTTCAAATACCGATCAACCTCCTCTTCGATTAACCGATGATTCAAATCAAGTAACTTTACCAACTTTTTATGGTACAATGAGAGCTTATCAATTAATATCAGGATCAAATGGTAGTTCTCATGATGGGGGGGATGGATATACCACAAATAGTGGTTCTTATGGTATAGTACTACCTGATATCTCTACTATTTTACTAAATGCATCAGCATTAAATGATAATTCACAATTTGGTGGTGGTATAAATTTACAAACAAATTCTGGAAGTGATACTTTTGGAAACAACCCAACTAAATTATATGATCATATATCTGGTTCATTTTCAGTAGTCCCTGTTTCAGAACCAACAACGTCAAATATATTTGAATTAAATTCACAAGAAACATTAACATCGGATTATGTTTTTATTAGAGCAAGAAATTCAGAATATAATTATACAGAAAACCCATCATTCATATCAGGATCAACTGGTGAAGTAATTTATCCTTATTTTATAAACAACCCACAAACTTTCCCAACAACCGTTGGTTTATATAATGATTCAAATGATTTATTAGCAGTAGCTAAATTGTCAAGACCAATACAAAAAGATTTTACAAAAGAAGCTCTAGTAAGAGTTAAATTAGATTTTTAAAATGAATGGGTGCTTACAAACAATTCAATTCACAAGACTTAATAATATCTCCCTTTGAGGTAAATAAATTTTTTTACTACGAAGGGAATGATGAATTAATTCAACCTAATGTCGAGATAGATAGATTTTTAGGTCGAAATGGGGATTATCTATTATCTGGTAGTGTTCTAACAGGTCAAATACCTGCTAATCAGATACCACAAGTATTGGTGTATGACTCAATACAACAATTATACTATCAAAATTATATATCAGGTAGTGGTGGTTTTACACAACCCGCAATTACATCAAGTGTTATTATAGGAGCTAATCCTGAGGGAGATAGATTATTTGGTCAAGTACAAAATACTAATTATTACGATTACCCCTCTACTAGCTTATGGCCTAGTAGAGAATTTCCAACACCAAACCCAATCACTTCCTCGGTTCCTATTGGTGTACTTTCAATTCCATCTAAATTATGGGGTGATTATATTCAGCCTAATTCCTTTTTATTACAAGGACCTTCAGGTTCTATTAAAGATGATGGGGAAGGTAGATTATTATATAAAACCACATCCAGTATTGCCACTTATAATTACATGGCTGGTAACATAATGTATGAACATGGTATTGTAACAATTTTTGATTCACATTTATCTGGTGCAATAAACACAGAAGGTGGTGATGATACTGATTTTTATGGTACTGCTATTTACGGGACTAGTGTATATGGTAGTGATTCCTCACCATGGATCAATACTGAAGTATTTATAGATGCCTGGATATCAGGTATTGTTACTATGTCCTTTTCTAGTTCTTATACTATATATGAAACTCAATACAAGGCAACCGTAAGTGAAAATGAGTTTAACTACACATTAAACCCAAGTTCTATTACTGGTAGTCAAATCCCAACAGTATTCCCAAGCAGCAGCATAAATTGGGAAAATACTGCATCCTCTGGTGTACGTTTAAATACAATTACAGGATCTTATTTTTCTCCTTATATAACCACAGTAGGTTTATATGATGAAGATTTCCAATTATTAGCAATAGGTAAATTAGCAAAACCTCTCCAATCATCTCAAACAACAGATACAACTATTTTGGTGAATATTGATAGGTAAGTTATATTTATAATAAACCCATTTTTATCCATGGCTCAAGAATTTAAGTACCAATCAGAAATACAACAAGGAGAAATAATCCAATCATGGCATGTTTCCCAATCTGTTGAAGCCTTTACAGGAGAAGAATCATATGATATAACAGTATCAGGTTCTTCAACTTTAACAGGTTCAATGTATATTGACCCTAGTAAGTTACTATCAACACCTCAAACTCATTATTTATCATATAATAATACCACAGGTCAAGTTTTTAAAACTACAACAAGTGCTGATGGTACATCTGGTTCTTCAGGATCAAGTGGTACATCAGGAATAGATGGTTCATCTGGCTCAAGTGGCACTTCAGGGGTAAATGGTAGTAATGGAACAAGTGGTTCTTCAGGTTCTTCAGGTACTTCAGGTGCTGATGGTACATCAGGTTCATCAGGTTCATCAGGTACAGGTGGTTCATCAGGAGCAGATGGCTCTTCAGGAACAAGTGGAACTTCAGGTTCTTCAGGCTCAAGTGGAACTTCAGGTTCTTCAGGCTCAAGTGGAACTTCAGGTTCATCTGGATCAAGTGGTACTTCAGGAATAGATGGTTCATCAGGAGCAGATGGCTCTTCAGGAACAAGTGGTACATCAGGAGCAGATGGCTCATCAGGTACTTCGGGTACAAATGGTTCTTCTGGTTCAAGTGGCTCTTCAGGCTCATCAGGTACATCTGGTGATTCAGGCACTTCAGGTACTTCAGGAGCAGATGGCTCTTCAGGATCAAGTGGTACATCAGGTTCTTCGGGAGCAGATGGTTCATCCGGTTCAAGTGGTACATCAGGAGCAGATGGCTCTTCAGGCTCAAGTGGCACTTCAGGCTCTTCAGGCTCAAGTGGCACTTCAGGAACTGATGGTACATCAGGTACAAACGGTTCATCCGGATCAAGTGGTACATCAGGAGCAGATGGCTCTTCAGGTTCTTCAGGTTCAAGTGGTACTTCAGGAATAGATGGTTCATCTGGTACTTCAGGCACAAATGGCTCTTCAGGTTCAAGTGGCACATCTGGCTCTTCAGGCTCAAGTGGCACTTCAGGCTCATCAGGTTCAAGTGGTACATCAGGTTCTTCAGGAGCAGATGGCTCTTCAGGTTCAAGTGGTACATCAGGAGCAGATGGTTCATCAGGTACTTCAGGTACAAATGGTTCATCTGGTTCAAGTGGCACTTCAGGTGCAGATGGTTCATCAGGCACTTCAGGTGCAGATGGTTCATCAGGTACTTCAGGTGCAGATGGTTCATCAGGTACTTCGGGAGCAGATGGTTCATCAGGAACATCAGGAACTAATGGTACATCAGGTTCAAGTGGCTCTTCAGGTACTTCAGGTACAGATGGTTCATCAGGCTCAAGTGGCACCTCTGGATCATCAGGCTCAAGTGGAACTTCAGGTTCATCAGGAGCAGATGGTTCATCAGGATCAAGTGGTACTTCAGGTGAAGATGGCTCTTCAGGTTCATCTGGGTCATCAGGTTCTTCAGGTTCAAGTGGCACTTCAGGAGCAGATGGTTCTTCAGGTTCAAGTGGCTCTTCAGGTATTGACGGAACAAGTGGTACATCAGGATCATCAGGTTCAAGTGGTACATCAGGTTCTTCAGGAGCAGATGGCTCTTCAGGATCAAGTGGTACATCAGGAGAAGAGGGTACACCTGGTACATCAGGCTCATCAGGCTCTTCAGGTTCAAGTGGAACTTCAGGTGCAGATGGTTCATCAGGTTCAAGTGGTTCTTCAGGTGCTGATGGAACAAGTGGAACTAATGGTACAAATGGTTCTTCAGGTTCAAGTGGAACTTCAGGTGCAGATGGTTCATCTGGTTCAAGTGGTTCTTCAGGTTCATCAGGCTCAAGTGGCTCTTCAGGTACAAATGGTTCATCAGGTTCATCAGGCTCAAGTGGTTCTTCAGGCTCATCTGGTTCATCAGGAAGTTCAGGTTCATCAGGTTCAAGTGGTATAGATGGAGATATGTACGCTAATTGTACTACCCAAAATATAAGTTTACCTCAAACCCCAGGTGCTACCCTTAACATAACCATAGGAACAGGTTTAGCATATACTGCAGCACAAACAATATTATTATCTTTAAATTCTACAAATTTTCTAGAATGTACAGTAATTTCATATAACTCAGGAACAGGAGCAATATCCTTAACTGTAGTATCTTCAACAGGATCATCAGGTGGTTCAGGTACATGGTGTATAAACTTAGCAGGTGCTTCAGGTGGAGATGGTTCATCAGGTACAAGTGGTTCATCAGGTACAAGTGGAGAAGAAGGAACATCAGGTTCATCTGGTTCATCAGGTTCAAGTGGTATTGATGGTTCATCAGGCTCAAGTGGCTCCTCAGGCTCAAGTGGTTCATCAGGTTCATCAGGCTCAAGTGGCTCATCAGGTTCATCTGGTTCTTCAGGTTCAAGTGGCTCAAGCGGTTCATCTGGATTAAGCGGTTCTTCAGGTTCAAGTGGTTCATCAGGCTCAAGTGGTTCAAGTGGTTCTTCAGGAATTGATGGTACATCAGGTACAAATGGTTCATCAGGTTCATCAGGATCAAGCGGTTCATCAGGTACTTCAGGTTCATCAGGATCAAGTGGTACATCAGGCTCATCAGGAGCAGATGGTTCATCTGGTTCAAGCGGAACTTCAGGCTCATCAGGTTCATCAGGTATATCTGGTTCATCAGGTTCATCTGGTTCTTCAGGTAGTTCAGGTACTTCAGGTATAGATGGTACTTCAGGTTCTAGTGGTTCATCAGGTACTTCAGGTTCATCAGGATCAAGTGGTACATCAGGCTCATCAGGAGCAGATGGCTCTTCAGGAACAAGTGGTACATCAGGAGCAGATGGCTCTTCAGGTACTTCAGGTACAAACGGTTCATCGGGTTCATCAGGTTCATCTGGTAGTTCAGGAGAATCAGGTTCAAGTGGTTCCTCAGGTTCCTCAGGTTCATCAGGCTCAAGCGGCTCTTCAGGCTCAAGTGGTATTGATGGTTCATCAGGTTCAAGTGGTACATCTGGTTCATCTGGTTCATCTGGTACATCAGGAGCAGATGGTTCATCAGGTTCATCAGGAACGAGTGGCTCATCAGGAGCAGATGGTTCTTCAGGAACATCTGGAACAAGTGGTTCATCAGGAGCAGATGGTTCTTCAGGAACTTCAGGTTCAAATGGTACATCTGGTTCATCTGGTTCTTCAGGTTCATCTGGTAGTTCAGGCTCATCAGGTTCATCAGGAACGAGTGGTTCATCAGGTGCAGATGGTTCATCAGGAACATCAGGAACTAGTGGCTCTTCAGGAGCAGACGGTTCATCAGGAACATCAGGCTCAAATGGTACATCAGGTTCATCTGGTTCATCAGGAACCAGTGGTTTATCAGGTTCATCAGGTTCATCAGGTACAAGTGGCTCATCAGGAGCAGATGGCTCTTCAGGTACTTCAGGTACAAGTGGCTCATCAGGAGCAGATGGCTCATCAGGCTCAAGTGGTACTTCAGGTGTAGATGGTTCATCAGGATCTTCAGGTTCATCTGGTAGTTCAGGTACATCAGGTTCATCAGGGACATCAGGTTCAAGTGGTTCATCAGGTACATCCGGTTCATCAGGTTCATCAGGTACATCAGGTAATTCAGGTTCTTCAGGTTCAAGTGGAACTTCAGGTTCTTCAGGTTCAAGTGGAACTTCAGGTTCTTCAGGCTCAAGTGGTACATCAGGTTCATCAGGATCTAGTGGTACCTCAGGAGCAGATGGTTCTTCAGGAACATCAGGTACAAGTGGCTCATCAGGTGCAGATGGCTCATCGGGAACTTCAGGAACAAGTGGTTCTTCGGGAGCAGATGGTTCTTCAGGATCAAGTGGTACTTCAGGTGCAGATGGTTCATCAGGTTCATCCGGTTCATCAGGTTCATCTGGTTCATCAGGATCTAGTGGTTCATCAGGATCTAGTGGTTCATCGGGAGCAGATGGTTCATCAGGAACCTCTGGTTCATCAGGATCAAGTGGTACTTCAGGTGCAGATGGTTCATCAGGTTCTTCAGGTTCATCTGGTAGTTCAGGTTCATCTGGTAGTTCAGGCTCTTCAGGCTCTTCAGGTTCTAGTGGTACTTCAGGAGCAGATGGTTCATCAGGAACAAGTGGTGTAGATGGTGATTTTTATGCTAATTGTACTACTCAAAATATAACCTTACCACAATTCCCAGGTGCTACACTTAACTTAACCATAGGAACAGGTTTAGCATATACTCCGGCACAAACAGTATTGTTATCTTTAAATTCTACAAACTTCTTAGAATGTACGGTAGTATCATACAACTCAGGAACAGGAGCAATATCCTTAACTGTAGTATCTTCAACAGGATCTTCAGGAGGTTCAGGTACTTGGTGCATAAATTTAGCAGGTGCTTCAGGTGGAGATGGTTCATCTGGTTCATCAGGTTCATCAGGATCAAGTGGTTCATCTGGTACCTCAGGAGCAGATGGTTCATCAGGTTCTAGTGGTACTTCAGGAGCAGATGGTTCATCTGGTTCAAGTGGTTCATCAGGATCAAGTGGCACTTCAGGTGCAGATGGTTCATCAGGATCAAGTGGTTCTTCAGGAACAAGTGGAATAAGAGGAGCTAATGGTGCTATTACTTTTGAATATGGGTATAATAACTCTACTACACCTGGTACTGGTGGTAATGGTAGTTTAAGATTTAATAGTATAAACCTTACTCTAACTACAGAAGCTTATATTGATTATGATGATGATAATAGTGATGACATATCAGAATTTTATAGTGCATTATCAAGTGTAGATAACACTACAAAAGGTTATGTTCAAATAGCTCTTCAATCAGATTCAACATCATTTGTTTTATATAAAATTACGGCAATAGCCGATAATACAACTTATTATACTTTTACAATATCAGAAGAAGCATCCTCAGGTACTCAACCTTTTAATAATACAGACCCTGTATTTTTAAGCTTTTCAGTATCCGGAGAATCAGGAGATGTAGGTAGCTCAGGCTCTTCAGGCTCTTCAGGCTCTTCTGGTTCATCAGGATCAAGCGGTTCATCAGGTACATCAGGTTCTTCAGGTTCAAGTGGTACATCAGGTTCTTCAGGTTCAAGTGGTACATCAGGCTCTTCAGGCTCAAGTGGTACTTCCGGTTCATCAGGATCTTCAGGATCAAGCGGTTCATCTGGTACCTCAGGTGCAGATGGCTCTTCAGGCTCAAGTGGTACATCAGGTAATTCAGGTTCATCAGGATCTTCTGGTTCATCAGGATCTTCAGGTTCTTCAGGTACATCAGGTTTATCAGGATCAAGCGGTTCATCAGGTACATCTGGTTCTTCAGGATCAAATGGTTCATCTGGTTCATCAGGATCTTCAGGTTTAAGTGGCTCATCAGGTAGTTCAGGAACATCAGGTTCATCAGGTTCATCAGGTTCATCAGGTACATCAGGAGCAGATGGTTCATCAGGTTCCTCAGGCTCAAGTGGTACATCTGGTTCTTCAGGCTCTTCAGGAACATCCGGTTTATCAGGCTCAAGCGGTTCATCTGGTACATCTGGTTCTTCAGGATCAAGTGGAACTTCAGGCTCTTCAGGATCAAGTGGAACTTCAGGATCCAATGGTTCATCAGGTTCATCAGGCTCAAGTGGTTCATCTGGTACCTCTGGTTCTTCAGGATCCAATGGTTCATCAGGTTCATCAGGCTCAAGTGGCTCAAGTGGGTCAAGTGGCTCTTCAGGTTCATCAGGTTCTTCAGGTTCAAGTGGTTCATCAGGAACTTCAGGTTCAAATGGTACAAATGGTTCAAGTGGTTCAAGTGGAATTTCAGGTTCTTCAGGTTCTAGTGGCTCTTCAGGTGCAGATGGTTCATCAGGCTCTTCAGGTTCAAGTGGCTCTTCAGGCTCTTCAGGTTCAAGTGGCTCCTCAGGTTCTTCAGGTTCTAATGGCTCCTCAGGTTCTTCAGGTTCTAATGGCTCTTCAGGTTCATCAGGCTCAAGTGGCTCTTCAGGTTCATCAGGTTCATCAGGCTCAAGTGGCTCTTCAGGTTCATCAGGTTCATCAGGTTCAAGTGGCTCTTCAGGTTCATCAGGCTCAAGTGGCTCTTCAGGTCTTGTCTCTGTAGTAACTACGTGTGATGGTAGTGGTTTAACAGGAGATACTGACGTATACGCAATAATTGATGCAACATCAGGCCCCTATATAAGTACAACTACAACGGGTCAAACAAATAGAGCTACATTATTTGATGCAATTAGTGATTGGTTTATAGCATTTAAAGCAGCTAACTCAGATTATACTGGTAATTTATATGTAGGAATCCCATCTGTATCTACAGGTTATAATGTTGCTGAAAGATATATAGCCCAACTTAACTTATTAAGAAATACTAATTCAACAACAAGAACAAGTAAAATTGCTAATTCTTCAACTAATACCTTAACAGTAAGTACAACTTGGATATCTTCAGGTACATCAACCATTGGGGGAGGAAGTTATTCTTGGACCACTGATGGTATTCCATCTGATTGGGGTGCTGCAGGTGTAGGTTATACACCTCCAAACCGTGTATTCTTACTTTCTTTTACCAATGAAGCATATCCTAATTATCATGGTAATCAATCAACACCTAGTTTAACATTACCTTCCCCAGGTAATGCCCAACCTCTTACTGATTGGACGACTGATTTTAATGATTTTGTGACAAATTATGACGCCATGGATTATTTTGGAGGTATATTATACCCAGTACTTGGAGGTAGTAGTGGTGGTATTGATGATGAGGATAAAAATATGGCATTACATTCATATGCTGCTATAGAGAATGTTACTAGTGTAACATCTACTGATTTTCAAGCAGCAACTAGTACAGCTGTATATAATGCAATGGGATCAATATTTCCAGTATCCAATGTTTATAACCCAATTGCTGGTACTAATGTAACACTTTCCCAATATGGTTGGAGTGGTATTTACAATAAAACAACAAATGGCACGGGGAATTTAAATTTTACATCAACACAATTTGCATCAGATATTAATAGTATAATAGATACTACAGGTGGTTTATCAGAAGCTAATGTAGTTAGTTCTTATACAAATGGAGTCTTAACCATAAGAGGTTTTCAATCTAGTACAATAGATTATTCAATTACTGATGACGATTGTATTTTAATGGAAACAAATGGATCAGGTGGTTCATCAGGTTCAAATGGTTCATCAGGTTCAAGTGGTTCTTCAGGTGCAGATGGTTCATCAGGTTCAAGTGGTTCATCAGGTTCATCTGGTTCAGCAACTATATCAAATTTAGGTGATGATAGAATAACTACATCAACTGGAACTCAAGGTGAATTAAATGCCGAAGAAAATTTAAAATTTGATGGAGATGTTTTAATACTTAATGGACAAATGAATTTCCCTGAGGATTCTCTGAGTATTAGTGAAGGATTTGGAGAAGTAGCATATTTTGGAAGTTCGGCGGGTACTTTAAATGTAGGAAGAATATATACGTTAAATAGTTTTAATAACTGGACTCCATCACGTGCAGATAATGGTGGTATTTCCACAGGTATACTAGCAGTAGCTTTAGGTAGTACCGTTTCTGCAGGTATGTTATTAAGGGGATATGCAAGATTTACCTCCAATAGTAGCTACTCTGCAATGTCAACAATAGGTGCACCGCTTTATCTTGATGAAAATAGTTCCGGTGCTTTTACAGAAAATGCTCCAACTAGTACTGGAGAAATGGTAAGAGTGATTGGGTATGTAATTTCGACAACAAGCGATATAATGAGATTTGACCCAGACCAAACATGGGTAGAAATAGGATAATAAAAAAAAGTTTAAAAAATGGCATTAACCACAATTTATACTTCAAGAGAAGGGACTGTAACCAGTGCCAACCCCTCGGCAACTGGTAATTTTCTCTTTTATAGAAACGCAACTACAGGAACATCATCAAACACTTATACAAGTGCTACAACAGTTCAAATTGCTATAAATACCCAATTCACAGATGGTCGACCTGGAAGCGTGACTATAGAAAGAACTTTTTTATTCTTTGATACATCGGCAGTTGCAGGAACTATAACAGCATGTACTTTAGGAGTTTTAGGTGCTAGTCCTTATACAAACCAAGTAGATTCTATAATTGTAGAAGCAACTGCTTGGGGTGGAACTAGTAGTCCTAATTTATCTTTAACTACTGCAGACTACGACGAATTAAGTTTTTCTACTCCATATAGTTCACAATTAACCACTTGGACTAGTAGCAATTTTAATCTTTATACATTAAATAATAATGCTATAGCGGATATGAATTCCAATAATTATTTGAATTTAGCCGTGATTGAACATGATTATGATTATTTAGGAGTATCACCATCTTCAGGTACAAACGATCGTGCTGGTATCGATTTCCAATCATCAAGTAACCCTATGTATCTAGACATAACCTACACTCCTACGGGGTATGGAAATAATGTAAACGGAGTTTCCTCTACTAACATAGGAAAGGTAAATGGGGTATCTTCTACAAATATAGGAGAAATTATAGGAGCGTAATATAATTATATATGTAGGTTGTTGTTAACAATAACTTGATATTTATAATTAAATTA
>OBMK010003539.1_pt1 | contig 10732 bp, 8 predicted proteins | sample 1539081 | NCBI WGS metagenome assembly OBMK01 (sample SAMEA3355528, study PRJEB22509) | marine metagenome | biome: marine; feature: river plume; material: water | place: USA | collected 2010-08-07 | depth 0.5 m | reverse complement strand
ATTATGATTCCGATACAGAGTTCATATCATCAGTTGATAAGACAGCTGGGTGGTGTGCAAAGAGATTAGGTTATCCTATAGTTGATATAGAACTACAGGATATAAACTTTTATGCTTGTTTCGAAGAAGCAACTACGGAATACTCATCACAAGTTAATCAATTTAACATCAGAGAAAACTTACTTAATTTAAAAGGACACTCTACATCATCCAATGTATCACAAACACAACTTGATGCAAATTTAGGTGGGTTAGTAACATTAGCAAAAGATTATGGTTCTGAAGTAGGTAGTGGTGGTAGTGTAACATATTATACTGGTTCATTTCAAGCTAAAAAAGGACAACAAATTTATGATTTACAGGATGTAACTAACTCAGGTGCATCTTTAGAAGTAGGTACTGTTGGAAGAGATAAATTTGAAATCAAAAAGATGATGCATAATGCACCACCTGCGATGGTTAGATACTTTGACCCATTTGTAGGAACTGGTTTAGGTTCACAACAAATGATGGATACATTTGGTTGGGGTAATTACTCACCAGGTGTTTCATTTATGATGCAACCACTTTATGATGATTTATTAAGATTACAAGCTATTGAATTTAATGATATGGTTCGTAAATCTCAATATGGGTTTGATATTCAAAATAATAGAATTAGAATATTCCCAATACCAAATAATGAATATAGAATACACTTTCATTATGTTTTAGAATCGGATAGAAATAATTCAGTAATATCTAATTCAGTAATTTCTGATTATTCAAACGCTAAGTATGATAGAATACCTTATACAAACATTAATCACGTTGGAAAACGATGGATTGAAAAATATACATTAGCATTAGCTAAAGAAATGTTAGGTGCAGTAAGAGCTAAGTTTAGTTCAGTACCAATTCCTAACTCAGAAATAACATTAGATGGTGCAGATTTAAGAAGTGAAGCTGCTACTGAAAAAGAAATCTTAATTACAGAATTAAGAGAGAATTTAGAAGCTACTTCTAGAAAAGCATTACTTCAAGCACAGCAAGAAGAATCAGAAGCAATGGAATCTACATTAAATAGAGTACCTAGGGCAATTTATATAGGGTAAATTATGGCATTATTCGGTGGACAAAGAGATATGGCTCTGTTTAGTAAAATAAACAAAGAGTTAATTACAGATATCATAGATACTGAGGTGTATTACTATAAGGTCATCATAGAAGATACAAAACAAAACTTATATGGTGAAGGTAAAAATAAGGTATATTACAATCCTGTAAAAATACCAACATTAGTTGATAGAACAAATGCTGAAGCTGTGTTCGATGAATTTGGTTCATCTTATACTAGAAGTGTAAGCTTTTACTTTCTTAGAGATATTTTAAAAGAGAAAAATGTATTTCCTGAAATTGGTGATGTAATAGAATGGAATGATGAACAACATATTGTAGATGTAACATTCCAAAATCAATTCGTTGCTGGTAAAAACCCAACTACTTGGGATGGTGGTGATGAGCATGGGTATAGTGTATCTATTATATGTGAAACGCATGTAGCTAGAAGAAGTCAACTAAAATTAAAAGATGATTTTAGAGTAGGTGTTAACAAAGATAACAATGATTTACCAATAGGAATCTAATATGGCACAACGATATAGAATTAATAGAGATGATAAGATTGATTTGAAGAGAACACAAAGTTCTACTTCAGATGACCCTATATTAAATAAAGCAAAACAGATTTCTCGTAAAAATGATGATGTAAAAAATGTATCAGTTGGTATATATGATATTGATTTAGCATTTAAAAGTTTTTTAGAAACAGATGTTAAACCTATTATAGAAGAAAACGGAAAGTTTATTCCTGTTCCTGTAATGTATGCAACTGCAGAAAATTGGTCATCAGCACAGAGAGATGGGTTTCTAAAAGATAACAATGGTAAAGTACAAACACCACTTATTTCTTTTAAACGAAATGCATTAGATGTTAATACTGAAATATCTAAGTTAAAAGTTAGAACTGATGAAGATTCTTCTCAATCGTTTGTTCGAAGGTATTCGAATGAAAATAGATATGATGCATTCACACAACTGACGAATCAAAAACCTGTAACTGAAAGATATATTGTAGATAGACCTGATTATGTGAACTTAACATATGATGTTATTATATGGTGTGATTTTATGGAAGATTTGAATAAGTTGGTAGAACAGATTATATACTTTCAAGGTGGTACATTCGGAGATAGATACAAATTCCAAATCAAAGGAGAATCATACTCATTTGATACTACCAATGGTGTAGGTGAAGAGAGAATTGTTAGAAGCAACGTATCACTTACAGCAAAAGCTTACTTAGTACCAGAACAGACTGGATTAAAGATAAATACTCAAAAAGCATTTGGTACATCAAAGGTTTTGTGGAAAATTAATCCCAAAATTTAATCTTTCAAATAAAATTATCATATTTATATACACATAAAGTATAATAAACAAAATTAAAAACAAAAGTTATGGCAGAAGTTAAAGAAATCAAAGAAAAGCAAATTATCAATATCGATGAAAAAGATATTGCTAAAGTTAAAGAATTCAGAACAGAATTTGCAGAAGTAGTAGCAAGAATTGGCGAGATAGAGGTAGAGCGTTTGAACGCAGTAATGGTTTTAGAAAACATCACAGCACTTCAATCAAATCTAGCTGATAAGTTTAAGTCTTTAAGAAATGGAGAACGCACAATCACAGAAGAGTTTCAAGAGAAATATGGTGTAGGTGAGTTTGATATTGAAAATGGAACTTTTACTCCTATCTCATAAATATAATCGTTTCGAATTTTTTAATGTATTTATAGATATAATAAAAACCAAAAGAAATTAATAGGAGAATCAAATGGCAGAAAGAATAGTAAGTCCTGGCGTATTTACGAGAGAAAAGGATTTGTCGTTTCTACCTCAAGGGATTGGCGAAATTGGAGCAGCATTAGTAGGTTCAACAGTAAAAGGACCAGCATTCGTTCCAACAACAGTATCATCATTTTCAGAGTTTCAGCAAGTATTCGGTGGATTGACTTTAGATTCATATTTACCATATACTGCTCAAACCTATTTAGAAGATGCTGGAACAGCAACAATCGTTAGAGTATTAGGAAAAGATGGGTACACACTCGAAAACCCAGTAGCATTAACAGTATCATCATCACTTGGTACTAAGGTAGTAGCAGTACTACACCCAACACATGAAATAGTATCAGATGAAGATGTATTTGATGATTCAACAATCACAGACCATTTAGGTTCTTCAGATGTATCAGCATCATTATTTACTTTAACAGTAGATGGTTCTGAAGCAGTAGCAAAAGCTTATTCAGCATCGCTGAATCCAACAAGCGATAACTATTTCACAAAATCATTTGGATTTTCTCCAAAAGGTTCTGAAGAAGCTTATGTTTTATCAAACTTTAAAAACTTCCAATCAGATGTATTTGCATTAGCTGGGGAGATTCCTGTAGTAACATTGGATATTACTAAAGATGTAGATTACACAAAAGCTTATACTGAAGCATCTACTCCGTGGATTACTTCACAAAAAGTAGGTGGTAACACAACTAACTTAATTAAATTCCATACACTATCTCATGGTACGGCAACTAACTACGAATTTAAAATCGGTATTCAAGATGTTAAAGTAGCTGGTTCAGTTCCTGGTTCTGAGTATGGTTCATTTACTGTAGTAGTACGAAGAGTAGACCAAGATAAGATTGCTGGTTCACCATTCGTAGGTACAGTTGATTCAGATATCAGACCAAACTTAGTTGAAACCTTTCAAGGTGTTAACTTAGATCCTGATTCACCAAACTTTATCGTAAGAGTAATTGGTGATAAGTATATTACTGTAGATGCAGATGGTAAATTATCAACAAATGGTGATTACGCTAACAATTCAGCAAATATTAGAGTTGAAGCTTCACCATCAGTAATGAACAAAGCAATTGATGAAACTTTAGTACCTTTCGGATTTGGAGCATTACAAAATCCATTCGGAAGTAAATTAGATTTACCTTCACCAACAATGGTAGCTGACCAAAAAATCAATCAATCATATAATCCTAAGAAATTTTGGGGATTAGATTTTGATTTCGCAACAACAGATAATAGAAACTTCCTATCACCAACACCAGATAGTGATACTGCAGTAGTAGGTACGGCATTCTATTTAGGTGATTACAATCAAGATGCTGGAGCTAATTACCCAACATCAGTATCACCTAATACTGATAAAATTTCATTAGATAACTCTAAAACTACGATTAACTCTCGTAAGTTCTTAGTACCATTTCAAGGTGGATTTGATGGATTCAAACCTTCTAGAGTTGTATCTTTAGGAAACGATATTGTTTCTGGAAATACGCAAGGATGGGATTGTTCATCAAACACAGCAGCTGGTACATTAGCATATAGAAAAGCAATTAACTCTGTATCTAATCCTGATGAATTTGATATTAATATGTTAGTAATTCCTGGTCTTATCCACAGACTACATTCTTCAGTAACAACATTTGCTAAAGATATGTGTGAAGATAGACAAGATACATTCTTTATTATGGATGCATCTGCATGGGGTGATTCAATTTCAACGGCAGTTAACGCTGTTCAACCATTTGATTCAAACTATGTAGCATCTTACTACCCTTGGGTTAAAATATTGAATACTGATAAAAACAAACCTGTTTGGGTTCCGCCATCTGTAGTACTTCCGGGTGTTATAGCATTTAATGACCAAGTTGCAGCCGAATGGTTCGCACCTGCTGGTTTAAATAGAGGTGGATTAACTTCAGTAATTGAAGCTAAGACACGATTGACTAGAGTTGAGAGAGATGCACTTTACGAAGGTAGATTGAATCCTATCGCAACATTCCCTGGTCAGGGTGTAACTGTATTTGGACAGAAAACATTACAAGCTAAACCATCGGCATTGGATAGAATCAATGTAAGAAGATTGTTAATCGCAGTGAAGAAATTCATCGCATCATCTACTCGTTACTTAGTGTTCGAAAACAACACAGCAGCTACGAGAAATAGATTCTTATCAATCGTTAATCCTTACTTAGAATCAATTCAACAAAGACAAGGTTTATACGCATTTAGAGTGAAGATGGATGAAACCAACAACACACCAGATGTGATTGATAGAAACATAATGGTTGGTGAGATATTCTTACAGCCGGCAAAAACAGCAGAATTTATAGTTCTTGACTTCAACGTACTACCAACTGGAGCAGCATTTCCAGAATAGTATATAAATAATATCTTAGTTCCCCTAATATTTTTAGGGGGACTAACTATTTTTTAAAAAGAACTATATTTATATTAAAGAATTAGAAACAGAGGAAAACAAAAATGGCACAATTATTAGACCCAACAGAAGTAATGTTTACATCATTCGAACCGAAGATGTCAAACAGATTCATTATGTACATAGAAGGAATTCCAGCGTACTTAGTGAAAGCAGCCAACAGACCTGAGATAGCGAATGGTAAAGTTACCATCGACCATATTAACGTTAGAAGATATGTAAAAGGTAGAAGTGAATGGAGTAGTTTAACTATATCATTATATGACCCAGTAGTTCCTTCAGCAGCACAAGCAGCTATGGAATGGGTAAGATTACACCATGAATCAGTAACAGGCCGTGATGGTTACTCTGATTTCTACAAAAAAGATATCACATTTAACAGTTTGGGTCCTGTAGGTGATAAAGTAGAAGAGTGGACATTAAAAGGAGCATTTATCGAAACAGCAAAGTTCTCAGATATGGACTATACTGGTGAAGATATTGCAACTGTAGATTTAACACTAGCATACGATTACGCAATATTACAATATTAATTTCAGATTGTTATATTATATAGTATAAATTGAATATTTAGAAACCTCTACAGAAATGTAGGGGTTTTTTCGTTTAATTAATATTATTTGTATATTTATATATGGTTAACCAACATTAAATAAGTTTTAAAACGAGAAACGTTATGAGTAAAGAAAAATTACAAGATGATTACAAACAACCAGTATCTTCAGCAGATATGGTTGAGCTCGCTAAACAGCAATATGAGCAAAAAAAGGTTTCTGATTACAAATTTCCAACAGAAATCGTAGAATTACCATCAAAGGGTTTAGTTTATCCAAAAGATAATCCCCTATCAAGTGGTAAAGTGGAAATGAAGTATATGACAGCTAAAGAAGAGGATATACTTACTACACAATCTTACATAAAAGATGGTTCAGTATTAGATAGATTGTTTCAATCATTGATTATATCAAATGGTGATGGAACTCCAATCAAATATATAGATATTACATTAGGTGATAAGAATGCAATTATGATTGCAGCTAGAATCTTAGGATATGGTAAAGATTATGAAGTAGAGATTGATGACCCAACACAACCAGGTACGATGCAGAAAGAAGTTATTGATTTAACTCAATTTGAATCTACAGAGTATGATGGTTCAGGTCAAACAGAACTACATAAAAACGAATATGAGTTTGAATTACCACAATCTAAAAGGAAAGTAACCTTTCAAGCATTAACTGAAAGTAAGGAAAGAAAAATCAAACATCAATTAGAAGCACAAAAGAAAGCATCTAGAAAGTTGAATGATAAGACTGATAAACAACTTACTATCAGATTAAAAAATACAATAGTATCAGTAGATGGTGATACAGAACAAACTACAATCAATCACTTCGTAGAAAACGAATTATTTGCGGCCGATTCAAGGGCTCTCAGAACGCATATAAACAAAGTCGTACCAGATGTTGATTTAACTTATGAATTTATATCTGATGAGACCGGGGAAGGGAGAGATATGCTACTGCCTATGGGATTAGGGTTTTTTTGGCCTCAATCTTAGTTATAGGAAGCATTTACACTCTCACATTTTTGATTTGATATTCCACGGAAATGGTGGATTCAACTTTACTGATGTTTATAATATGCCTGTTTGGGCTAGAAAGTTCTACATAGGTAAAATTGTAGAATTTAGACAAGAAGAACAGAAAGCACATGATAAAGAAATGAAGAAAGCTAAATCAAGAAGAAGATAATATTAATACCCAATGAATTTTTTGATGATTTGTTGGGTATTTCTATATTTATATACAACTAACAATTTAGGGATACAATATTATGGCAAAAATAACCAAATCAAAACTTACAGAGATGTTGAAATCAAAGGGTCTCTCTGAAGGGTTCTTATCTAACTTTTTTAAGAAAATTAAACTTGCTAAAGCAGAAAAAGAATACCAACAACTAACAAATGACCCTAGATATCAAGAACTACTTAAAAAATATAATATTAAACCAGTAGACTGGAAATAATAGTATAGTAGCTATATGGCTAAGAAAAAAGAAAATATCCAAAAGAAGATAGCTGAAGAGAATGCAAAAAATCTCAAAGCTCTAAAAGCTGAAGAATCACTTCAGACAAACATATCTGCCATATTGTTAAAGAGAGTCCAAGGACAAAAGAAATTAAATCAAAGCCAAAAGGACTTACTCACCGACATACAAGGTGAAACTGATTTAGCAAGTAAACTTACCAAAATACAAGACGCCAAACAAGCAATATTATTAAAACAAGCAAAAACTGGCAAAGATATAGGAAAAGCTCTACTAACCCAATTAGATGATTTGGATGAAATTGTTAGACGAGAGGGAAAACGGCAAGAATCAGCAGAACACTATCAAGAACTTCTTGATGACAGAAAGAAAACTCTTCAAAACATATTAGGGATAGATGATGATATAACTGCGGCAGTAGCTAAGGGTGGTGTAGCCGCTCTTGCTATGAATAAAGCATTTGAAAATGTTGGAGCATCACTAACCGCTCATGTAGATACATTGAGAGATATGGTTACTCAACAGGGGTTAAGTGGTGGAGAAGCCGTAATACTTAAAGGTAATATCGATGCAGCATCTATGAGTTTTGAGGGATTACTTTATGGTTCAGAAGCATTAGCATCATCTGCATCAGCAATCGCTGAAAAGTTTGGTAATGTAAACGCAGCAACATCAGATATGATAAAGGGTGTTACTGAAGTAGCATCACTTACAGGAGATGCAGCATCGGCAACTGATTTAGTAAGTACCTTCCAAAATGCAGGAATGGAAGCTGGTGAAGTTGGTGACCATATAAAAGAATTAGCAGAAAAGCATGGTGTAAACGCCAAAAAGATGATGGAAGGTATGGGTTCTCAGATGTCTAAGCTGAGAGGTAAAACTCAAGAACAACTGGATGTTATATTAGAAGGTAACGCAGCTTTAATTAAGCAGGGTACTAATATGGAAGAAATTCAAAACATAGCAAATAATGTTTTGGATATCGAAGGTAATATGAAAGCAGCTGCTAAAGCTAGAGTGATGTTAGGTAGAGATGTTAATGCTAACGCTGTAAGAAGTGCCGCATTAGCTATGGAATCTGCTCGTACTGATGAAGAAAGAATAGCAGCTCAAGAAAGATTAGCTGAAGAAATACTGAAAGGTGTGGGTGGACAAGAAGAGTTCGCTCAAATGACTGAAAAGGAAAAAGCAGCAACCGCAGCCGCAATGGGAATGGATAAAGAACAATTATCCGTTATGATGGACAAAAAAAGAGTTCAAGACGAACTTACAGAAAAATATGGAGCCGCAGCGCCAGCAATTGAGATGGCTAAGGGTGCATTCTTCTCAGTAGCTAAGGGTGCAGGTAGTTTACTTACAGAGATGGTTAAAGTTATAGCAAAAACAGCTATAATGAATATGATGATGGGTAAGGGTTCAGGTATGGGTAGTTTCTTCGAATCAGGTATTCAAGGTGCTAAATCATTAGCAAAGGGATTGGGAAGTCCACTAAAATCATTAAAAAGTTTAAAAGATAAAGCAGTTGATGCATTCAAAGGTAAAGCTCCAGATGTAAAAAAAGAAATCATGCCTGATAAGAAGAAAATCAGCGAATCCGTTGATAATGGTGGAAAAGCATCAGGTAAAGGTGGAATGAAAGATAAACTCAAAGATATGGCTGAGGGTTTAAAAGAGATGGGTGATTCTAAAGTATTCGCTGGTATCGGTGCAGTTGCATTAGCAGGACCTGCATTTATAATAGCACTTCCATCAATTCCATTCTTATTATTTATGGGATTAACTCCATTAAAACAATTAGAAACTAACTTTAGTGGATTAGCAACAGGTCTTAATAGTATGGCATCCACATTTATGGGTTCATTGGCTGTAGCCGCATTCGGAATCGCAGCAATTCCATCTATACTATCAATTCCATTCTTATTATTTATGGGATTAACACCATTAGCACAATTAGGACCTAACTTTACATCGTTATCAGTAGGATTAACCGCTATGGCATCATCATTTATGGGTTCACTCGCATTAGGAGCATTCGCAGTAGCAGCTGGGTTAGCAATCGCATCCATTCCATTCTTAATCGCTATATCCTTATTAGGTATAGCCGCATCTGCTGGATTAACTGCATTAGGAGTTGGATTAACTGCATTAGGAACAGCGGCCGCTAGTGGATTACCATTCTTAGGAATCGCATTAATAGGGGCATTGGGATTGGCTATGATTCCATTCGCAATCGCATTAAATATAGCAACACCAGCAATTGAAGCATTTGGTGGTGTAATAGTTGGGGTAATGGGGGCAATTCCACCAATCATTAGTGCAATAGCAGATGGGTTCGTAACTATGATGGGTGCATTATCTTTAGAAAATATTGGAGCATTAATGTTATTAGGACCGGCATTGATGTTAGCATCAGTTGGTATGGTTGCATTTGGAATTTCAATGGCAGTTGCATCAGCAGCATCATTCTTTGGTGGTGGTATTATAGATGATATAAGTGAATTAGCTATGATAGGACCTCAATTAGAACAAGCAGGTAGTGGGTTAGCATCAATTACACAAAATTTAGGTGAAGTAAGTGGTGTAATAGCAACATTATCAGAATCATTAAGTACAATGGGTTCAGTAACAACACCATTATATGGAGTTGCAGGTGGATTAATGAGTATAGCGGGTGGTTTAGTAACTATGGCTGGTGCTGGGTTATTAGCACTACCAATATTTGCAGCAATAGGTGGTTTAGCAGCTATCGCTCCTGTATTAGATGGATTAGGTTCGTTATTTGGTGGTGGGGATGATTCAGAATCATCATCATCTGATGGGGGTTCTGATATGATAGATTATGATAGATTAGCATCAGTTTTACAATCACAACCAATAGTATTAACAATAGATGGTAAAGCAGTACAAAAGATAACTGCCGTACAAAGAAGGCAATCTAAAAACGCAAGGGGATTTAGTTAATGGCACTTAAAGATATGAAATCAGATTTATCAAAGTTTAGAGTTCCAAAAACAACACCTTTAGATTCTAAACCAGAAGTTCAAGTTAATAAAAACTTAAATAAAACACCTCTTAGTGGGTTGGTAACGGATGTCCCTGTAAAAACATCGATATCACCAACATCTGCTAAAGCTGGGATTACTCCTAAAAAGATAAATCAAACTGAAAAGTTTAAAGGTGAAACAACACCCAAGCCAATGAGTTTGGAAGAAAGATATTTAGGACAGACAGACCCTAAGTTAGTAAATCAAACTGAAAAGTTTAAGGGTGAAACTAATCCAAAAGAAATGGATAACTCATCTAAATTCTTAGGTGAAACCAATCCAAAAGAATCAGATAGAAGTTCTAA
>OBMK010003537.1_pt1 | contig 10737 bp, 15 predicted proteins | sample 1539081 | NCBI WGS metagenome assembly OBMK01 (sample SAMEA3355528, study PRJEB22509) | marine metagenome | biome: marine; feature: river plume; material: water | place: USA | collected 2010-08-07 | depth 0.5 m | reverse complement strand
GAAGGTTAAGACCGCCTTGGGCGAGATTTCGCAAGTTGAGGTCTGGGAAGGTTACAAGGTTGAGACAGCCATCGAGGCTTCTGAGCTTTTCCGGGATACTTTCTATTATAAACTGGATGAGTGCTTGGCTGAACTCAGGAGACACATCCAGGGACGCCTTGATGCAAAAAAAGCTATTGGCCCTTGGTACTTCCCCCTTTAAAAAGTCTACAGACAAAACTATAACATAAGTGCCGGGATTAATTGGCTCAAAGAAAGAAAACAATGCAAGAACCACAAAACCCTCAAGATTGGATCTACACCTTTTTTAGCAGTGGCAGAAACTGTTGGAACATGGTGAAAGATGAGTGCAATGACAACTGCGATGACTTTATTTGGAAGTACGTTGATCGGTGCATTGAGCTTCATAAACTTGATACAGAATTAGAAGATTAATATCCATAAAAGCTTGCGATAAGCAATTCTTTCACCTATATTGATTCTACATACAGAATTAAACAATAGGTGAAAAAATGAACCAGATCGTAAGCCTTCAGTCAGACCTTCAAGTTTCTGAAAATCTCGCCGCTCAGTTCCGGGCTGATAGCACCATTGAGTCTTATCAGACCGGAGCCAAGCAGTTTGCGGAGTATTGCGAGACTAATGGTCTTTGCGCTTTACCCGCTGAACCACATGCCGTGAACGCTTTCATCGCTTACTTGTCAAAGCAGGGCAGAAGCGTTGGCACGATCAAAGCGCGTGTATCTGCTATTGGGTGGGTGCATAAGACGGCGGGTTACTGGTCACCAACGTCTGATGCCACTGTTGAGATGGTTTTGGCCGGACTGACCCGCACTGACACGACACCTATTAAGCAAGCCAAGCCTATGCTCGCCAACACTGCCAAGACCATCATCGATGCTATCGCAGCCGACGATGTACGGGCGGTTCGTGATCGGGCATTGTTGCTGATGTCTTTCTTTGGAGCGTTTCGCCGGAGCGAGTTGGTGCAGATCCGCGTTTGTGACTTAGAGTTTACCGATGAGGGTGTGTCGGTTTACTTGGCGAAGTCCAAGACTGACCAAGAGGGTCATGGGCGTTGGGTTGCGGTTGCGCGTCAGGACAATGATTATTGCCCCGTTGATGCGTTAGAGGATCATCTGTTGGACATCGACGTTGGTCGGGTTTTTGCCGTCACTGGCCGCATGGTTGATAAGATCATTAAGAAGCTTGCAGTACGGGCGGGTTTTGACAAAATGGAGTTCAGCCCTCACTCCTTGCGGGCGGGTATGATTACTCAGGCATCATTGAATGATGTTGAAAAGCGCGACATTCGTCGTATTAGTGGGCATAAAACGGACGCAATGATTGATCGGTACACTCGCGTCACCGACCAATGGAAGAACAACGCAACACGGGGGTTGATGGGATGAAATTGACCGGAAATGAATTTGAAGAGTTACTGGCTGAAGTTTATCCTGATGAGCGCTTTAAGCGCCATCGGCATCGGCGGCTCGCGGAAGAGTTTGATTTATCGCAAGCAACAATTCTAACTTGGACATCGCGAGGCACTCCATCTTGGATTGAACCAGTTTTGCTGATGCGGAAAAAATTAGGGGAGTATGAAAATGGGAACGCGAAACCCGATGGCGCGGGATCTTAGGACGCCTAAATATCGCCCTCAAGTCGTAAAGGCAAAGAAGGGCAAAGGTTCATACAACCGAAAGAAAGAGAAGGCCGCTGCGAAGCGGCTTTTTTATTGGTTTTAAATATAGAGATTAAATCCAGACCCCCCCCCTCTATGATTTTTCCCCTATATTAATTTTTAGCGTTTTGTGCTGGCGGCGGCGGCTTTTCCAGATCCCACGGTCAGGCTTGTTTGGGTCATTAAGTCAATTCGATCCAACAGCGTTTCGCGGATCTCTTCTAATTTGCGGTTTTTCTTTTCCATCACAATCAACTCATCAAGACACTTGCTAAGAAGTTGGTCATCTTTGTGATCAAGGACGATGCGTAGCTCTTCAATTAGACTTGTCATACCTATCTCCCGATAAATTGCGTTGCCCCGATGTGATTTTTTGTGAAGAGATACCAAGCGCAGTTATCCTTGCCGGTGTTTTTGCTTCCCTCGATCCACTTGACCCGCCCCACTGAAATTACTTTGGAGCAATATCGCTTCATTAATCCCGCTGATTGTTTTGTGTGCATCCAATCGGCATCAAACAGTAGCCACGTTGGCACCTGGGCGGCGCTGTGTTCGATGAAGCCGTGCAGAAATTGTCGATCCCAGGGCGGGTTTGTTATGACAAAATCAACCTTTGAGAAGTCGGCAGCGAAAGCATCTTGCGGGGTGATCCACACAGATTGAGGCTCTATGTCTGTAGCAATTTTGCATGAAAGATCAGTAAGAGATTTAATATGCTCAATCAGCCGCCCATCGCCCGCACAAGGTTCAGCGTAAACGCCATGATCGGGCAGATACTGAACCAGCGGGTAAACGGCGCTGATCGGCGTTGGGTAATAATCCCGCTCTACTCTTTCAAAGTTAGATCGCTTGCCCATCAGAACTCTGCATTGTCCAGCATGACAGTCTTCATAACTTCAGCGGCGTAAACAACATTTGCCGGTTCATTAAACACGTTAGATGTCATGCTTAAATCAAGCCCACCATCTTTTTTAAATCCGATGATAATGACAGCATTAATGTCTTCACCCCGTAATTCTTTGATCGCCGTCAAAAGCTTGCTTTCTTCTGATCCATCCAGATCGGCGTCCAACCGCTTATCTAGATCAATGACGTTCTCTCTACCTTCGATCACAGTGAAATCTGGCATTACCCACCTCTCAATCTAAATGAACCTGTGTTGATGCGTTTGATTGGCCGAAGCTGCATGAGGGCGTAGCCGATGGCATCGCAGAGGTGATCCATGCCGCTCTTCTTATCTGGTTTGCCATTATCATCGAAAGATAAACCCTCTAAACCTCTGATCAGCCCCTTACATCGGGGGTTAATTAGGAGCCGGGGGACACCGTCTGCATTTCGCAAGACTGCCTGAGTACAATTAATTCTATCTCTTACTGGCGCAGTTCTCGACGGTGCAATTACAGAATACCCTGCCCCACCCAGAATCGTAAAGTCTGTATTTCCCCCGGCGGATGTTTTTCTTTGCCTTCCGCTAGGATCTGGATACGCAATTAGTTCGCGGTCTTTAAACCGCTTATCGATCTCTGTAACGAGCATCGAGGTGTTGCCGCCAAATATCTCAATTTCATCGAAAGCTAGCAGTAACCCATCCTCTGCTTCACAGAGAAAGATCGCGCTCATCGGATTGATGTTAAAGTCGATCCCGGCGTAGACCGTACCGCCAAGATCTACGGCGTCTTTGCTGACGTTGATCTTTCGGTCAAAGCTAGAATACACGCGGCTGGATGGATTGCTGAAGGCGGCTTCGAACTCTTGCCGGAACTGATGTTCAGACAAGGTTTCGCGGGCAGCGGCGACTTCGTCATCATCTACGTTTCCACCTTGCAGAGTTGTGTAACTGTGGGCGCTCCATTGTGGTTCACTGGCCTCGGCATATGTGAACAGATCATAGACCCAGTTTAAGCCTTTGGGGGTTCCACAAGCGAGCATATCTCCGCGTCTATCGGCAAGCGCCGGGCGCAAGACTTCAAACCAGATGTGAGCCGGTTGGTCAGCGATTTCATCGAGCAAAACCATGTCGATTGCCATGCCTCGGAGTCCATCGCCGTTATCGGCTCCACCGAGCTTAATCATCGATCCCCAGTGTTTAATTATAATCTCCAGGGACGTTTCGTTGCTGTACTCCACCATTTCTTTTGGGATTGCGTTTTTCAGTTCGCGCCAGAAGATTTGTTTGGTTTGTTTCAGCGATGGGCCGACGATCAGTATGTTTGCCCGCTGACGGGTTTGCGCTGCCCGCACTGCTTCATGCATCATCAGGTAAGACTTGCCGAAACGCCTTCCCGCAATGACCACTCTGAACCTAGCCGGATCAGTATACACTTGGGTTTGGGCGTGAGTGAGGCCCAGCGCTTCTTGAATGCCTTTTTGGTCGTTACTTAGTTCATCAAGGGTTTCAGTTGCCATTATCGGTGGGGCTTCCTCTACGCTGAAGCACTGGCACAAACGGTTTGATTTCTTTGTTTGAGTCAGCATTCAGCCGGTGAATGTTGGTTTCTAGTTCTGTAATGGTTTTGGCGATGTTGGTTTGCTTGGTGACAAGATCGAAGACACTTTCTTTGTAGTTCACAAAGTCATTGGCACGTTCATCACCTGATCTTTTCAGATCAATTACCATCGACAGGAAATCCCAATCCTCATGTAATTTCTCCAGACGGGACTTCTGCCTTTGTAGAACTGTTTTCTTAATATCGACATCTTTGGCGTACACATCTTCGCTTGTGATGCGTTTCTTTTTGTCAATTTTCTGAACTTCTTCTTCCAGAACTCTGGTTCTTGCGTCCACATTCGCTTGAGCGCCTGTGTCACGGCTCCAACCGTGCCTTTTTGCATACTGATCTATGGCTTGGAAGGATCTTCCCTGGGCAATTTCCATATCAGCTATGGCTCTAACGCTTACGCCTTGCTGATATAGACCTCGGATCTGATCCCAATCAGGTTGTTGACGCTTTTTCTTCTCAACCCGTTGATTTTCAACAGGTAATTTCTCAACATTGCTTGCCATATCCAAATCCGTCAATTTCTTACTGTTGACGCAGCCTAATTTATTGACAAAATTATGTCTACATACAAATTAAAGTTGACAAAGTAGGAATGCAAAATATATGCACAAATTGAAGGTAGAGGTTATGTGTTTCTCCTCCCAGCATGACTTCCCTTCGACTTCAAGTCCAACTGCCTCGCCACTCCTCTTTCGGCGGGGCTTTTTTTTTGGAAGAATGCTTTGGCTCAAATAGACAACCATTCAGCGTACCAGTGGCACCAAGAAGATTGGAGATTGCTGCGAGACTTTTATCGCGGCGAGCGCTGGGTCAAAACAGCGGGTCAAACCTATCTTCCTCAACTGGAAGATCAGAACACTGTTGAGTACCGCAACTACAAGGCCCGCACCGTTTATCTAAATGCAGTCAAGCGCACTGTCGCTGGGTTGGTCGGCGTAGCGTTTCGGCGCCCGGTTGAATACACCATCGGCGAACAGAACGCTGATCTCATGGACGATCTGCAAAACTTCACAAATGATGGCCTATCGTTTGAGGTATTTTGTCGTGAGGTCTTTCGCGAGACAATCCTGATGGGCCGTTGTGGCGTTTTAGTTGATGCCCCTGCATCTGGCGGGCTGCCGTATGCAACGACTTATCACGCTGAAAACATCACTAACTGGTTTGTTGAAAGCCGTGATGGCCGCAAGCGAGTGACTGAGATCCAAGTGTACGAGGCCGACAGCAACAATTACATCCGCCAGACATTTGGTACTGTTACCAGCGACCAGTACCGCGTTCTAAAGATCCAAGATGGCATCTATAATCAGTCTGTCATCATGCCCGATGATCAGGGCGAATATGGCGAGTCCTCTGACTTTTTTGTTCCCCAAGTTGGCAATCGACCTCTGGCGTCGATCCCGTTTGTATTCTTTGGCCCCAACAGCTTGCTGTCTGACTGTGACACTAGCCCCGTGTTGGACATCGCTCGCCTCAACGAGAAACATTACCTAGCATCAGCGGATCTTTCTCATGCTCTACACTACAGCGCGTTACCTACACCTTTTGTCACCGGCTACAGCGGAGAAGCTGGATCGCTTTCGCTTGGGCCTAATCGAGTCTGGCTACTGGATACAGATCAAAAAGCCGGAATGTTGGAATTTAAAGGTGAAGGACTTTCCTTCTTGGAAAGCTCGGTTCAACGCCTCAAAGAAGAGATGAGCTTGATGGGCGCGGGGCTGATGGCTGAAGCGCGTCGAGGCTCAGAGAACTCAGAGGTCATGCAGTCACGGGCACGCGGAGAACAGGCTACTCTTCTTTCGGTGCTGGATACTGTTGAACGTGGGTTGGAGCGGGTGCTTGAGATGTACTTGATGTTCCGCCAGCGAGATCCATCAGAGGTTAACGTGCGGCTCAACCGTGATCTATCCGAAACCCGTTTGAGTTACCGCGATGTTCTGATGACGTTGCGCCTCTACATGAACGGCATTCTTCCGCTGGATGCGATTTTGGACAAGTTCTATGAGGGCGACATTCTCCCGTCCAACATGACAGCCGCTGAAGCCAAGGCGCTATTAGAGGAACCGGGACAGACGCCGGAGCCAGATCCTGATCGGAAGGTGTTCTAATGGCAAAGAAGCCCGCAAAGAAATCAACTGTAAACGCGGCGGGGAACTACACCAAGCCGACGATGCGTAAGCGCCTGTTCAGCAAGATTAAGTCGGGCAGCAAGGGTGGCCGTCCCGGTCAGTGGTCGGCCCGTAAGGCCCAGCTATTGGCCAACGAATATAAAAAAGCTGGGGGCGGCTACAAGTGAACACTTTTGTAACCGGGAAGCGAGTAGTGATCGGAAAGGACAAGTCGTGGCGCTTAAAAAATCTCAAAAAAGCCTCAAAAGCTGGACGAAACAAAAGTGGCGCACGAACACCGGGAAAGCGTCATTAAAGGGCGGCGGGAGATATCTGCCTGATGCGGCGTGGAGTTCCTTATCCCCTGGAGAAAAAGCAGCGGTTTCCCGCTCAAAAAACAAAGCCACAAAATCTGGCAAGCAAGTTTCAAAAATGCCGAAACGGATCGCACGAAAAGTTGCGAAGCACCGCAAGTAAGCCTCATCAGACTAACCGTCTGAGGTTCACGCTGCGCTCTTGGCGCAGACAATTCATCAAGGAGAACATCGATGCCTAAAGGAATTGGCTACGGCAAAAACGTGAAGACCGCAAAGGGCGGCATGAAACTCAAAGGGAAGAAAAAGGGTGGCAAACGCAAGTGACACCACCCGCAAGGGTGGACGCGTAATATACCGGGGAAAGAGCTTCCCAGGCTTCAACAAGCCTATGCGGAACACAGGGTCATCGCAGCACAAGATGGTCGTTCTCGCCAAGAAGGGAAGCAAAGTCAAAGTAGTCCGTTTTGGTCACAAGGGCTATGGGCACAATTACAGCGCATCAGCGCGAAAGAATTACCTGACTCGATCCGCCGGGATCAGGAATAAGGCGGGCAAATTGACCGCAAAAGATAACTTTTCAGCGAATTACTGGGCGCGGAAAACCCTATGGGCTGGTTCCGGTGGTTCAAAGAAATCTCCCCCGAAACGTAAAAGCTAGAGATTGGATCAATGGCAGAAGAAATTAATGCGCCAGAGGCGCAAAGCGATACAGGTACGCCTGATGTCAACGAAATCGTAAGAAAAGCAGTCGAAGAACAGACCGCTGGATTGAAGCGAAACCGCGACGAATTGCTTGCCGAAAAGAAGGCACTGCAAGAGCGCGTGAGCCAGTTCGACGGGCAAGACATCGACGAACTTTTGAAGCTGAAAAGCCTTGTTGAAGACAATGAGGAAGCCAAGCTAATCGCTGAAGGCAAGATCGATGAGGTCTTCAGCAAGAGATATGACCGGGCGTTTAGAGACTTGAACAGTCAAGTCCAAGCCCGCGATGAGAAAATCGAAAGTCTGAGCGGCGAGCTTAAAACTAAAGCAGACGCTTATGCTCAAGTGACTATCGATACAGCAATACAGCGGGCCGCAAGCGAGCTTGGTGTACAGACAACCGCCCTGCCAGACGTAACGGCGCGGGCGCGAGGTGTATTTGCCGTCGATGAAAGTGGTGGGTTAGTGGCCCGCAACGGAGATGGCACATTACAATTTTCGAAAGACGGTCAGTCCAGTCTCACTCCAGGGGAGTGGCTGGAGTCAATGCGGAAAAATGCTCCGCATTGGTGGCCAATTTCAACAGGTGGCGGGGCCACAGGCGGGTCAGGCGTAGGCCCAAACGGGAAGATGACCGTTGATGCTGCGTCATCCCTTGATTTCGAGTCTTACAAAAAGGCGCGAATGAACGGGCAAATCTAACTTTTCAATCTTTAAGGAGATGAGCAATGGCTAATACCATTCTTACACCATCCATCATCGCCAACGAAGCCCTGTTGATTTTGGAAAATAATCTGACGGCAGCTAACACTGTCTTCCGTGATTATGAGTCAGAATTCACTGGTTCTCGCGTTGGTGATACAATCACAATCCGCAAGCCAGCGGCGTTTACTGTGAACGAGTTCACTAGCTCAATCACAAAACAAGACATCACTGAAACCAGTGTGTCTATGCAGCTTGAAAAGCACTTCGACGTTTCAACAGAGGTCACTTCTCGCCAGATGACTTTGGATCTCGACGGCTTCTCAGAGCGCGTAATCGAGCCAGCAATGGTTGCTTTGGCTGAACAAATCGATGGTTATATCTATGACCAGTACGATGAAGTTCACAACACTGTCGGAACAGCCGGAACCCCACCAGCTTCATTGGCGAACTTGGCCGCAATCGACCAAATTCTCAACGAGCAAAAGGTTCCAATGTCTGGCCGCGTTGGCTTTATGAACCCAGCCGCAAAAGCAGCTATGATGGGTATCGAAGCAGTCGTAACCGCTGAAAAGCGTGGCGATGGCGGAACAGCGTTGCGCGAAGCCTCAATGGGTCGCGTGATGGGTCTTGATTTCTACGGCGTACAAGGCGTGAAATCACATACCGCTGGTTCACAGGGTGGACAGTCTGGCTTATTGGTAAACGGCGCAGTGTCAGCCGGAGCAACTACTATGAACGCAGATGCGGCTCACGCATCGGCTGCAACACTGAAAAAAGGTGATGTCTTCACCGTTGCCGGTGTTTTAGGTTCATTTGTTGTGACAGCCGACAAGACAGCTTCTGGTTCAGCGTTCTCAGGTATCGCGTTCTCACCAGCGGCACCAACAGGCGGCTTTGCAGATAACGCTGCAATCACTGTTAAAGACGATCACGTTGCTAACATCGCGGGTCATCCTCGCGGCTTGGCACTGGCAGTTGTTCCTCTGGCGCTTCCAATGGATGCATCAGGTCGCGCAGCTATCGTTTCAAACCGTGGCCTCTCAATTCGCGTTGTACAAGATTACGACATCTCATCAAAATCTGATGTGATCTCATTCGATGTACTTTGCGGAGCGAAAGTGATCCAGCCAGAATTGCTCACTCGCGTTTTGGGCTAAATTCCTACAGACACAGTACATGCATAAATTTATACTGCGTCTGAATAAAAAGAGGGGGGGCTGCATAGCCCCCTTTCAATACAACAGGAGAAACTATGAAACTCTTTAAAAACAAAGACTTTGTGGTCGTTGATCCCGGCACAGACGCTTACGATCACTTCATCAAGCAGGGCTACAAAGAAGATAAAAAAGTTGCTGCGAAAGAGCGTGCGGAAGACCCCTTTCGCCAAGAGGGTGAAATAATCGATATTGATGCGCTGAACAAAGTGCAGATCGAAGACATGGCCCGCCAAGAGTTTGGCGTTGAGATGGATCGCCGTTGGTCACTACCCCGCATGAAAGAACAGTTAGCTGGATTGTTTGCGAAGGCTGAAAAAGAGGAAGAGTGATGGCTGCCGGTAATTTTGATTTTGTATGTGAGCAAGGCGCTACTTTTAAGCACACGATTACATATAAGGATTCCAACGACACGGCAATTAACCTAGCCGCATATTCTATCCGAATGGACGTTAGATATGCAAAAACAAAGAACGCCGATGCAGTGGTGCAGTTAAATGCCAGTAATTCAAGAGCCACGGTACTCAACGCGTCTGAGGGTAAAATCCAACTTTTAATTTCTTCAGTTGATACCACTTCTCTTCAACCTGGCGAATATTTTTACGACTTAGAAATTGAAAGCTCCACAACACCTCCGGTGGTCGAAAGAATTTTGGAAGGTTTATTCACCGTTGATGGCGAGGTCACAGGATGACAGCCAACACTGTAACGGTTGAAGACAAAAGAAATAACGTAACCGTTAGTGAGAGCGGAATAAAAGTTGTTGTTGCTGACACTGAACTCAAGGTCGTTACCGTTGGGGTTCAAGGGCCAGCCGGATCGCAAGAAATTGCCGGGAAGGTCGTCGAACCCAGCCCCAGTTTGAACGGCGGCGAGTTCTTAATTTATGACGCAACCGATGATCGGTTTGAATTTGTAACAGCGCTGGACGGCGGCGTAATCTAAAGGAGCTTTAAATGGCCAATACCATCAAAATTAAGCGCCGTACAAGTGGTACGGCTGCCCCAAGTACATCTGACATTAGCCAAGGCGAATTGGCTTTTGTAGAGGCTTCCCAGAAGCTTTATTACCGGGACGCCTCTGACAACATTCGAGAGATTGGCGGATCGGGCGCATTCTTGAAGTCGAATGAAAACGACACGATGGATGGTGACCTCACAGTTACCGGCGCATTGGTTGTGCAAGGCACCACCACAACGGTTGATAGCACCACGGTGTCAATCGCTGATGCGAATATGGAATTGGCATCGAGCAACAACAACGATGGGTCTAACGGCGTCACTACTGACGCGGTGGATTTTGGTGTTTACGGTAATTTCAATAAAGATCCTGGCTCGGCTAACACGACTGCATATGGCGGTTTTTTCCGCGATGCTAGCGATAGCGGTAAATTCAAGTTTTACACGGGGCTAGAAGCTGAACCGACCTCTACAGTTAACACCTCTGGCACTGGATATGCGGCTGCTACAGTGGTCGCTGACACATTTGAGGGCAACCTAGCCGGAGCGC
>OBMK010003536.1_pt1 | contig 10738 bp, 10 predicted proteins | sample 1539081 | NCBI WGS metagenome assembly OBMK01 (sample SAMEA3355528, study PRJEB22509) | marine metagenome | biome: marine; feature: river plume; material: water | place: USA | collected 2010-08-07 | depth 0.5 m | reverse complement strand
CTGGCAGAAGGCCATCGACAAATGGGGCATGCAGGGCCTGCGCACGACGCGGATTCAGAGCTACCGTTCCTAAGGCTTCTCCCCGAAGACGAAGAGGGCCGCATCCGGCGACGGATACGGCCCTTTTCCATTCCCAGCCTCGAAATCGCGCCGGTTCCGCACTAAATGGCGGCGATGACCCTGGTTGAAGACCTCTGCCCCGTTCCCGACATCCGCCGCACCGACATGGATGCGGCGGTCGAGAGCGCTCGGGCGGCGGTCGGCCTGCCGGTCGGAGCGCGCGTCGTCGCCGCCATGTCCGGCGGGGTCGATTCCACCGTCGTCGCCGCCCTGCTGCACAAGGCGGGCTATGACGTCGTCGGGGTGACCCTTCAACTCTACGACCACGGCGCGGCCCTGAAGAAGAAGGGCGCCTGCTGCGCGGGTCAGGACATCCACGACGCCCGTTTAGCCGCAGAAACCATAGGCATCCCCCACTATGTCCTGGACTATGAGAGCCGGTTCAAGGACGCGGTGATCGACCAATTCGCCGACTCCTATCTGAAGGGCCAGACCCCGGTTCCCTGCATCCGCTGCAATCAGACGGTCAAGTTCCGCGACCTGCTGGACGTCGCCCGCGACCTGGGCGCCGAGGCCATGGCCACGGGCCACTACGTCCGCCGCGCCGCCGTCGGCAATCGCTCGCAGATGAGGAAGGCGGTCGACCATTCGCGCGACCAGTCCTACTTTCTGTTCGCCACCACCCAGGACCAGCTCGACTATCTGCGCTTTCCGCTGGCCGATCTGGAAAAGCCCCAGGTGCGCGGCGTCGCCGCCGAACTGGGGCTGAAGATCGCCGCCAAGCCGGACAGCCAGGACATCTGTTTCGTGCCCTCCGGCGACTACCGCACCCTGATCGACCGCCTGCGCCCGCAAGGGCGCGAGGCCGGCGAGATCGTGCACATGGACGGTCGGGTGCTGGGACGCCATGCCGGCATCACCGACTACACCATCGGCCAGCGCCGGGGCCTGAACGTCGCGGTGGGCGAGCCCCTGTTCGTCGTCAGGCTGGAGCCCGAAACCCGCCGCGTCGTCGTCGGCCCGCGCGAAGCCCTGCTGACCGCGTCTCTGACGCTGGAAGAGACCAACTGGCTGGGCGACGAGGCCACCCTCGTCGAGGCCGCTGCGTCCGCCCTCCCCGTCCTGGCCCGCGTCCGCTCGACCCGCCAGCCCTCCCCCGCCCGTCTGGCCCTGATCGACGGCGACGTCTGCGTGGTTTTCGACGAAGGCGAGGAAGGCGTCGCCCCCGGCCAGGCCTGCGCCCTTTACGATCCGACCGACCCCGACCGCGTCCTGGGCGGCGGCTTCATCCGCGACACGACCGCCGTAGCGACAGCCTAGACAATTGTGGAGATCGGGTGGATTTTGAGTTGATTTTCGTCGAATATTGATTGAGACCCCATTCAACAATAATGCACAGCTGCGTTATATTTCTTTAAACTGATCATTGCAGTAATGCCCTAATCCCCGGCCTGACCAAGCAGGGGAAATAAATGCAACGTCAAAACAAACTCCGCCTCCAGCTTTTGCTGGGGACCGCGCTTCTCGCCGCGCCCGTTTCCGCCTTCGCCGGCAGCGATCCCGTCGCCGTCGATCCGACGCCGACCGGCCTGGCCGACATCGTCGTCACCGCCACCAAGCGTGAAACCAATCTGCAAGACACGCCGATCTCCATATCGGTCATGGGTTCGGAATCGCTGGAAAACCGCCACGTTCAGAGCCTGATGGATCTGGCCGACGGCGCTGTGCCCAGCCTTCGCGTCGCCACCTTCGAAGCGCGCCAATCGGCTCTGACCATCGGCATTCGCGGGATTGTGCCGAACGACGCCAACCAACCCGCCCGCGAACAGGGCGTCGGCGTCTATGTCGACGGCGTCTATCTGGCGCGTCAGCACGGCCTCGCTTCCGCCCTGCTCGACATCGAACGGGTGGAAGTCCTGAAGGGGCCGCAAGGCACCCTGTTCGGCCGCAACACCGAAGGCGGCGCCCTGTCGCTGGTGACCAAGAAGCCCACGGGCGAGTTCGGCATGCGCGCCGTCGCCGGCGTCGGCAACCTGGACTCCTACAACTCCGAACTGCACGTCGATTTTCCGGCCCTGGGCGACTTCGCCTTCAAGGTGGACGGCGTGATCGCGGTTCAGGGACCGGCCACCAAGAACATCCTGCCGGGCGAGACGGGCTTTGGCCAATACGACCGCCGCGGTCTGCGCTTCCAGACCCGCTGGACCCCGGCCGAAAACTTCACCGCCGATCTGGCGGCCGACATCGGCAAGGACAAGAACACCCCGTTCTACAGCCAGCTGCTGAACTTCAACCCGAACGGCCTGACGGTCGTGCCGTGGACCTCGGCCACCGTGCCGAGCGGCTCGATCCGCGCCCTGTCGCCCCTGGTGCAGGTCGAAGGTTCGGAGCGTATGACGCAGGCCGACATCGGCGTGCCTCAGCAGTGGAGCGTCGATGACACGCGCGGGACGGATCTGCATCTGTCCTATCGCCCCAGCGACGCGCTGGAGCTGCGTTCGATCACCGCCTATCGCGACCTGGACGTCGAGCAGTACGACAATATCGCCGGCGCCCACCGTCCGCCGGTGACCGGCCCGAACGGCAAGTTCTCGCGCTACTCCCTGGCCGGCTTCTGGCAGCACCAGTTCAGCCAGGAAGTCCAGGCGGTCGGTTCGCTGGGCGACAGCATCGACTATGTCGGCGGCGTCTTCTACTTCAAGGAAACCGTGTCGGACGATGCGGCCACGCCTTCGACGAACCAATGGAACGCCGACGGCACGGGCTACACCATCCTGGACCCCACCCCGACCATCCGCGGCTCCCGCTCGCTGGACCGCAAGTCGACGGCTCACGCCGAATCCAAGGCGGTCTATGGTCAGGCGACCTGGACCCCGGCCCAGCTGGACGCCCTGCACCTGACGGTCGGCGGCCGCTACACCTGGGATGACAAGGACGGCAAGCTGGAGATGGTGAACAACGCCCCGACCAATCTCAGCTTCAACACCTCGGTCGATCGGTTCGATCCGCTGGTCACCCTGGCCTATGACCTGACCGACAGCGTCAACGTCTACGGCAAATATTCGACCGGCTATCGGGCCGGCGGCGCCTCGTCGCGCTCGCTGACCTATCGCTCCTTCGATCCGGAAGAGGTGAAGGCCTATGAGCTGGGCCTGAAGAGCGACCTGTTCGACCGTCGGGTGCGGCTGAACGCGGCCGTCTATGCGATGGACCGCACCGACAGCCAGATCGACTTCAGCCTTGTCACCGTGATCGGCGCCTCGACCCGCAACACGCTGGAAACGATCAACGCCCCCGGCACCACCAAGATCCGGGGCCTGGAGTTGGAAGGCCAGTTCCGCGCCAACGACTATCTGACGCTTTCGGCCTCCTACGCCTATACGGACGCCAAGATCCCGGACACGGTGAACCCGTTCAACAATCAGGTGCAGAAGGTGTTCATCGCCTATACGCCTGAGAACGCCGCCAGCGTGGCCGCGGACTGGAACTCGCCCTTCATGGGCGCGACGCTGAAGGCTCACATCGACGCCAACTACGCCGACGCCAGCCACAGCTTCGACCAGTTCGAAATCAAGAACGACTCCTCGTTCCTGGTGAACGCCCGCATCGCGGTGGCCGACATCGCCACCCGTGAAGGCGGCCCCGATCTGGAAGTGGCCCTGTGGTCGCGCAACCTGCTGGACGAGACCTATGTCTACCGCCGCGACCCCTCGAACCGGGGCACGCTGGGCGACTACGGCAACTTCAACAACCCGCGCACCTTCGGCATCGAGCTGCGCGCCTCCTACTGACCGTCCTCCTCCCGGTCAGATCGCCCCCTCCCGCCCAGCGCGGGAGGGGGTTTTCTTTGTCGGATTATCCAGATTTTGTGGAGAGCGGATGAAGTTTGTCCGAAGCCGCATGGTTCTGCTGGACGGGCCGGGCGCGCGGCGCGATGGCGGGGGACGGAGGTTTCATGAGCAGTCTTGTCTTGATCGCCGATGACGAAGGCGAAATCGTCGAAATTCTGGACGCCTATATGCGTCGCGAGGGCTTTCGAACCGCGACCGCCTCGGACGGGCAGCAGGCGCTTGATCTCCATGCCTCTCTGAAGCCCGACATGGTGCTGCTGGACGTGCGCATGCCCAATCGCGACGGCTGGGACGTCCTGGGCGAACTGCGCCGGCGCGGAGAAACGCCGGTCATCATGGTCACGGCGCTGGACCAGGATCTGGACAAGCTTCAGGCGCTTCGGATCGGCGCTGACGACTATATCGTCAAGCCTTTCAAACCCGTCGAAGTCGTCGCGCGCGTCCACGCCATCCTCCGGCGCACCGTGGGCGCGCCCGACGCCAAGGTGCTGAGGGTCGGGCCGGTCGAAATCCAGCTTGAGAACTACCTCGCCGCCGTCATCACGCCCGACGGACGTCGCCGACTGGACCTTACCCTGACCGAGTTCAAAATGCTGGCCCATATGGCGCGGATTCCGCTGCGGGTCTTCACCCGCGCCGAAATCCTGGACGCCTGCTTCCCGAACCAGGACGTTCAGGAACGCACGATCGACAGCCATTTCAGCCATCTTCGACGCAAGCTGGAGGCCGCCGGCGCCGTCGGTCTGGTCGCCAATGTCCGGGGCGTCGGCTACCGGCTGGAGCCGGACGCTTGACCCGATAGGGCGCAATGTGGCGGCGCGGATCGGCCTCGTCACCCTGACCGGCTTCATCCTCAGCGCGTTCTGCGCCTTCTTCGTCTATGCCTGGGTGTTTGAAAACCATCCCGGCGCGGTCGCCGCGCCGCACCACTGGAAGCCCCAGGCCGTCGACTATGCGGTCATCGTCGCAGCGGTCCTGACGGCGATCGGCCTGGCTGTCCTGGCCGGCGCCCTCTTGGCGCGTCAGATCATCCTGCCGCTCGCCTCCCTGGCCATCACGGCGCAACGGATTTCAGAGGGCGACCTGACCGCTCGCGCCACCGTCGGCAAACGCGCCCTTCGCGAAACCGCCCAACTGGTGGAAGACTTCAACCGAATGGCGCAACGGCTTCAGGCGCACGCCGAAGAACGCATCGCCTGGAACGCCAAGATCGCCCACGAACTGCGCACCCCGGTCACCATTCTGAAGGGACGTCTGGAGGGCGTCGCCGACGGGGTGTTCCAGATCGACGATCACACCCTGACCAGTTTGAGGCGTCAGATCGAGGGCCTGGCGCGCATCGTCGAGGATTTGCGGGTGGTCAGCCTGGCCGAAAGCAACCACCTGGATCTCCAGCTTGAGGCGGTCGATCTGTCCCAGGAGATCGGCGCCCTGCGCGAAATCGTACAGCCCGGCCTGAGCGCCGCCGGCTTCGAAACCCAGTGGCGTCTGGAGCCCGCCCTGGCCGTGTGCGATCCGACACGGCTCAGACAGGCCGCCCTGGCCTTGGTCGAAAACGCGCGGCGACACGCCGTTCCGGGTCCGCTGGTGATCCGCACGGCCACCTTCGGCGCCTTCGCCCGGATTTCGATCGAGGACAGCGGCCCCGGCATAGACGCCGATCGCGCCGCCCACATCTTTCACCCCTTCAAGCGCGACCCATCGGCCACGGGCTCGGGCCTGGGATTGGCGGTCGTCCGGGCGATCGCGGAGGCTCACGGCGGGCTCGCCCTTCACCGTAACACCGTCGCAGGCGGCTCCCTCTTCACCCTGGAGATTCCACGTCAGCCCGCGCGCCGACCCGCGGTCTAGCCGGCGGCGAAGACCCGGATGCGGTTGCCGTCGGGATCGCTCGCGACGAAGGCCCGCCCCTGACGGGTGTCCATCGGCGGCAAGACGATCCGCGCGCCGCGATCCCACCAGTCCATATGCAGTTCATCCACCACGGACGGCGCCTTCATGCGCAGTTCCAGGGCGTCTCCCGGTCGAGACGCCGGCTGTGCCGAACGCCACAGGCTCAGCGTCCGCCGGGTCGACAGAATGAAGACGGCGCGATCCGGTCCCGCTTCCAGCGGCGTTCGCCGCAGCAGCCGGGCGTAGAAGCGCGCCGCGGCCTCCGGGTCGGCGACGCTCAGTGGAATGTCTTCGATCTCGGTCATGCGCCCTCCGGTTTTTGCGAGAACAAACCTAGACCGCCCTGCTGCCAGTTCCTGTCAGCATGATCCTGCTTCCGCCCGTTTTTCCTGCGCCTCATGCCAGGTCTTCAGCAGGGCCTGACGCCGGGCGGGATAGCGGGCCTCCGTCACCTCCGCCTCGACGATCCGGTCGGTGCGGAAACTGCGGAAATCCTGTCGCAACTCGCACCAGGCCAGCAGCAGCCGCACCCGGTCGAAGAAGACCAGGGCGAAGGGCCAGACCACCCGTTCTGACGCCTTGCCCGCCTCGTCGCGGTAACACAGCCTCAGCCGCCGCTCGGTGCGGATCGCCTTTCTCAACAGGGCGGGATCGACCAGATCGGTCGGAAACGGCGCCCCCGGCACGACCAGCAGGGCCGAGGTCTCCATCTCGTCGCGCAGATCCGGAGGCAGGACCGCCGCGATCCGCGCCAGCGCCCCCAGGGCGGCGTCCCGCATCCGCGCATCGGCCCGGTCCGCCACCCAGCGCGAGCCCAGCACCAGGGCCTCCACCTCCTCCGGCGTGAACATCAGGGGCGGCAGCAGGAAACCCGGCTTCAGCACATAGCCGACCCCCGGCTCCCCCTCGATCGTCGCCCCCTGGGCCTGCAGGCTGGCGATGTCGCGATACAGGGTCCGCAGACTGACCCCCATCTCCTCGGCCAGCGCACGACCGCTGACCGGCCGCCGCCTGCGCCGCAGGGCGTTCAGAAGATCGAGCAGGCGTTCGGAGCGGGACACGGCCCCAGCCTAGCAGACCTGCTGACAGAAAGCGGCAGCATCAGGTTTTTCGGGATCAGGGGTTGCGGCGCACCGCCTTGGCCGTGTATCCGGCCGCCTCCGAAGAAGAGACACCTATGTTCGCCCAATACGTCGCCATGAACGAGCCCAAGAGCTTGGACCGCCTGTCGGTTCAGGGCGAGGGCGCGTGCGTGAGGGGCGCATAGGGGCAGCGGGTCTATCGACTTCGGCTTTCCAGAAACCCCTCCCGCTTCCGGCCGGAGGGGTTTCTTGCGTCTGCAGGGCTCCTTTTCTCGCCGGTCCGGGAGGATCACAGACAGAGAAGGAGACGTCGGCCATGTCAGGCTATGACGTGATCGAAGGCTCGGGCGCGCCGATCAAGGCCTGGACCCGAGGGGTGCCCATCGAGGATGCGGCGCTGAAACAGCTGAAGAACGTGGCCTCGCTGCCGTTCATCCACAAACACGTCGCGGTCATGCCCGACGTGCACTGGGGCATGGGCGCGACGGTGGGGTCGGTGATCCCGACCGTGGGAGCCATCATCCCGGCCGCCGTGGGCGTGGACATCGGCTGCGGCATGATGGCGGTGCGGACCTCCATCCGCGCCGAACACCTGCCCGACGACCTGTCGGCCATCCGCTCCGCCATCGAGGCCGCCGTTCCGCACGGCCGCACCGACAACGGCGGGCGCAACGACAAGGGCGCCTGGGCGGCCGAACCGCCGGCCTCGGCGGTCACCCGTTGGGCCGATCTGAAGGCGGGCTATGACGCCGTGGTGGAAAAACACCCCAAGGCGGCGCACCCGCGCGGCTTCGGCCACCTGGGCACCCTGGGCACGGGCAACCACTTCATCGAGCTGTGCCTCGACGAGGCGGGCGACGTGTGGGTGATGCTTCACTCCGGCTCGCGCGGGGTGGGCAACCGGTTCGGGACCTATTTCATCGAACGGGCCAAGCACGAGATGCGCCGCTGGCACATCAACCTGCCCGACCAGGACCTGGCCTATTTTCCGGAAGGGACGGACGGCTTCGTCGACTATGTGCGGGCGGTGTCGTGGGCGCAGAAATACGCGCGCGCCAACCGCGAGGTGATGATGGACAGCGTGCTCGGGGTGCTGAAGGCCTTCTGGCCGGATCTGGAGACGACGCAGGAGGCGGTGAACTGCCACCACAACTACGTCTCCAAGGAGAAGCATTTCGGCAAGGACGTCTTCCTGACCCGCAAGGGGGCCGTGTCGGCCAAGGACGGCGAACTGGGCATCATCCCCGGCTCGATGGGGGCGAAGTCCTTCATCGTCCGCGGCAAGGGCAATGCGGATTCGTTCTGCACCTGCTCGCACGGCGCCGGTCGGGCCATGAGCCGGACCGAAGCCAAGCGCCGCTTCACGATCGAGGACCACGTCCGCGCCACCGAGGGCGTGGAATGCCGCAAGGACGCCGAGGTGATCGACGAAACCCCGATGGCCTATAAGGACATCGACGCGGTCATCGCGGCCCAGACCGACCTGATCGAGGTCGTGCACACCGTGCGTCAGGTGGTGTGCGTCAAGGGATGACGGGAGCCGGTTTCACCGCAGGGTGGGGCCGGCTTTCGTCGTTCTGAACTTAGTGAACCGTGGTCAACGGCTCCGCTTTGGTCTCCCAACGCCGTCCTCCTGGGTGCATCAAAGCCGTATGTGTCGAAAGGGGCGCGCCCGTCAGATCCAGAAGCGAAGCTATGCGCGTGGTCTCGGCCTTCAGCATGGCCTCCAGACTGTCCCATTCGGCCGCAATGTCGTGGGCGTCCGCGTGGTGTGTCAATCGAACCCGTCCCTGGTCGTCGATGATAAAAACTCCGCGTGAGGACCAGCCGACCGCTCCGCCGATAACCATCTGACCCTCATCCATTCCGGCAGGTCTTTCGATGAGATTTCCGTAGTCGATGCTTATCGGCTGTCCTGCGCCAGGCCCTACCGACCGATCTATACTGTGGATCACGCCGTAGAGATTGAGGCTCACAAATCTAAGACCGTTGGCGGCGGTCTCCAGGAAGCGTGTGTAGTCATTGCGAGAACAGTTCGCTCCGGACAACCAGCCATTCAGATCGCCGGCGGCCAATGGGTCGTAAAGTCGCGCCATATAGGCGAACGGTCCGACATGAGGCTGCGGCCTCAAGAGATCACCCCCCGCGACCCGCCGAGGCGGTTCGCCGAGAAGATCAGCAAACCAGTTCAGAAGCGCAGGCCGGTGCAAGCGAGCCCCCTAAGCCGCCTCATCATCCTTCGGCATCACATCCCCCACCGTCGGCCGGTTCTCCGCCCGCGTCAGCCGGATGTCCCTCGGCTTGACGATCTCGCCGCAGCAGCCGCAGGCGATGCGCGGGGTCAGGGTGGCGCCGCAGGTCGAGTGGACCATGTCGATGCCGCAGTCGGTCTCGCCATAGACGTGTTTGGCGCCCCAGCCGTGCAGGGTCACCAGAACCCCGTACAGATCCTTGCCCTTGGGCGTCAGCACATATTCGTTGCGCGGGGGCCGTTCGGAATAGGGGCGCGGCTCCAGCACCCCGTGCTGGACCAGGCTTTTTAGACGCGCGGCCAGGACGTTGCGCGCCACGCCCAGATTGTCCTGCCATTGCTCGAACCGGCTGACCCCGTTGAAGGCGTCGCGGATGACCAGCAGGGTCCACGGATCGCCGATCACCTCCAGGGTGGCGGCGATGGAGCAGCTTTGGCGGCTGTAGTCTGCGGTGCGTCCCATGCGACAAAAGTGACCCCGCGTCAGGCGGTTGGCAAGAGGGTTGCCAATCCGAACCGGCTCAGTCAGTCTTGTTTGACAACGGACCTGCAACCCCTCCAGAACGCAGCGCCTTCCGTCCCTTCTTCGCCTGACGCAGGATGGCGCCCATGGCCGATACGACCCACCCCATCTCCCTCGACGCCGCCCTGGCCTTCCACACCCTGGACGACGGCGGCCTTTCGGCGCCCGTTCCCGGTCACTTCTCCAACGGTCCGTCCGGCCTGCCGCCGGAGAAGGGCTTTCCCTTCGGCGGCCTGCTGGCGGCCCTGTGCGCCCAGGCGATGCGCCAGGGCCTGTCCCTGACCGCGCCGCTGCGGACCCTGTCGGTCCAGTATCTGTCGGCGGCGCGGTTCGGCGAACAGGTCGCCTTTCGTCCCCGACTGCTGCGCGGCGGCCGCAATGTCGTCTATGCGGCGGTCGAGGCCGAGCAGGACGGCCGCATGACCCATCACGCCACCGGCACCTACGGCTTGGACGGCGACGCACCGCCGCTCGCCCCGCTTCATCGGCCTCCGCCCCCGCTGGACGGCCTGAACCCCGCCGCCACCATCCGAGGGCCGATGTCGCCCCACTTCGCCCAGCATGTCGAATACCGGTTCGACGGCGGGCCCAACATCCTGGGCGGCAATGCGGGCAAGCCGGTGATCGAACGCACCTGGATGCGGATGGCCGACCGCCGCCCGCTGGACGAGGTCGGGCTGTGCTATCTGCTGGACGCCCTCTATCCCCCGGCCTGGACCGCCTCCTCCACGCCCGCCCCCATGACCACCGTCGATCTGCGGATCGACATTCTGACCGACCCGACGCCGGAGACGGCGCCCGAGGGCTGGGCCTTCTTCGAGTTCCGAATGCTGGACCTGGGCCTGGGCTGGACGGTGGACGAGGCGACCGCCTGGGGCGCCGACGGAACCCCGCTGGCGATCTCGCGCCAGCGCCGCAAACTGCTCCCGCAACGCGGCGGCTGATCCGATAACGGTCAGGCCCCGTTCACCATTCGGCTGTAGTCTCCACATCTCACGAGAGATTCGCCCCATGACCGACCGCCGTCCTCTGCGCGCCGCCGCCCTGCCCCTCCTGCTGGGCGGCGCCCTTCTGCTCC
>OBMK010003529.1_pt1 | contig 10747 bp, 7 predicted proteins | sample 1539081 | NCBI WGS metagenome assembly OBMK01 (sample SAMEA3355528, study PRJEB22509) | marine metagenome | biome: marine; feature: river plume; material: water | place: USA | collected 2010-08-07 | depth 0.5 m | reverse complement strand
TCCAATCCAGAATCCATTGGGTAAAGTATGGATTAAAGAAGCAATTGCTGCGAAGCAAGGTAAAAATAGACCAGCATAACACATGGAAGAGAATAAATCAAATCAGGAAATAGTAGAAGAATTATTAGCAGCATTTGCATCTTTAAAGACAAAGATGGAAGATCCTAGCTATATTGGCCTAGAAAATTCTATAAATCAATTAATACAAAACCAAAAGGATATGAGGGAAGATCTTTCTGATCTTAAGAAAAATCTTTTAAATCCATATGATGGTGCTATTGTTGAAATTAGAAAAAATACTGATTTTAGACAAGAGTGGGAAAAGAAACAAAGAAACATGGAAAAGTTACAAGAAGAGCATAATGATCTTCTAAAATGGAAATCCGGTTTTGTTAAGATTTTTTGGACACTTTTTACAACCGCAGTTGGAGTTATTGCATTTATGTTAACTAATATGATAGGAAAATAATATGGTATTTGATAGAATTTCATTAATAAAAATTTATGATACGCTTAAGATAGTTCAAGACAATGATGGGCCAGTATCTAATATTCTAATGAATAAAACTTCTCAGTACGGGACAAAAACCATTCCTAGATTTAGAACATTAGCAGATCTTAAAGTTTTTATTGAAGAAAAATATCCATTTCAAATATGGGATCCAGATTGTGATTGTGCTACAGAAAATGAAGGTATTTATAATATACTTGCGTTTACTGTTTATATTGATGATAAAAAACACGCAATATTTGTTAATAATATGAGAGCTAGTTTTGAATCACAGAAAACAGAACAGCTAAATGCAATTAGTGTTAAAAAAGTACATGAATTATTTAAAGTAGATGGATTATTAAAAGATTTATTCTTAAATTACGTTTGTTTTCCATATATCCAAGTGCCTGGCGATTATACAGATCCTTGTGATTATATTGAAATTATTAAGAATATAGCTTATAAAACTTTGATAAATACATATTATAGAGCAACAAAAAGACTAGACTTCCCAAAAACGAAAGTCAAATAAGTCAATATAAATAAATTAAAACAAAATGGCCAACAAAAGACTGTCATATTATACGAGCGCAATATTTGGACATGGATTACATTTGGGTGATAATGGGCAGAGATTTCCACTACAACCAAATACATTCACACCGGATAGACCATTAACCCATCCAGAAATGGATTATAACTTAGCTTACATTGAGGAGACTAAGAATGGTTATAAAATCTGGGGCTCCGGTCCAGATGGTACAGTAGTAGATATTGACCATGATAGGCCTTTAATTTTTCATAAAGTAGTTTCAGCAGATACTGATATTATTACAGCAGGTTATCCTGTTGATACTTTTGTTTGGATTCCAGGTAGTGTTGATGGTGGATCCACTACATCAGGAACAAGTGGAACCTCAGGATTTACAGGGACAAGTGGTACTGATGGGACAAGTGGTACTGATGGGACAAGTGGAACTAGTGGAACGAGTGGTCTAGACGGATTATTAGGACAAGATGGTACAAGCGGAACTTCTGGGACAGACGGGACTTCAGGAACGGATGGAACTTCAGGTACTGACGGGACTAGTGGTACTTCTGGGACAAGCGGTACTTCTGGGACAAGCGGTACTTCTGGTCTTTCAGGAAGCTCAGGTACAAGTGGTACAGACGGGACTTCAGGAACAGACGGGACTTCAGGAACAGACGGAACTGATGGAACTAGTGGTACAGATGGAACTAGTGGGACAGATGGTACGGATGGTTCAAGTGGAACTAGCGGGACTTCTGGTTTTTCAGGAAGCTCAGGTACAAGTGGAACTGATGGGACAAGTGGTACTGATGGGACAAGCGGTACAGACGGTACTTCTGGAACTTCAGGGACTTCAGGAACTTCAGGAACAAGTGGAACAAGCGGAACAAGTGGAACTGATGGGACAAGTGGTACTTCTGGAACGGATGGGACAAGTGGAACTTCTGGAACGGATGGAACTTCTGGAACGGATGGTACAAGCGGAACTTCAGGTACTTCAGGAACCAGTGGAACTTCAGGAACCAGTGGTACAGATGGAACAAGCGGAACAGATGGAACTTCTGGTACAAGCGGTACAAGCGGTGAAGATGGAACAAGTGGTACATCTGGAACAAGTGGAACTTCTGGAACAAGTGGTACAAGCGGTACTTCTGGAACTAGTGGAACTTCAGGTACAGATGGAACCTCAGGCACAAGTGGTACTGACGGCACAAGTGGTACAGATGGTACTTCTGGTACAGATGGTACTTCCGGAACTAGCGGAACCTCAGGAACAAGTGGGACAAGCGGTACTTCTGGAACAAGTGGTACAGATGGTACTTCTGGAACTAGCGGAACAGATGGAACTAGTGGAACTTCAGGTACTTCAGGTACTTCAGGAACCAGTGGAACAAGCGGGACTTCAGGAACAAGTGGTACAGATGGAACCTCTGGAACCAGTGGAACAGATGGAACCTCTGGTACTAGCGGAACTTCAGGAACAAGTGGAACTTCAGGGACCAGCGGAACAAGTGGTACTAGTGGGACTTCTGGTACAGATGGAACTTCAGGTACTGACGGTACAAGTGGAACGGATGGCACTTCAGGTACTGATGGAACTTCAGGTACTGATGGAACTTCTGGAACTAGTGGAACTTCTGGAACAAGTGGAACAAGCGGTACAAGTGGAACTAGTGGAACTTCTGGTACAGATGGAACAAGTGGTACTGACGGTACAAGCGGAACAGATGGAACTTCTGGGACTAGTGGAACGGATGGTACTTCAGGAACCTCTGGAACTAGTGGAACTTCAGGAACTTCAGGAACTTCAGGAACAAGTGGTACTTCAGGTACTGATGGCACAAGTGGTACAGATGGTACAAGTGGAACGGATGGTACTTCAGGTACTGACGGAACTTCTGGAACTAGTGGAACTTCTGGAACAAGTGGAACAAGTGGAACCTCTGGTACAAGTGGAACTAGTGGAACTTCAGGTACAGATGGAACTTCGGGCACTGATGGGACAAGCGGTACAGACGGAACTTCAGGAACAAGTGGAACTTCTGGTACTTCTGGAACGAGTGGTACTTCAGGAACAAGTGGAACTAGTGGAGAATCTGGTACTCATGGTACTTCAGGAACTTCAGGAACAAGTGGAGACTCTGGTTCTTCAGGAACAAGTGGAACCACAGGTACAAGTGGAACAAGCGGGACAAGCGGAACTTCGGGCACCGATGGTACAAGTGGAACGGATGGTACAAGTGGTACAGATGGAATAAGCGATAGATATAAAACTTTTTCAACTACATCATTTACATTAGGAAATGCCGGTACTATTACAGTAGAGCCTGGATTAGCATACACAGCCGCACAATCTATAATTATAGTATTTGATGTAGCTAATTTTCAAGAATGTGAATTACAAACTTATGATATAATATCTGGTGTTTTAACATTTGCAACACCAACAAGAACTGTTGGATCTGGTACATATTCAAACTGGATAGTTAACCTAGATGGTGCAACTGGTGGAGATGGTACTTCAGGTACTGACGGAACTGGTGGAACTTCAGGTACTTCAGGTACTGATGGTACTGATGGTTCAAGTGGAACTTCAGGTACGGATGGGACAAGTGGGACTAGCGGAACTAGTGGAGATTCTGGTACTAGTGGAACTTCAGGTACTTCAGGTACTAGTGGAGATTCTGGTACAAGTGGAACTTCAGGTACTTCAGGTACTAGTGGTACTTCAGGTACTAGTGGTACTGATGGAACAAGTGGTACTGATGGAACAAGTGGTACAGATGGAACCTCTGGAACAGACGGAACTGATGGTTCTTCTGGTACTTCAGGTACATCTGGTTCTTCAGGTATTGTAGTTGGTGGTGTAGCATATGCTCAATTATTTGAATTAAACGGAGCAGCAAGACCTCTTAATCTAGCATACGAAGGATGGCAAACAGCAACACTTGGTGAAAACCATGGTGTAACATTCACACAAGGAATTGGTATAGCACCAGATACAATAACAATATTAGCGCCATACGCTGGTATTTGGCAACTTTCTGCACAGCTTTCAATGCAAGTTGATACTAATAATGTAGATGTATATGTTGTTATAGAAATAAATGGCGTACCAATACCTTCTACTGAAGTTAGAAGAGGGTTCTCAGCGAATAAAATTGGATCATTTGGTATTACAGAACTTGCAGATTTACAAGTTGGTGATGTAGTTGGTTTATATGTTAAACGAGTAGGTGGTGGTGCGACAGTTACTATGACTCCTACAAACTTCTCATTTGATGCAGTTAAAGTAGTTGGTATTGGAGATGAAGGTCCTGCAGGAACAAGCGGTACTTCTGGTACTTCTGGAACGAGTGGTACTTCTGGAACGAGTGGAACGAGTGGGACAAGTGGAACTTCAGGAACTTCAGGAACTTCAGGAATAGACGGAACTTCAGGTACGGATGGAACAAGTGGAACTTCAGGTACAAGTGGAACCAGTGGTGAAGACGGGACAAGTGGAACCAGTGGTGAAGACGGGACAAGTGGAACTTCTGGAACAGATGGAACTTCAGGTACTGATGGTACTAGCGGAACTTCAGGTACTTCAGGAACTAGCGGAACTTCAGGAACCTCTGGTACTAGTGGTGAAGACGGAACCTCTGGAACGAGTGGTACTAGTGGTACTGACGGAACAAGTGGTACTGACGGTACGAGTGGTACTAGTGGTGAAAACGGAACTTCTGGAACGAGTGGAACTTCAGGAACCTCCGGTACTTCCGGAACATCTGGAACATCTGGAACTTCAGGTACTGACGGGACAAGCGGAACGGATGGAACTTCAGGTACGAGTGGGACTAGTGGCGAAGACGGGACTTCAGGTACGAGTGGAACCTCAGGAACAAGTGGGACGAGTGGTACTTCAGGTACGAGTGGAACAAGCGGAACAGATGGAACCTCAGGTACAAGTGGTACTGACGGCACAAGTGGTACAGATGGTACTTCAGGTACGAGTGGAACTTCAGGAACAAGCGGAACTTCAGGTACAAGTGGGACGAGTGGAACTTCTGGAACTTCTGGAACTGACGGGACTTCAGGAACAAGTGGAACTGACGGGACTTCAGGAACAAGCGGAACGGACGGTACGAGTGGAACAAGTGGAACTTCAGGAACAAGTGGAACTTCAGGAACAAGTGGAACTTCAGGTACTTCTGGAACAAGTGGAACTGATGGAACTTCAGGTACAAGTGGAACAAGTGGAACGGATGGAACTAGTGGAACTTCCGGAACTAGTGGAACTTCCGGAACCAGTGGAACTTCCGGAACCAGTGGAACTTCTGGTACTAGTGGTACTGACGGAACAAGTGGTACTGACGGTACGAGTGGAACATCTGGAACCAGTGGAACTTCTGGAACCAGTGGAACTTCAGGTACTTCTGGAACAAGTGGAACTTCAGGAACAAGTGGAACCTCGGGTACAGATGGTACTAGTGGTACTTCAGGTACAAGTGGTACTGATGGCACAAGTGGAACAAGCGGAACAGATGGAACTTCAGGAACTAGTGGAACGAGTGGAACTTCAGGTCTTGACGCACTATTTGGAGTTGATACTACATGTGATGGTAGCGGTGGAAGCACCCTATCTGGAACAACTAACGTATATGCATTTATTGATGCAACATCCGGGGTATACAATCAAAGTGGAGACAACCGTGCAGCATTATTAGATGCAATTAGTACATGGTTCCAAGATTATAAAACAAGTAATCCAAGCTATACTGGTAAATTATACATTTCTGTTCCAGCAACTAGTGCAAGTAATGGATTCCCAGAAAGATACTTACAACATGGTCCAGCGCTAAGAGATACGAACATATCTAATAGAACTACGCGTATACCTAATACATTAGAAACTACAGCAACTACAACAAATGGCTATTGGATGGGTTCCGGTACATATACCGGTGGGCTTACATGGACAACTGATGGCATACCAACTGATTGGAATAATTCTTCTTATGTAATTCCAAGTAGCATGTTTATCATGTCGTTTGTGAATGAGGCAGCTGATTGGTATCACTTAGGTGCTTCAACTACTTTAGCTGGTCAACCCCAATCGGATTACGATACAGATTTTGCGGCGTTCCAAACTGCACATAACTCTATGTCATACTTTGGCGGTGTTCTATACCCTGTAGTCGGTAATATGAACGCTGGGAATTATGGACAGCTTTTCGGAGCAGATGAAAATATGCTGTTACATTCATATGCAGCAATAGAAAATGTTTCAAGTATAACGGCTTCTGAATTCGAATCTGCAGTAGGTACTCCAACATGGAGTGTTTATTTCAGTGGAGAGACTTGGCCGAAGACTAATCCTTATCATTATAATAAAGTACTTGCTCCTTTTAACTGGTCAGGTGTTTATGATAAGAAAGTTAATTCAAGTGGAGACTTAAACTTTACAGCTTCTGAATTTGCAGCAGATATTAATGACATCTTAAGTAATTCAGCTGTTAGTACTTCAAGCGCAAACGTATATGGTGGCTATGATAGCAGTAGTAAAATATTAAAACTAAGAGGTTTCACTTCTAATACAATTGACTTTACTATTACAGATGATGATTGTATTAAGATGGAAGTTGATAGTAATACTTCACCACCAGGTACTGACGGCTCGTCTGGTACTTCAGGAACTTCAGGAACCAGTGGAACAAGCGGGACTTCAGGAACTTCAGGGACAAGTGGAACTTCAGGTACTTCAGGTACTAGTGGTGAAAATGGGACTTCAGGGACCTCTGGAACAAGTGGTGCAAGTGGAACTTCAGGTACAAGTGGAACTAGTGGAACTTCAGGAACAAGTGGAACTTCTGGAACAAGTGGAACAAGTGGAACTTCAGGAACTACAGGAGAGCCAGGAGAGCCAGGAGATCCAGGAGAGGCAGGAAGAGACGGAACAAGTGGTACAAGTGGAGTGGACGGCCTTGGATACTGTTATGAACATATTGGAATTAACTGTGTAGCTATAGATACAACTCCTACTGTGACAAATATTAGAAAACCCTTTGTAATGGTGCCTAGATGGATGGATGAATATAAATTATATGACATACATGCAGCATATGGAGATGCATTTGATTCCGAAGCACAACGATATGTGTTAAAAGCTAGAGTTGCAGCAACTAATGTAAATGTAGTAGGATGGCTCCATCCATCAAATCAATATTCACATATTGAGGTTGTATATGCTTCAGGAATTTATCTAAATGCGTTTCCTATTTGGGTAGAATACTTGAGCCCTGAGGCCATTGCAAGTAATTCTTTGGGATATACTGTAACATTAAGCTTTATACATGATAGTTGTACAGCTCCTTCAGAAGCTTCTGAAGAATATTAAATAGAAAACTAAATTAATTAGATAATGATAACAGTATTCCCACCGAGTAGTAAACCTAGAACTAGCCTTTGTTACGAAGCTACTGTAACATTAGAATATTCTCCATTTTTAAATGCAATTTGTGCTGGCGAATTTACTACTGGGACATATTATTTAGATGGTACAACTTTAGAATTAGCCAGTCAGATATATGAAGATTCGGACTGTACGTGTGCTCCTACTGGTTATTATAGAGAATTTGGCCAGACCCAGATTTGGTCGCACACTAATGGCAGCAGGGATTGTTCAAAAGTTCGAGTATATTGTGAGTTATCACCAAGCCCTAGCCCGGCTCCGAGTCCGACTCCAAGTCCGGCTCCGAGTCCAACTCCTAGTCCTAGCCCAACTCCATCTGGATGTGATGCGTCAACTGGATTAACTGTAGAAAATGTATACACAACTGATTATGAGTATCCTGTAGGAACTCCTAGTCCGACTCCTAGTCCGAGCCCAACTCCTAGTCCGACTCCGATTAGCCCAGCTCCGATTAGCCCAGCTCCGATTAGCCCAGCACCTAGAGGTGGTGGCGGAGGCGCAATCGGAGGATGATAAATATAAAAAGATTATAAGATGGCAGAAAACGCTAAAATGATATTAACATGGACTCCAAGTTCAGATGCAATTTCTCAAGAGGTACAGAGAAGTTTAAGTTCTAGTGGGCCTTGGACAACAATCGCAACATTAGGTGCTACAATCAACACATATGTTGACGATACAGTAGATCCAACTCCATTCACAACATATTATTATAGAATAGAAACAATATGTACTGGTGGTTATACTGCAGAAACTTCCCCAGTGTCTGATGTTTGTCAAAACTGTCCAACTTCGGGTAATTCATTTATATTTAGTGCTCAAAATGGAGATACAAATACAATTGAGGTCGAATGGACGTCAGGAACTAATAAGTGGATTAATACTAACCATACTCCTAGTCCACTTCTTGGTACTACTAAAGCCCTACCGGTAGGTCCACAGTCATCAAATTGGAGTAAAGTATTATTTTGTGCAGAGTGTGGTGAAGATGTTGATATTAGCTGGTATGCCACTGAATTTGGAACACCACCAGGAAGCCCTAGTAACTCAGAATTTTCTTATATGGAACAACAAGGACATATATCATCTTATTTACCAGCATCACCCAGCGGCCTTGGTGGTAGCGCTAACTTTAATTTAGGTACTGTTACAAGAAAATATGAACAAGCGGGCGGAGGAACCCCAGCTGCTGGTAGGTTTCTACTAGGAGTTGGAGGTGGTAGTTCAAACACATTTATACCATGGTTAGGTAAATATGTTAGTGCTAATAATAATGTTAGTATGAGCGGCGTACCATCTGGCAACTATTGGAATTTTGGTCAAGTGCCAAGTAATAATAATGTCAGCAATGGTGGATTTACACAAATTAGAATTGATAGAAGGATTTTTGATTTTAGTAATTCCACTATTGGCGCGAGTCAAAAAACTGCACTACAATCTATGGGCAGTGATAATAATACTTATATCTCAATAATTGAATTGGCGAACGTTGGCACCGGCTCTAATGGCCAAAGTGCTTATAATAATGGACACCTTAGATGTGAACACTATATTTATAAACTTACAAGAAAGACGGCATATGATACAACAAACTCGGTTGGGTTTGCTATGACGTATTTTTCTAACGTCGTTCATAATGACTATACGATATATACAGGTGCAGTAACACACCAGAACAAGTTTTTACCATACTCGTATAACGCTCAGCCTGTGTGTTACCTAAAGTTCTTCACATTATAGTCTATTGTACTATCCTGTGGCTCACTGGGTGGCCACTGCCGACTTCAAACCAATCATAAGTATGATATAATGGCTCTATAAATTATAGTTCGACTGTGGCTAAATTTATCTCCAACTAAAAAGCTTAAAAAAGAGCTAGATAGATAGATAAACAAAGTTACGTAAAAACATATAATACTAATGGAACGCATTAATAATTTTAAAGACTTTTTAAATGAAGCAGAATCAACTGATGAGGTAAAACTTAAAGTTGACAATTCTTCAATGAAAAAAGTTAAAGAATTCTTTAAGAAGCATACAGATCTTTTTAAGCCTCATAATACACATGGAGCCTCTCCGGCTTCAAATGTAAATCAACAAGAACAGACTAGAAAGATGGAATCTGCTGGAATTTCAACAAAATGGCCTTTTGGATACTGTTACCCTTGTTCTCAATTTGTATTTTATGCATTAGGTGGTTATTCTTCTGATTGGGATCTAAAATTGATTAAGAAAATCGATATTAAGGTGAAAGATAAGAAGGTTGGCCAGACTACACACTGGTTTGTACAGCATAAAACAGATGGAACCATTATTGATCTAACAAAAGAACAGTTTAATGGAGTTCTAGATATTGATAGTCTTTATCCAACTGCGAGAAGAGCAAATCTTGGATTTCCACACTACAACGTTGATGGCAAGAAAAAAGCATTTGGCCATACTGTACCATGTTTACAAGTACTTAAGCTTTATGATACTTACAGAACAGAAGTAGAAAAGGTGCCAGGTCTAGAAAAGTATTGGTCGGCTGCAAAATACGCAACTACAAGAAGAAAAGCCAATGAGCAATATGATTCTCAAGAAATTTCTACAATCCCACTAAACGAACAGTATTGCTTCTGTTAATCTATGGAAAATATTTTTAAAACATATAAAGATTTACCAGAATGTACTGAACTTGGGTTTAAGGTGGTTGATTGCCCTGCAGAAATTTGGCAACAAATACAGGAAGTATATGAAACTGCTAAAAAAGATCCACATATAGAGGGATTCCCAGGTAAAGAAACAACAATACTTGGTGGTAACCAACAATGGAACAGCGAAATATTTAGATTAGATTTCCAAAGCGAGGCCAGAGACCGAATCCACCAACAACTATTACCACTACATGAAGAATGGTCTGGGCAGAAACTAATACCAACTATGGTTTATGGAATTAGAAGCTATCTGGATAATGTTAGCTTAGTAATGCATGTAGATCTTGTAGAGACTCATCATATTTCAGCAATTATAATTGTAGATAGGGATGAAAGAGAACCTTGGCCTCTACATATAGAAGACCATACCGGAAAATTACATAAGGTTTTTGCAAAACCAGGCCAGATAATACTCTATGAATCTGCAAAGCTAATACATGGAAGACCAGAAGCATTCCAGGGTAATTACTTTAGAAATTTTTACGTACATTATAAACTAGCAGACTGGAAATTCGCCGGCGCATAAAGAAATCAAAACATGGAAAGCATACTAGTAACAGGAGGAGCTGGTT
>OBMK010003527.1_pt1 | contig 10748 bp, 3 predicted proteins | sample 1539081 | NCBI WGS metagenome assembly OBMK01 (sample SAMEA3355528, study PRJEB22509) | marine metagenome | biome: marine; feature: river plume; material: water | place: USA | collected 2010-08-07 | depth 0.5 m | reverse complement strand
CAATTTTTTGTCCAGTTGCTGCATTACCAAATGTTGTAACACCTTGTATGTATGGCGAACGTGTAATAATCCAAGTACGGAAATCATCTGGACCCCAACCTGGATCTAAGGAGCAATATGCTCCTGCAGACATTTTACTGTAGCCATATGTATTTTCAGGTAACAGTTGTCCATTTAATCCTAGTAATGTACAATTTCTTACACCAGTAGCATCTCTTAAATAGAACATGTCTTCTTCTTGAGAACCTGTTACTGAATTATTATAAAAACGTGCAACGTATCTCGAAGCATAATTGCCTGGCTTATATAAATCATATTTTAATGCATCAATGTATAGGCCTACATCACGTAAGCACAGTTCACTATTATAAGTATAATTTTCCCAAATACTTCCTGATACTGCATTATCTATTTCGTATGCTATCCAAGCACTTACTTCAGCAATAACAAAGTCTCTATTACGTTCTAACTGTAATATTGCATAATATGCATTTTGATCATCAGTTTGACATACACTACCTTCGTTAGTAGCGCCAAATAATACTGCGTCAATAATTCTTGCACTTGCTGTTATTCTTGCAATAGCTGTTGCGTCACTTGCAACGTTTGCAATAGCACCATTAGTTACATCTAAGAGTGCATATTGAATTGCTTCTCTAGTTTGTTGCTTCTGGCCGCCTGTGTATACTTCTATAGCAGTTTTACGCAAGTATGCGTGTGCTGCTTTAAGTGTTCTATAGTTACTATTTAAAGCAAAGTCAAATCCTACTGCTTCTAGTATCTTACCAACGTCTCTTTCGCACTTAGCACTGTTATAAACTAAAGCTGGATAGTTAGTATTAATCCAACTAGTTGTGTTAGTCTTAATTCCAGCTGTAGCAGTGTCTAATGCACCTTTAGCAGCAATTAATGCTGTAGTTGAGTTAACACCGTCTGCAAGTGTAGGGTTAACTAGTGTAGTTGTATCACCAACTGCATCTGGACCATTGTTAATAATATCAACAATATCCTCTACATTGTTTGCAATTTCAGTAATACTGCCTGGTGCTAAACCTACAACAGTTTGTTCTACAACAGTTTGTTTAGGCGATGCTAAAGCTACAGCCCCAGCAACACTTTGTGCTGTTGTTTTTAGATAGTTGATTGACGCAATACATTCTGTCTTTAACGAAGCCGGAAGTTGATCTTCTGTTTCGTCGTCCCCGTCCCAATATGCTAATCCGGCTATTACAGCCATTGAGTTGCCGCCATATGTTAAGTCATAAATTAATGAATCAATAATAAATCCAGTATCTCGACGACTGTCAGTTTTACCATATTTTAATGTTGGATATTCTGTATCTAGATATGCAATTACTTCTGCTTTTAAGAAATCTTTATTAGCAATTAAATTAGTTCTTGCATTTTCTAAAGTTGACGCATAACCTGTAGGATCTGTATAATACCCTGCAGCCATAGTCTTTAAGCCATAATCAATTTGATATTTCATTAAGTCTACTAGACTTGATACTTTTTCTGATTGTGTTGTGACAGCAAGTGGCCAATTTTGACTTTGTGGTTCAACATTTCCTGCTGTCGTAGTAACTGTTGTACCTGTAACAACATCACTTACAATACTTGCAATTCTATCAAAAGTTGCTACAGTATTTGCTGTATCTGTCGCTGGTGTTGTAGCGTTTGCTGCAATAATTTTTGTTGAACGTAGTTCATCTCCTAATATTGCACAATACGCTGGAACTCTAATTGGTAATATTTCGTAATGCTCGCCTGTAGATATTTTAACTAATGTTTGCGGGACTTCTCTGGCCGGAATTACGCTAGTATCTCCTGCTGTTATTGTTGAAGTAATTATGCCAACTAAACTTTGTATTTTAGTATATACATTTGGTTCTGAATCAAGCAATATATTAGTATACTGATTAGTAATTGCTACAGAATCGTCTGTAACATTTTGATAAATTACTGCTGGAGCTTCGTTATTAAGAACTGCATTTACTACGGTTAGCATATAATTATATGCTGCAACTGATTGCGTTGTTTCTGCTGCTAAACCTGCGCCGCCATAAACTTGATCTTCAGTAGCATCAGAAAGTTCACCTACTGCACTAAATCCGTTAACAAAGGATAATGCTGCTGCTCTTGATTTTAAATTTCCGCCGTGGCCAATATCCCATCTTAATCTATCAACAATGTATCCAACATCACGTTTACACTTGTCTTCGCCGTATGTAAAATTATTCCAAATTCCTGATCCACCAGCATTAGCAATTTGATAATTAATCCAAGATCCAACTTCTTCTTGAATAAACACTCTATTCATTTCTAACAAATATTGTGCGTTAGGATTCTTTGGACCTTTTTCTATTTGTTCACATGCATAACGGATTGTTTTAAACGGACGATCAATACTGCCACCAGACTCTGGAAATGATCTATCAATACCATGTTCTGAAACATAATAAATATCTTCAATTGTTTGTAAAAACTCCCAATTAGGAATTCCTTCTGAACTTACTGTTAATACTTGACCTTCTTTACCTACTGGCAATCTTGACGGAGCGGTTCCGCTGTAGTAAACTAAATCGCCTGCTGTAGTAAGTACACTAGCTTCTGAACCAATAGCTATAACAGCCCAGTATTGACCCGAGTCAGCTGAGTCTGGGCGAGAACCTTGTGCGCCGCCGCCTTGACCTAGTAGTGTTTCTGTTGAGTAATCGTCGCCTTCTGATATGTGATATAAAGTACAGTAATAACTATTGTCACCATAACGTACAACATCACCTTCGTAATATTCTTGATCGTCTAACCACTCACCTCTCCAACGGAAACCTTCATTAACTAATTTCCAATACGTTGGGTTAGGTGGTTGCTGTCCTTCTTCGTGATCTAAAATACATATGTATGTAAATCCACCTAAACGAACAACTTCTCCTACTTTATAATGTTGATTTGAACTATCTGCATTCCAATCGCCTAAAAAACGAAATCCTTCTGTAAATAAATCCCAATCAACAGGTGAAGCAGAAGTATAAATTCCGCTTGAAGTATATGTTGTAAAAGCAGTTGTGTCTAACGCTGTTGTTAATTCTTCGTCTTCGTATAAATCAAAACTAGCAGAGTCAATAACATCAATATATAATGTTAGACCATTAATTTCTGTCATACCTTCGACATCACTAATTATAATTTGTCTAGAATCTTGTAATCCGTGATTTGCGTGTGTAACTCTAGCAGGTACATCTTGTGTAATAGCTGATATTGATCCGCTTTGTGGTCCAGGAGTAACTTCATTGTGATTAGTTTTAGCAATGTATTGATTTCCGCCGTATCTTACAACGTCACCTGGCTGGTAACCTCTGTAAGGTGACCAATCATTTTCGTATTGAAATCCTTCAACATACTGTGCCCAGTTTGCGCCGTCAGTTCCTAAATCACTTGTGGATGTATGCGCAGTAGTAGCAATCCAAATTCCAGCGCCGTATCGTACTAAATCATTATACTTATATCTTGTGTTTTTTGCCCAGTCGCCTTTGTATTCTAATCCTTGATTAAATACGTCCCAGTTTGCTATGTCAAGTTCTAAGCCGTCAACTACAGAAGCGTTTGAAACGTGGAGTGTATTACAAACATAAGTTGCGCCGCCATATTTTACAAAGTCGTTTATTCGATATCTTGTGTCAACTGACCAGTCGCCTTTCCAGTCTAATCCTTCTGCATATGCGTCCCAGTTTGCTATGTCTGCTTCTAATCCGTCAGTTGCATCAACAGCAGTTGCAATCGAAGTATGTATTGTTTTAGCAATATATAATCTAGCACCATAACTTACAATATCGCCGTAAACATAATCAGTACTTACAGTCCAGTCGCCTTTCCATGTTTGTCCATCACTAACTAAGTTCCATTTAGATGGAACTATGTCTAAATCTGTAAAGAATACCGAATCGCTTGTATGTCCAATTGTACATATGTAAGTTTTGCCGCCGAACGCAATTACATCGTCCTGAAAGTAGACTTTCGATGATGTCCAGTCGCCCTTCCATACAAATCTAATTCTACCTAATTTAAATTCTGCCATTTGTTTTAACTCCGCTAGTGTTATTTATCTTATTCTTACTATACATATTTTTATTGCATAGTATCGTCAAATTGTTTAAAATACAACATCTGTGAAACAATTGTTCCTGATATTGCTGTTTGATTTATTGTAATGTTACCTGCACCGTCATTAGATTCAAACGTCCCGTCGAACACTACATCTGATGGTATTATTACATACTGTCCTGTATTTGTATTAATTTCGTTTTCAGGAACGCCGCCAAGTAATACTCTACCTGCTTGTAATTTGTTAACTTCAAGACTTTCGCCACCAACTGATAATCTATCTGCTAAGAATGTTACTATTGCTCGTTGTGTTGGAATAACATTATTACTATCAGCAGCAAATGTTGGATCTGTACTAAATTCATTTACAACTGTACCTGAGCCACCAAGCCTAACACCGCCTAGTGCTAGTTCACTTAATCCGTCTAAGTCAAAAAACTCAGCACTAATAGTAACAATACCAGTTGCCTGTTGTACACTAAACAACTCACCAGTTCTAAAGTTACCATCTTGGTCTGTACTTACATAAAATACTCTGCCGCCATTGGCTTCGTATACTTCATTTTCTGGCGCTGCTTGGAAGAACGCTCCGCCTGCATATACTGCTGGATAATTAGTTTGTATAAAGTTTCCTGTACCGATGTCTAAGAAATCGTGTCCACTAATTCTACATTGACTAAATTTTTCTTGTAACGTTACTTCGGCACCGTTTGGAACTACATATTCTACATCAAGTCTTGGAGATATTTGAAAACGTACAATTTTTGTTTCGTTGCCTAATCCGTCATCGCCTAAATCTTCAACTGTGACGCCGCTAAACACAGCAAGAGATCCTGGTACTAATGCATTTGGATCTATAACTCCTGCAATTTTAATTTGTACACCAGGTCCTGGGATAGCAGTTATGCCTGACACTGTAAGTACATTCCCTACAGGTATATCGTCAGCATAGCCATCGCCTGAAATAATAATTTTACTTGTAGTGTTTCTATATCCTGCGCCCCTATTGATAAACTCAGGCTGCGCAAGAACTTTATCGCCAATTCTACTTTCAGTTGCTGCTGCAAATACAACATTAGGATCTGTAATAGTTATTGTCGGTGCAGTTAAAGGATTATACCCGCTACCTGGGTCTAATACTCTCAGTTCAGTCATTGACCCTACGTTAAGATCTGCTCTTAGTTTTGCTCTCGCTCCGGTAGTAACTAATGCTACAGCATCTGTAGATGCTGCATTTGATTTTATATACCATACCTTATTACCATATGCTAATGCACTCCAAAGTTGTGGTACTGATAATCCTCTTTGTTCCCAAGTTACTCCGTCTTCACTTTGGAATACAACCCCTGTTGCTGATCCGTTATCTAAACCAATTGCTATAAACATTCCATTAGCATACTTAACAGCAGTAGGTTGAAAAGTAATTCCCGATATAGTACTAAATGTATCAGTATTAGTATACCAAGTTATGCCATCAAAACTATAAGCTGTTTCACCGTCAGCCTGAGCAATTGCAACAAACCTATTATTACCGTATGAAATATAGTTTGGGTTAAAATCTATTGCACTGTCATGTCTTGTCCAAGTAACACCGTCTGTACTAGATGCTGTTGCTCCGTCACTTGACGATAATGCAACAAACTTACCTTTACCATACGTAATACTACTCCAAACACTTGTGGTACTATCTACGCCGCCGTCGGTGTCATCTGGAATACTACCTTGAGTCCAAGTTGTTCCGTCTGCGCTAGATAAAACTCTATCATCATCACTTGCAATTAACACAAATTTATTCTTAGCATATACACTATCTGACCATGATAAAGCTAACGGTAATGTTCTTTCTAACCAAACAATTCCTGTAAAAGAAAGTGCTATACGTGCTTCATTTGCTGCTGTTGCAATAAATCTATTATTACCACTTGTTAAGCTAGTCATATTAGCATTAAATGGTAAATTTACTTCAGTCCAGTTAGATCCGTCATCACTCCATCTTGCATTTTCAATATTAGTCAAAGAAACAAATCGACCGTCTCTACCGCGTCCAACTGTTGAATATGTTAATATACTACTTGTACTATCATCTGAAACAGTATTAATTGTAATTGTTAGATCATTAGTTGGAGTAGTTCCTCCTAACGCTGTTCCTAATATAGTAATTTTATCATTAGCTTTATAACCTGCGCCACCACTATTTAAATTTACATTATATGTTGTACCACTTCTGACTACATTAAAAATAGCATTAATTGGTGAACCATCAAATGTATCGCCTGTACCAGAATCTAAAACTAAGTCTATTTCTTCACCTGATTGAAATCCGTTCCCGTTACCAGAGATATCAACTTCTATAATAGTACCAGTATTTGCACTAATGGCAGTTATCGTTGCTGTTGTACCCGACTCTCTACCTTTTATATCAAAAGGCACATTTGGATTTGCAGAAAATGATGCATTAAATTGCAATGCTACATTACTAATTATAGAGCTAACTGTAATTCTACTTTCAGAATCGTCTCTCCAAATTACATTTCCTCCGCCTGTAACTCCAGTAAAGGATTGTGTAAAACTTCCAAACTCCATATCTACATATGTTCTATTTGTAAATAATGATGCAGTTGATGCTCCAAAGTTTGGTCTAGTAACAGATAATCTTGGTTCTATTCTATATCGTGTAGATAAGTCTAATGCTGGTACTATTGGAGTGCCTGGAATAATATGATCCCAGCCGAGCTGATCATCACTATCTCTAGTAACTTCTACTGTTTTTGTTGCAAAAGTAAATCCAGAAATATATCCATATTGTCCAACTCCGGTGCCGCCCGTAATAATAATCTTCATGCCTAATATTTCAGACTCAAACTGTGTTACATCTGTAGCTGCAAGTTTTATTGAACTAGATGAATCAGCAAGTTCTTGTGCGCTACCTTGACGTCTTAAATATCCTGCGCCTCCAGCTTTACTAGATCCATCTGCACTAATTAATCTTCCTTCAAATAATCCGCCGTCTCTAAAATCTGTATATTCTACAGATGCATCGGCGCCTGCTCCTGTAATAGTTGCACTTGCTGTTGTATAATTTTCACCTGCATTGGAATATTCAAATACTTTAATTTCGTCCGATGCTCCGCCAGCAAATGCCTCTGAAACAGTTGCTTGATTATATCTATTGTATGCAGCTACAACCTGTGGAACTTCAGTATCGTCAATGCCGTCTGCTATAGATCCATAACGACCATATGAGTTGTTACCGTTTGCTGCACGTATGATTCCGCCGTCTTCGGCAAAATAACCAATTTGGCAATAGTATGTAAATACTGATACAAGTTCTGCTCTTGCATTATTTGTAACCCAGGCACCAATACCATCACTTACTACTTGCGTAAAGTCGTTAGCTGTCATAGACTTATTACCGCCGTCGTGTAATGCACCATCAACTTTCATACCAGTACATCCTGTTCCAGTATTTGTAACACCTTGAATATAAGGTGATCTATTATTAATCCAAGTACGAGTATCTGCTGTTCCCCAACCTGGATCAAGAGCTACTAATGCGCCGCCTGTTGGTTTTTGATATAACTCAAATACTCCGGGTGGATTAAGCACTCCTTCTAATCCTCCAGTTGTCATATCTCTTAAACCAGTAGTATCTCTCATAAAGAATAAATCTGATGTTTGACTTCCTTTAACTGCATTTGCAAATCTTTTTGCAGAAAGTAATGTAGCATAATTACCACTGTATCGTGTATCTCGTTTAAATCCACGTAACATATGCTTAATATCATTTTTTATCTGTATATCGTTAAACGTTACATCTGGATATTCATTTTTTAAGTATGCTAATAAATCAGCAGCAACAAAGTTTCTATTTTCGTGTAATGCTTCACCAGCATTAGACACAAGAGCATCAACATTTATTACATTAGATCCAGATAGTGTTGGATTAACAGAGCCACTTAATGTTTCAAACTCTACATAGTTTTTCCAATCTTCAATTAATTCAAGTACTCTGTTTGCACCTGAAAGATCTGATAGTGGAAAAGTTTCATTAAATTCTAATTCACCAGTTACTTGGTTAATTGCTTGTTCACCGTTTATATCTAGTACCGGAGTTTGTACTGTAGTTACCTGAGGTACTGTATTTCCAGGTTGCGGAGTAATTGCTTCGGCAGTTATTATTCTTTGAATTATAGAAACAAAGTGAGTTAAGTAATCTGTTACATATGGATATTGGTCTTGATAAGACTCTATAGCAGTATTTGCTAAAACAGTAGTTGAACGCAATTCGTCGCCGTTTATTGCACACCCTGCAGGAACAGTTATAGGAGCAATTTCTTGGAACTTTCCTGCACTAACTCTAATAATTACAGGGGAGCCTGCCTGGTATGTATCTTCTACATGTTCTGCTGCATACCTAATTGTTTTAAAAGGTTTTTGAAACGTTCCTCTATTATCATCATCTATACCGTTAGATGCAACATAGATTGAGTCTGCATCTTCTTGTATATCTCTCCAAAATACTTCTAACTCAGACGATACTGATAAAATCTGTTCTGACTTTCCAATTCCTAATCTAGTATCACCTAAACTACTATCATCAAATACTGTACTTCCGTCTTGAGTTCTATCGCCTGCAGAATCAATTTGTCTATTAGGTCCAAAGGTTAAAATATCGCCTTTAACTTCTAATGCTGCTGGTTGTCCTGCTTGAACTACAACTTCCCAATATTCGTATCCGCTTCCGTTGTCTCCAGGAAAGTTTACAAAACTTGATTCGTGTTCATATTCACAAACATAAGAAGTTCCTTTGAAAAGAACAACACTACCAATAGTATATTGTGTACCAGTGGTCCAATATCCTACAAATGCTTTTCCAGGTATTAATAATTCCCAAGTATCTGTTTCAAGGTAGTCTAAACTACTGCCGTCAACATCTCTACTTAGGCCGTCAACAATTTCAAAATCATCTTCTTCAGGATTTCCAATATCACGTACTGCCATGTATAAGTTGCCGCCACGTAGTACTACATCACCTGTTTTGTAAATAGCAGTAACGTCCCACAATCCTACAAAATTTATACTTCTTGAAAGTAAAATCCAATTAGGATTAGGAGTATCAACATCAACAAAAGGCTTTGAATCAATGTGATTAGTAACAGCATAGTACGAAAACCCGTTGTGTCTTACTATGTCGCCTATATTATAATTAGTTGTTTCGTCCCATGTTCCACTATATTCGCTACCAAAAGCCTCAATAGTAAATTTTGTTTCGTCTATTGCTGAGCCACTTGACGTATGTGTTTCTGTACACTTATAAATTGCGCCGCCATATTTTACAATATCATTTAATCTATAATCTGTACCAGATGCCCATGTTCCTGCCCAAAAGCTACCTTCGCGATATAGTTGCCAGTTTTCTATCGAATCTTCTAATGTTTGGAATGCAGTGTGTCCTGTTATACATTTATAAACATTTCCGTTATAGCTTACTACTGCGCCGGGTGCATATGCTGTAGTCGATGTCCATTCACCAACAAAACTTGTAGTCTGACTAAATGCTACCCAATTTCCTATATCACCAGCAAATGATGAAGCATTATGATTTATTACACATCTCCATAGAGATCCTTGATATTTTGCTATATCGCCTAAATTATATGCAGTACCTTGTTCCCAGTCACCTGTGAAACTTAAACCGCTTGTCATTACAGTCCATCTAGGTTGTGGTTGCGGCGGAACTGATCCTGGAAGAATAGCATCTAAGTCCGATGCAAATGTTACACCTGATGCGTGTGTAATTATACATACGTAACTTTTGCCGTTTACTCTTACAACGTCATCACGTTTATAAGCAGTGCCGGTAGTCCATTCACCTTTCCAATTATACTTAAATCGTTCTAGTTTAAATTCTGCCATTTTCTATTCCTTAGTATCCCGGTCCGCTAATGTTTGTAGGGTATTGATAATCTTCTGAAATTCTTACAATAAATTGTCCGTCTGTAGGATCAATATAATACGTTAACAATCTTCCGTCCCATTTCATTTGTTGGTATCTTAAATTTTTATAAACAATATCGTGGTTAGCATCTATGCCTTCAAGAAAGTCAATACCTTCTTCAAAGTCAGGATAGTTGTTCTCGCCAATACCAATATCGTTTACAGTTACAGTGCCTTGACCACTTAATTGATCTTGACGTATTAAAAATAATTCGCCATCTTCGTTTCTACGCATACCGTAAAAATATTGTTTAATAAATCCTTGAATGATTGATTCTGGATTATTACCTATATAATGACTCATTATACAATCTCCACAAAACTTAGGACGACATCAACACTGTCGTCAATACTTGATTTCACCTGTAGTTTATTACTCGGTGCTATAATTAATTTTTCGCCCGTTGCTACAACTCGCAAACTTGTGTTAGCTGGTAATAGTGCTTGTTTTAAATAGTAACCTGTAACACTAGTATCGTCTTGCATTAGCACGTCTACATACACAAAACTTTGTGTTAGATTTGTTAAACTCATACCAATAACAGTTGCTCGTGTACTTGCATCAGTTTCGTATACATCAACTGGTAATACTCCTACTGTGTTTACTACTTTATTTTTAAATAATGTTGCCATCTTTTTATCCTAAACTT
>OBMK010003526.1_pt1 | contig 10750 bp, 7 predicted proteins | sample 1539081 | NCBI WGS metagenome assembly OBMK01 (sample SAMEA3355528, study PRJEB22509) | marine metagenome | biome: marine; feature: river plume; material: water | place: USA | collected 2010-08-07 | depth 0.5 m | reverse complement strand
TAACAGAGATGTTGAAATGATATTCTCACAAAATGGAGCAACAGTAAACTAGATGGCAATAACAGTAACACAAGACCCTACGTTTTTTAATGTAACCAAGAATCCGGTTGTATTCGTGGTAAGTGGTTCAACATCTACATTACCACAATATCAATTTGTTGTTGATGTAAGAACTGCACCAGATAATACATTAAGAAGTAGAGTAATACAATATCCTAATCCAGAAGGAGTAGCGGTGTTTGATGTATCACATATTATGGGTGATTATATTACACATGATGCTACTAACTTTAGAAATACAGGTATAGTAGATACATTCGGTTCAGAGTTTAAATACTTTAATGTCTATGCTGGAGAACAGTATGGAACATCAGCTTCATCATCAGTAACACTTTACGATGGTTTAGGAAGTCCTGGTGTACCTGCAGTAACAGGTCCAAGTACAGTTGGTGGTAATTACGCTGCATGGGGAGGAAGATTAGATTATACAACAGGAGATACAACTAGTGGTAATGGTGGTTGGAACTTTGGTGATTACTTTGGAACAACTAATGTTAATCGTATTCTAACATCACATCGTTCAACTACTACATCCGCTGCAAGAAGTAATGCTAAGATGGGTCCTAATGATTATGCATTAATGTCTATTTTAGATAGTAACTCAAATTTAGTAAATTCAAATACCAATGTTGTTTTATATGATTCAAATAATTCTGTTATAGGAAGTACAACAATCGGTAATGCACAAGCAGGTATATATGCAAACTATGTACCAATTGGTCCAAGAAACTTAGTAGATGCTGGTAATTTTACTCAATCACAAATTGATAATACTTCTTGGTATTATGTAACTAACTTAGGTGATACTACTAACTTGTTTAAAACATTTACAATGGATAAGTGTCAAAACAACTTTGAAAGAAGAAACTTTTTGTTTGTAAACAAATGGGGATTCTATGAAAATTGGGGTTGTAACTTACCACTTAAACAAAATACTAGTGTATCAAGAGATGAGTATAGAAAATCAGTAATACCTTATTCTAATACAACTGCAGTAAATGATTTTTCTCGTAGAGGATTTGATTATTATAATTCATCCTTAAATGATACTTTTGAATTCAGTTCTCCTTATGTGACAAACGATGAAGCAAAGGTTATATCTGAGTTAATAGAATCAGAAGAAGTTTACTTACAAGTAAATAATTTAGATATGGGTCTAGGAACTACAATACCTACAACCTTTATACCAGTTCAAATAACTAATTCATCATACCAACACAAAACAAATAAATTACAGAAAATATTCAAATACGATATTCAGTATAAATTAGCTAACCAAAGACCTATTTAAAGATGTTTAGTAGTATTATAGTAAGAGTAGTATATGAGGGTACAACTTACGATTTAGATATCGAAAGCGATATCCCTATTCGATTAGATGTCTCTGCTATAGAAAATACACAGATTGGTGAAATATTTGGTATTGGTTCTCAAATATTTGATATACCTGGTACTTCAACTAACAATCAGTTCTTTAGACACGCTTATAACATCGGAGCAGAAGATGTACCGGCGTTTAGTAATACAATTGATGGATATATTATTTCTAATGGAGAAAGTATCTTAAAAGGACAGTTTCAACTTATAGAGATAATCAAAGATGAACAAGGATATGTAGTTTATAAGTGTCAGTTAACTGATGAAACAATTCAGTTTAAAGATGCAATACAAAATAAACTTATTACCAATGGAGATTGGGGTGAGTACGAACATACACTTAACGTAGCAAACATTACAGGTTCTTGGCAAAATCAATTGTTAGATGGTAAAGTTTATTATCCTGTTGTTGATTATGGATATGATGACCCGGAATCACAAGGTAACTATCCTTTATTTTCATTTGGAGAACCTGACCCTAGTAATAGTGGTAATATAGTAGGTAACTTCTTTAACAATTCATCAACACCTATACAACCTCAACAGTTTTTACCTTCAGTTAGAGCAAAAGATACTCTTGAAGTTATTTGTGCACAGGCTGGATTTAGTGCTAGTGGTGATTTTATCAATAGTGGTTATTTCTCTAATTTATTTCTTTTACCTAAAGCAAAAGAAGGGATTGGTATTGTAATAACTGGTTCAGAAGAAGCTACTGCATTTGCACAGAACAGTTATAATCAAATAATCCCCTCACACCCAAGTGGTTCAGGGTTTACTACTTTAAAACCACTTGCTGCAGATAATATCCTAAGTGACCCACAAAACAAAATGGAGACAAGTGGTTCTCAAGGATATATACAATATAATGCAACAGGTATTGGTGCGTATGAAGCATCAACAGGTATTGGATTTTTTAATCCAGTTTCGTTTAGTAGTGCAGCAGTAAAAGTAGAATTACAGTTAATGAGAGGTACTTTTCCTTTTAGTGGTACAGTAATTGCTCAGGAAGAAATTGAGTTAAGTTCTCAAAATGGATTTAATACTTTTCAATTAAATGCAGGTGGTGGTTGGACTAGTACAAGTCAACAAGATGTTTGGGCAAACGTACGTTACACACACGTTAGTGGTCCTACTCCTTCTGATTTAAATCTTATAGGAATTAATTCTAATTTAAGAATAAGTGTAGCACCAGAAACTTATAATGAAGCAACTGTTGATATGTCCAAACAATGGCCAGCGGATTTAAAATCAATTGATATTTTACAAGGATTGATACAACAATTTAATTTAGTTGTCTATCCTTCTCCTACACAAGATAAAACAATTCTGTTTGAACAGTTTGATGAATGGATTAAAAAAGGTAGATTAAAAGATTGGACTGATAAATGGGATACTGCAGTAAGAGTTGGAATAAAACATACTATTGATGAAGAACCACAAGAAATCATATTAGGTAATATGGATGATTCAGATAGGTTCTCAGTAGAAGCAAAGGAATCAGACCCATTCTATCAATATGGTACTTTAAGAGTTCTAGCAGATAATAATATATCACAAGGTTCTAAATCTATAAAGAATGCATTTGGACCAACAATACTTGGAGGACCGTTTGTTAGTGGTTCATTAACTCAAGAAGGTGTACCAACTTATAATATTGATTTAGCTTCTTCATTTGCTTATCCACACTTATATAAGTTTGAGAACAATCAAATTAAATCTTTTAAATTTAGAACAAGAATAGGATTTAAATCTAACAATACATTTCCAAGTGGAAGTGATAAGTACAGATTAGCAATAGGTAACAATAATCAAGATAGAATAATCGTAACAGATTCATATGGAACTTTATCAAATGTAAATGGTTTACCTGCAAGAGATGGTGATGCTGATTTACATTTTAACAACACTTACTTTAAGTTTGCAGGACCTGGTCTTAACTTACAAAATAGTACTTCTAACTTTGATACCTATTGGAAAACTTATATTGATTCTCTTTATTGGAACGATAGTAGAAAAGTAACCTTAGATGTTTTGTTTTCACCTGAAGAATATAAGGATATAGAATTAAATGATATTATCTTTATTAAAGACCAAAGATATAGAATAAATAAAATAAGTGGATATAACTTAACTTCTACCGATGTAGCAACAGTTGAGTTAATTCGTTTATACCCAGCTTACTCTGGTCAAGTTAAATGTGATTTCGATTATACATTAGAAGAAAGTGATGGTTCATTTAGATTTGAAGCAATTCAAGGTTTACCTGCTCCAACTCCTACACCAACTGTGGAACCAACACCTACTGCAACACCAGTACCTAGTGCAACTCCAACTCCTACACCTACAACATTCCCAATTGATACAAACAATTGTTTAACTTATAATTTTGTTAACAATTCAAATAGTAATCAAGCATATGATTATGTAGAATGTGGTACACAAAATATTGTCTTTGCTACAGCTAATAACAATACTAGTTTCTCTCATTGTATTGTAAGTGGTTCTGTTAGTAATATTAGACCTCTTGATTTATCAAGATTCGAAGAAGGAACATCTGTTGCATTATCAGGTGATTCTCAATTTACTGTTACTACTGGTTCTTCTTGTAGTCCAGTGTGTACTAACTATGAAATATTTAATTTAGATAATCCACCTGGAATTGATTTATATTACAACTATACTGAATGTGGAACTGGATATCAACTTATTGGTGGACCTGTTGCTGCAGGTACAACTGAATTCCAATGTTCAGTTGTAGACCCAACATGGAATAGTGGAGCTGGTGGACAATTAGGATTTGGTTTACAACCAAGAGGAGCATGTCCTACACCAACACCTGCACCACCTACACCTACTCCAAGTAGTACTCCAACAAGTACTCCTACACCAACTGTTAGTCCAACGCAGACTCCAACTCCTACTGCTCAAGGATTCTCAACACGAACAATTCAAGGATTGTATAATGTTGGAAGTTATGGTCCATGTACACAAGGTAAATTCCAAGGACCTCTTTATATTAACTCTAATGTAAGTTATGTACAAATTGGTGATGTTCTTTATACAGATATTAATTTAACAAATAAATTATCTGGTATGACTCACTTCTTGGAAACTGATACACAGTTAATGTGGGAAGTACAAGCAAGTAGTACTAATGTTGGTGAAGTGTTATCAAACTTCCCACCTTGTCCTACTCCAGTACCTTCTCCAACACCTACTGCAACACTTGAACCATTTGTAACATCATCATATGCATTTACAAATTCAGTATCTAATCTTTGTAATGAAATTAATCAAGGATTTACTAGAGGTACATATGGTATTACAACAATAGGTAAGACACTATACTTGGATAATGGTACAACTAAAGCAACAGGTTGGAATTACTTTAGAGATGAGGTTACAGGAAATATTTGGTATCTTGCATCTCAAACAGATGGAGTTATAACTTCATTATATGGTAATACAACTTGTCCTACACCAACTCCTTCTCCTACACCAACTCCTACACCAGAAGTTATTAGTTTAGGTGGAGTAAGTGGTTCTGATTTCGACCAAGATGGATTCGCAGGTTTATGTGAGAATACTACTGCACCAGATAATTTAGTAACAGGTTCTGCTTGGTTGGTTAAAAATAGTAATAATACTTCATTCATGTACAAAGATGCTGGGTTAACTCAACCTTGGTATGGAGTAGTTTGGATGTTAGATTCAAATAACAAAGGATATTACTTCTCATCAGAGAACCAAAATGCTAAAGTAAATGAATTTTATGATGCACCAGTTTGTCAATCAGGTTCGGCGATTGATGTAAGAGTTAAGTTTAATGCAACGTTTACTGATTTCTGTGCTGGAACTACTAATTCTTCTTATGATAAAACTGTATATATCACTGCAAGTAGAAATTATATAGAAGATTACGATTACATATATGAGAATCAATCTTGTACTGAATTGTATAATGACCCATATAAAGTTATTCAAGAAGATTCTAATGGTAATGTTTGGAATGTTTACGACCCATTATACAACTCACCTCCATCAGGTACTCGTAATTATGGTCAAGTATTCCCACACGTACCATCACAGTGTCCTCCGATTCCAACAAGTACACCTACACCTACAGCTACTCCGAGCTTTAATACGTTCACAGCAGCATTTACAAATCAAGTAAATGATTTATGTAATGAAACTAACCAAGGGTTTACTCGTGGAACTTATGGACCGGCTGCAGTTGGTAAAACAGTTTACTGGTCTGATGGTGGTACTAAAGCAACTGGTTGGAATTATATTAGAAACGAAACAACTGGTGAGGTATGGTATTTAGCTAGTAAAACAAATGGTATAATTACATCATTGTATAATACAGTAGTTTGTCCTACTCCAACACCTACACCTACTGCAACAAGTACACCTACCCCTACTCCTACTGGAACACCAGGTCCTAGTCCAACTCCTACACCAAGTAGTACACCTACTCCAACTCCAACTCCTACATCAACTGATAGATGGATAAGAATAGAAGGAGAATTATGTACTCAAGTTGGAAGTGGTAATGTACAAATTTATAACTGGTATGGTACACCAAGTAACTTTACCTCTGAGTTATTCTATGATGCTAATTCTGGTTGGTGTATGGATGCATATTACTTCGCAGAAGGTAGAGATGAAAGTAAGGATGATTTAGATTGTTCAAGTAGATTCGAATATTATGAAACTTGTTCAGATTGTCAAAGTGGAATAAATGAAGTAACTTGTACTTAAATATAGAGATATGGCATTAGATTTTTACCAAATAGCGTTAACTGAGTTCGGAGGAGATTCCGGTCCATACTATACTGTAGCGTATTCAACAGATTGTAATACCTACACTACTGTTTCTACGCCTGTATTTTTACCTCAATCTGGTTCTGTTGCAACAACTCAATTAGATGAAAATACAACGTGTGTAAAATTAACTTCTACTGGTAACTTTACTAATGAGGTAATATCAGGTTCTGCAATACCTACACCTACACCTCTTCCTTTATCATATAAAGTAACTCTAACAGAGAAAAACAACTCAGGTGATACCTACAATGTAAGACAAGTTCTAGCAGGTGAAACAAGGTTTGATGCATTAACTTCTGTTAATTTATCATCAGAAGGAGATACTGCAATGATTTTCCCATCAGCATCTGTTGCTGGAATTTTATTACAATCAGTAGGAGTTTGTACAAATGAGGTAGTTAAAAATATTAGTGGTTCTATACCTCAACCAACACCTACTGCAACTGCAGCTCCAACTCCTACACCAACTGGTCCTACTCCTACACCAACATCGACTGGATTCCCTACACCAACACCAACGTTCGGACCAACTGCAACACCAGGAGCAACACCAACACCAACTCCTACAACCCTTCCTCCAACTCCTACACCTTCACCAACATCAGCAGGTCAAAATGTTGCTATTAGAGAATGTGGTGGTTCACAAGTATGGTATGTAACTTTACCATCTAGTGGATTCCCTAATTCATTTGCATTTAGATTAACATCACCAGGTGGAACTTTAGATGGAAGTAAATGTTGGGAAATTATAAATAATAATTATACAGGTGCAATTGATTTCTCTGTAATAATTAATCAACTATATCTTGATTGTCAATCGTGTGTTTCACAGATACCATAGAGTGTTGGTAACCACGTTATATATTTATATATAATATTATAAACAGTAGTATATGAGTAATATATTTGTGCAGATTGCGAGTTATCGCGATCCTGAACTTAATCCAACGTTAAAAGATTTACTAGATAAAGCAGATAAACCAGAGAATTTAAAAATCTGTATTGCTTGGCAACATTCAAAAGAAGATGAGTGGGATAACTTAGATGAGTATAAAGATGATGATAGATTTATTATCTTAGATATTCCTTATGAAGAAGCAGAAGGTGCTTGTTGGGCAAGAAATAAAATACAACAAGAGTATAATGATGAAACATATACTCTTCAATTAGATTCACACCACAGATTTGTAGAAGGTTGGGATACTAAATCCATAGAGATGTTAGAGAAACTTCGTAAGAAAGGACATAAGAAACCTTTACTAACCTCTTACATACCTTCTTATGACCCATCAAATGACCCAGAGGGTAGAGTTAACACTCCTTGGGCTATGAAGTTTGATAGATTTATACCAGAGGGTGCAATCTTTTTCCTTCCTTATTATTTAGATACCAAAGTAGAAGAACCAATACCAGCAAGATTTTATTCTGGTCATTTTACTTTTACAGATGGTTCATTCGCAGTAGAAGTACAACATGACCCTAACCTTTACTTTCATGGTGAAGAAATTAGTTTAGCAGTTCGTGCTTGGACATGGGGTTATGATTTATTTCATCCTAATGAAATTATTGCTTACCATGAATATACAAGAGTAGGTAGAACTAAACAATGGGATGATGATTCTACTTGGGGTGATAGAAATACAAAAGCACATTCAAGAGTTAGACAATTATTAGGAATTGATGGTGAGATATGTACTCCTTGTAATAAGAGTACATTTAAGAAATATGGTTTAGGAGAAGTTAGAACTTTAGAAGAATGGGAAACTTTTATGGGTATTCGTTTTTCAGATAGAAGTGTTCAACAGGCAGTGTTAGATAATTTACCACCTGAGATAAGAGATGAAGAATTTAATGCAAAGTTTAGACATCCAATAGAATTTGAAACAAATAAGTTAACAGAAAAAGATTATACCTTTGCTGCAATTATATTTGAAGATAGTAATGGTAATCAACTATGGAGAGAAGATGTACAAGAAGGAGTAGTACAAGGTTGGTTAGAACAAGAGAATGTTTTACTTTGGAAAGAATACAATGGTAAGAAACCACACAAATGGATTGTCTGGCCACATTCTAAATCTAAAGGTTGGGTAAATAAAATAGAAGTACAATTATGAACAACGTATTAATAGGTTGTGTAAACAATGTATCACAACATTTAGATAAAATAAAAGTATGGTCTAAATCTTTTCAAGAGGTTTCTAAGGGTGAAGTAGTTTTAGTAGTTATTAATCCTACTAACAAAGAAACAACTCAGTTACAAGAACTAGGTATTTCAGTTGCACCTTATAGATTAAAACATGATGAGACTGTAAACAATGTAAGATTACAGTTAGAATGGCAAACTATAAAAGGATTTAACTGTGATTATGTCTTGGTAACAGATGTATTTGATGTTATGTTTCAAGATGACCCGTTTACTAAAATTATTGGTAATGATATAACAGTAGGTTGGGAAGGAGTAAAACATTCAGAAGAACCTTGGAACGCAGATGTATTACAAAAATCATATCCACACAAAACAAACGATTTAATGGATTTAATGATTTCTTGCAGTGGTGTTATAGGTGGTAAGAAAGATAAGGTAGTAGAACTTCTCCAAATGATGGATAAGATGACAATGGGTAAGGGTGGACATGATATCAGAGACCAGGCTGTACTAAACATTATCATCGAAGAACAAAAATTAAACATAACACAACTTAATCCATCAGATGGTTGGGTTCTACATTGTGCAGTAGGAGGACCTACACAATTTTATAAAGATTGGGGATTCCAACGTCATATGATAGAAAGATTCGGTGAAGCAAAGAATATAGATGGTATCATTACTACACAAGAAGATAAAATTTACGATATAGTACATCAATTTAACAGAATAGAAACATGGAACAAACAATTGACAACACGATATTTGGTGTAAGTACTTGTCCACAGACACATGGGGGTTGGGAACATCATTGGAAACAATTTCCTTATGAACTTAATTGGATGTGGGATAAGAACGATGGTAACGAAGGTAAAGGATTTGTTTACACCGAAGAAGAAATGTGTAAAGGTCTAGGGTTTGATGGTGGTGTTAGTAAAAAACATTATTGGAATTCTTACGGCAATAGAAACATCGTTTGGTTCTACGCACATTTTAGAATGTTATGGTTTTTTAGAAACTCACCTAAAAAAGATTACTATTGGTTTTTTGATGATGATGTAACTTGTTCTAATTGGGAAGGATTTATAAATTCTTTTAAAGATAACCATGATGATTTTATTTCTTGGTTTGTTTTTTCAAAAGAAAATTACAATAAATTTGACATCAATCCTTTAGATAAAAGAACAACTTCAGAACATATGTGGTTTGAAAGATTTCCAGGCGATGGAGATAAACTACCTTGGTATATAGAACAATGGTATGGTTCATTCTTTCCAGTAGTAAGATTCAGTTACAGTGCACTACATACCTTGAATCAACAATTTGAGATAGGTTGGAGTGGTTATTCAGAAGGATTTGTACCTACGATACTAAATTATTATAAACATTCGTTAGGTTCTCTCTTTAATCCTGATGGTTCCTCTAACTATTACGATGTAAATCAAATAGATTTAAAACACAAACACCAAAAGATAGGATGGGAATGGATATAAAACCAGTACAAGTAACCGGTCTATTTGATATCGGCAGAGATACGTGGTCTAATTTTACACAAAGTTATGGTGGTTATATAGATTGGATGGAAAGAACACTATCAATACAAGCCCCTACTGTAATTTTTACAGAAGAAAAATTTAAGGACAAGATATGGGAGAAAAGAAAACCTTATGATGTAGGTACTGAATTTGTTATTACTACTAAAGAAGAGTTAGTAATGTCTAAATTAGTCTATGCTGGTTTAAATACTTTAATGAATTCTGATGAATTTAAGAAAAAGATACAATTCGAAGTACCTGAGATGACGAAACCATGGTACAATATTCTAATGTTTAATAAAGTTTGGTGGTTAAAAGAAGCAATGGGTATCTTTGATGGTACTCATTACGTATGGACTGATTCTGCATGTTATAGAGAAGAGGTAAGTAAAGTAAATAAACCATTTCCTACTGTAAGGATGGGAGAGAAACCTATTTTCTTTTCACATCATGAAACGATATCAATAGAAAATCCTAATCATCATTTAATGTCACAGATGCGGTTTATACAAGGAGGTTCTTTTATAGTACCTAAAGCCAAGATAGATTGTATAACTGAAAAATATACAAAGAAAGTTATTGATTGTATTCAATCAGGTTATATTGGTTCTGATGAAAAGATATTTGATTTACTTTATGATGATGGAGAAATGGATTGGGAACTGATAAAGTGTGATTGGAGAAAGTATTTCGAAGCAATGGGTTAATTTACCTTGAAGTACCTTTACATATTACATCCATAGTTTTTTTATCTCTAGGTGGGGTTAAGTAATCCCAAGTAAACTTTTGATAAGGGCCGTTA
>OBMK010003521.1_pt1 | contig 10768 bp, 12 predicted proteins | sample 1539081 | NCBI WGS metagenome assembly OBMK01 (sample SAMEA3355528, study PRJEB22509) | marine metagenome | biome: marine; feature: river plume; material: water | place: USA | collected 2010-08-07 | depth 0.5 m | reverse complement strand
GCTGTACTCCTGTAGTTACATTGATTGTCTGGTTTACAACTGCACCCATTCCCTGACCTTTCGTATGGTCGATCACAGTTTCGTTTGGATGTAGTATAGCAGGGAATCCACCTCTTCCATCTACTCCACCAGATCGCGCGCCAAACCCTGTGAAACCACCGCCCTCGTAAGCGTGTCTACCAATTGCGCTATTGACGGTCGAGCTTGGCTGACTTTTAGGTACTAACCTGTCACCGCCACTGCTTCCACCACCGAAAAAGCTAGTATCCATTAACGCCCCAAATATCTGATCAGTAATCATCTTCTTAACTATCATTGCAGTTAAATCGTTTATTACAGACGCAGCTACATTCTTCATGGCATCCTTAAACGACATCGCACCAGTGATAGCCTGAGTAAATCCTTTACCTATGGTATCTGCAAAGCGTTGTGCCGTTCTTTCTTGATCCTTGAATGCCTTATCAGCTTCTTTAGCTAAATCTTTTTGCGCTTTCTTTCTTTCTGCTTCTAATTCCTTTTGTCTCTCTGCGCTTTTCTCTAATGATTCTAATGTAAGGCTTTGTGCAATAAGTTTATCAGCTTCACCTCTTTTTATTTTTTTGTTAGTAACATCTGCTTCTATTCCATATACTCTTATCGCATGAGCTGATTTGCCAAATGTTTCTATTTCCTTTTCAAGTGATTTAGTTTGTTTTTCAAACGAATCTGTAACACCATCAACTTTCTTATTTAATATAGTAAGTTGCTCATTAGCTAATTGTATTATTGTGTTTTGATCTTCAATTTTATCTTTAGCTTTTTGTATTACTTTTGTACTTTTGTTTGTACTTAGCTCTTGTTGCTTTAATATTCGGTTTTGAAACTCTATTTCTTTATTTGCTTTTTTGATGCCATGCTCTAAATCTGCTTGTGTTTCAGCAGCTTGACGCAAAGCCGTTAATCTTGCCGCACCCTCTAGTTCATCAAATCTATCAACTAATGTTTTAGTTTCAGATTCAACATCTTTCATTGCCTGTGTAGCACCAACCAATCTTGGCAATAGAGCCATAGACAATGCAGCACCTACCGCCAAGACAGCACCAATCATAGCACCACGAGGGCCGAACAATGACGCAATCTGCGAACCCTGCTGACCAAACACTAGCATGGCGTTCTGACCCATCTGCAACTGAACAGCAATATCCTGAACCTGATGACCTACTTGCCCGAAGCCGCCACGCATCATTCGTAGCTGACCGTCTACTTTTTTAGACGTATTACCAAACTGTTGACTATGCTGCCGCGCACGCTTCATTCCCTGCTCGAAATTAGTAGTGTCCGCGCTAAGTTTAGTAATTACATTAGATGCTGTTCTAGCCATTATGATCCTTTATCTTGTCATTTTTAATACGCAAGTAAGTAAACCAACTATTAAACTCGTTGGCGGTCATAGCTAAGATTGTCGAGAGGGGCTGACCAAGATGCTCTGCTAACTGAAACATTGCGTATATCTCAGTAACCGCACCTTGATCATCTATTAGTTTTTTTCGCGTTCCTCTTCATCTTGTGCTTCCAAGACGAAATTAGCAACTTTACTCAAAACTTCAGGATCAACACTCTTTCTCAGCTTAATCTTATCGCCAATATCAAATACTGCTTCACCTTTCTCATCAGTGATGCCATATATCAAAGCATACACTAAGTAATCAGTATTATCGCCATCAGCCCTAGCATACCATCTAGCTTTGTCTTCTAGCGACAGGTTCTTTGAGTAGAGAGTGCAATCCCACTCGTCTACTCGCAGAGTCCTAACTTCTTTGCCGCTAAAGTGAGCAACAGCGTTATCTATTAATTTTCCCATGGTTTTATTCCCCTTATTGTACTGCTAAAGCACCAAGACCAGTTGCAGTAAATGAAACTTCAATAAGTCCGTCACCAGAAACGGTTTCGGATATAGAAGTAATTAGTACATCACCACTGAAAGTTTGACCGCCACCTGCACAAGTAATTGCAACACCATCATTGGCGAGCATCTCAGTTGCAGCTTGCATCATTTCGTTTTGCATCTCGATCTGCCCATTACTTGCAGCATCATCGAAGAAACAGTTAATACTAACAGTCCAAGAGCGATTTACAACCTTGCTTCTAGTCCAACCTGCATCAGCAGTATTGTTCAGCGTTGTAGCATCAACTGTGTTAGCAGTGATTTCTAGTGAATAATCTTTTACTTCAGCGACCGCGTTACCGCCTACGGATACGACCCCTGAATGTCCAGTATAAGTAGCCATTTTATATACCTTTGCTCTATGAGCGTTTTATTGGCGCAATCGCCTTTAAATTGAAATATCAGTGTTGTTTTCACGCACCTGATACGTTGCTTCAACGGTTAATCTAGCAACTGCCACTGGCTGTTCACTATCACCGTTAAAATCTGCTTCAAAGCTAAGTATGCGAGTATCTTTCGCATTACCGCCTCTTGTTAAATCTGTATACAATGCCTCTTCAACCTCTAAGCAAATCTGATCTAGATCATTGTCGTAGTTAGCTGTACCACGAACATATATCTCTATGTCAAAACTGCATATACGGTTCTGCATTCTAGGAGTGTTTACTGTAGCGTATTCTACATCTTCACTCTTGCTGTAAATAAGAATACCAGGTAGTTTAGCCTTACCTATGGGATAGACTCTGCTCTGAAACACATTACTTTGTGTAGTAGTCAGACCAGTTAAGGTTGTCTTAATATCGTCTCTAATGCTTTTTCTTGCATGAGCCATTATTGTTCCTCTAGTGCTATCTCAGTTATTCCAGTTCCATCAGCCATTAGTATTCTAGCAGTATAGTTAGTGCTACGCACAACAAACGTATCTCCATCTGCGGCATTTGGTATATCACTAGTCCTAACTGTAAGCCTGGGCGAAACCACTGCAAAGTCAACTGATCCACCTGCATCAACAGCTTCATACTGATTATCAAAGATAGCAGTAATCGTGGTCTGAGTGCCACCATTGGGAGTAAATGTAACTGACTCACCAAAGTCAGCTAGCATTAACAATCTGTCGGCAGCAGTCTCAACTGGCATCTTTTTCTACTCTTGTCTCTAGCTTATCGTCTAATCCAACACTTCTGTTCTTTGTCTTCTTCTTAGCTTCTACAGCAACACACTTGCCAGAATCAATTAGATCGTCAGCAACCTTCTTAGACAAATCTACAACAGTGCCTACTCGATATAAAGCACAGTCAACAGAGCATTGTTCTACAAACTTAACTTTCATAATAATCTCCTTTAGTAAAACCTACCGTGGGATAGCCGTGGGATAGACTTTAGTAAAGGAGGGGGCGAACCCCCTCACAGTGTTACTTAGCCATCGTTACCGAAAGCAAAACTTGCAGCGTGACGTACAGCTACATCTACAGACTGCATCGCAACAACGCGAACAGTACCAGTAGTAGAAGCAGTGTATGGGTCAACTACGATGTCCAAACCACCGAACATACCGATTAGTAGGTCATCAAAGTTACCAAAGTACAAGTTACCAGCAGTTGCTTGTGCAGATACAATAGCGTTATAACCATTGATCTGACCACCTTGAGATACAAATACACCTGAACCAGCGTCAACAGGAGTCGTTTTAAGACCACCGTTCATTGCAGCAGGAAGAATGTATGAAAGGTTGCCATTAAGTGCGTTAGCACCAGCAACAGCAGTTTCAAGGCTTACAGCTTCAGCAAAAGTTGGGTTAGCAGTAGCAAATGCAGTTACAGTTCCAACATTAGCAGTGTTTAAGATACCAGTTGGGTTGCCGTTAGCACCAGAACCTTCAAGACCAGCTTTATCGATTGCAATAGCAATAGACTTAGCAAGATCATCACGGATTAGGCTTTCAATGTCTAAGCTAGATTGCATTAGAAGCTGACGAGTTACGTCAGTGAATGCACCTAGAGTCTTAGGAGTCAATGAAACCTGTCCAACAGTCATTTCTGATTCAGCTACAGCAGCACCTTCACCATCAACAAACGCAGCAGTTGAAGCATTAGATTTGCGTGGAATCTTAACGTCACCACTTAATCCACCAAGCATACGCGCACCAGCCGCCATTACAGAAGATTGGTTGCGTAGGGCATCGATGAAATCGCCACCACGGAAGTCTTCAGTAACCAAAGCAGTGTCATCAGTAAGAGCGTTCATGTCACGTTTCCAGTTACGAAGAACGTCAGCAGGAAGCATAATGCCCTGTGCAGTTTTTCCGTACTGGTCAGCAGCAGCTCGTGAACATTCAAATTCGAATGCAGCGGCTTCTTGCGCTCTACGATCAGTTGGGTTAGCTAGAGCGTGGATAGCTTTAGCCATAGAGAAGCGTTTAACTTCAGCGTCTTTCATGCCGATGTCTTGGCTTTCTAGTGCAGTTTCAGAACCGATTGATTCTAGTAATGCGCCACGGAAAGATTCGATTGATTCGCCTTTTGCAATAGCATCGCGAGCCATATCTGACTTATTGTGACGTGCGCCTAACTCAACGATTTGAGCGGCATTCTTTTGTGCGGCTTGCTGGGCTTCAGCTTTTACCGCTTCGATATTAACTTCTGACATAATATTTCTCTCTTTTAGGGAAGTTTTAATTACGGGTTTATTTTCAGCTTTGCCTGAACGCCCAACGCCAACTGTCATATCGGCAGGAATAGACACCAAACTTGCTTCAACGGGTTTCCATGACTTCGCACGATAGGTTTCCTTATCGTCTCTGTCTCTTTCCATTTTGCCAATAGAATAACCAACGGAAATGTTAGCTTTAATTCCATCAACAACATCAGAGAAAGCCTCACGAGCCAATTCACCTTTTCCAAAGCGAACTTCTGCACGCAGTCTACGCGCATTCTCGTCAAGCTCTACCGATTTAATGACACCAATCTGCTTCTCTGGATCGTGATCCAAAAGCAATGGTGCGCGACCAGATGCTAAGAACGATAAATCTATCGACTCTCGCGTATGGTCTAATACTTCAGTACCAAATGAACGACCTACAGGCTCTTCACTTGATATTGCCATCTTAACTGTTCTTGTCTCTTCATCGATTGGAGAAAATTCCATCTCCATCGCACGATGCTGTACTTCAGGGCTAGCGGAGCGATCAGTTTCTTCTACTACTTCTTCTGTAGTCTCTTCTACAGTTTCAGCAGTCTCTTCTACTGTCTCTTCAACTACTTCTTCAGTACGAACTTCGTCAACAGACTCAACAGTAGCTTCTACTTCTACTTCATTGTCCATATTTACAGCCTCTTCGTTTCTATCATCGTCTAACATACCAGCAATCTTTCTAGACCAAGAAAAACCTGCGTCACCGCCCCATAATGCCCATGCAATCCGACCTGCACTTGGGTATCCTTTTTCACCAGGGCTGAATCCTTCAGCTTTCTTGTCTACTTCATGCCGACTAAAGAAAGAGTACATTCTTTTAACAGTATCGAATGATAGCTCTTTTCTATTCTTTATGTCTCTTGCCCTAGCTACACCAACTTCTGTGCCGCCACGACCATATTCTTTACGCCACTCAAGCCCTTTTACAGCCTCAGACACCATTCCGTCTGTAGGCTTAGTGCTTATTTCTTTACCCTTGTACTTCGGCATCATCATCTCCGATTATATCAGGGTTTATGCTATTAAAGTTAGCACCATACGGTTCAAGTGCGTAATTAACACCATATTGTTCTGCTATATCGCGATCTCGTGCGATCTGAGACACTAACTCTTCTACATCCTTACCATACTGGCTAGCTACGTCAGAAAGGCTTAGAACGCCTGATTTAAGGCCTGTGATCGCTGCATTCATTTCTTTCTGCGGATCAACCCAGTTCCATGCCTTGCCTCTAAACTCTGCCGCATCAGAAAAGCGGTCATATTGGCGCAAAGGTATACCAAAGCTATTAACTTCCATAGAAGCTGCGAGCCAATCATCATATACAACACGAACAAAATGCTCAGTAACAAACTTCTGTAGGTTTCTATACGCATCACGCTCTTCTAGCGCACCTTGGCGGATAGAACTGTATGAAACAGACTCTAGATCGTTAGATAGTGCAAAATAACTAACGCCTAATGCAGAAGCAATGCCTTTTAGCACTGCTTTGTGAAACGAATCAAACTCATTATTAGGATATTGCGGATCAAACGACTTAAAATCTACACCATTAGGTAGCTGATGAAACGAGCCTGGAGTAGCTTCCATGATAGGAACATTGCCATCAAGGTCATCAGCAACAAATCCATCACCGCTTGGCGATGTGAAAAAGCCCATTTTACTAGCACCAATTCGTGCATTTACTACCGCAGCTTCTCTCAATGCGCCTAATTGCTTCATAGCAGAGATAGCTGATGCCATCCACGGCTCACCGCGAGACTGACCTGCTCGATTAGGGTCGTAAAGGTGAATCATTCTGTCAGCAGGTATACGAACGTGCTTAGGTGACTTTCCTGTAGTCGTATAGTCGTAATCACCTGGATGATAGGTAAGAACATGGTAAGCAACAGGCTTGCGGAACTTATTAAGCTCTACACCCATCCGTACTTGATTGCCATTAGCTAGTCTTTCGTTCTTTTGCTCATCAATCTGATCTGGCTCAAGGAACTCTAGCGCGAATGAATCATGGAATGAAGCTCCACGATGCTTAACAATGAATACTTCACCATCTCTAGCTAAACACTCTACTGCAAGTTTCTGTGCATCTATCCATGACATACCGCCATCAACAGTGCAATTACCCAACTTGCCCCACTTGCGAAACGCATTCTCTACCTTCTGATTTCCGTCACGATCTAACTTACCTATGGAATCAGCTGCTTTCACCTGCAAAGTAAAGCCTTTCTCTCCTACTACGTTAATTTTTAGTAGGTTTAGGTACTTTTTAGCATATTCATTGTTTCTAGCTAAGTCACGAGAACGTGATCTAATAGAAGTTAGTGCAGGTCTTAACTCAGAGTCGGCTGAACGCTCAGAAGCCTTAAAGTCGCTAAATAAATGCCCAGAGTTGGCTGCTGAATATGCTCTCTTGAACACGTTGTCTTTTTTTACGGTTTTTGGCTTAAATATGTCAAAAATAGCCATTTAAAACCTCACTTGTATTGTAGAAGAGTTTTTGCGACCATGTTTAAGGTCTATTTCATTTGTCTCTAACTTTACTTCACGTTTGTAAAAATTCCTAGCATTAACTAACTCTTCGAACGTCATTTTGGTTAAAGATCGTCCAGCTATGGAATAACTGGAAACATCATTATCAGCCTTGCCACTCAAAAGACTTTCTATCTTGCCAAGCATTATTTCAGCGTGTGATCTTGGGTCTGCTTGATTTACGTCTAAGTCAGGAACAACCATGAAATGACCACGGTCAACGACTACACGCTCATTATCTGAGTTGCGCTCAACTTCTAACTGATAGAAATAATGACCTTGAGCATAACTTGAACTACCAGTAACAGTTAATCCATTGCCTTGGCCTGTATCATCTTTTAATACAGTAAATAAGTAATGTCCTGTTTGACCTACGCCAGTAATTAGTATTTCGTTATCGCCACCGCCCGATATTCTTGCAATATATCTGACAGTGTATAAGTTTGAGGGGTAATCGGTGATCAGTTGTGATTTTTTCCACTGTACAAAATCGCCAATGACGATTTGATCTGGTTCTCCTTCTGGAGCATTAGCTGTATCAAATAGATTAGCCATTAATTGTTACCTTTATCGCCACGAATTAACAAAACCTTTCCCTGTTTTTGGTACAAATGCTTGTTTTGGCTGTTTAGGTTGCTCAACATTCTGTCTTTGCTCTTTATGCCTATTATCTGCCAAAGTATTAATATCTACGTTCAATATAGCATAAGCCGAGATAGCGTAAACAAAACAGTCTAACGCTTCGTTTCTCGGTCTTATCTTTTGGAATACTCGTTTTTTGTATCCCCTGGTAAACTTAGTTACAATCTTTTCTGCTGTAAGCTGCCTAAAATACTCGTCATTCAGGTCATCATGGAAGTGAATATAACCAGCACCTTCATCCTGAATACGCAGTCTAGCAAATAACAAGTCTTTTGCTGTATCTACACCAACAGGAAACAATAAACACTTTCCTATGTTGTTCTTAGACGGTCTGCCTACTATAGCTCTACCTTCTCCGCCAACACCTTTAATAGCGAATACTCTTCGGGCATAGTTTTTCTTAGCATAGGAGTATACCGCATTTGTGAAGTGACCACCACTGTCAATACAGGAAGCCCTGATTGGTAGCTGTCTGCCGTCATTACACAGATAAGTTGTAAACAATTTAGTATCTAAGGAAGTCCATAACTGCGGAGTAGATGGATCACCATATAGAACTTCATGGGATATAACCCAAGACTCGTCATCTCTGCCCCATCCAATAATAGATAACTCTAATCGATCATCCTGTACGTCAACACCGCAAGTAAGAAATATTACTTCGTCAGGTATTCCCTCGCCATAAGCCTCTCTTCTTGTACCTAGCGAATAGTCATCAATCGTCTCACCTTGATCTTCCCATGTCTCACCAAGATAGGTATTAGTCCATACTCGTAACTGTTCAGGGTTCTTACGCATTGACATGAAATCCCTTACACCGTCAGACAATGGAGTCCAAGGAGAATACAAACCTGATATTGAGAAACCTGCTACACCAGTAAACTCTTTTGTAGCTTTCCACTGACCGTTACGGATAGACCATCTTCTGTCAGAGTCACTCCATAACTCATCGCAACCGTCACATAGGTACTTAGCAGTATCAGGATCATCATCTGTCCAATGTACGTTAGACCACTTTAGCTTCTGTTCGTGTCCGCAATGCTTACAGGGCGTATAGAAGTATCTCATGTCAGATGCTTCAAACGCTTCCTCGATGCGACTGGCATCTTTATTCGTGGGAGTCGAAACCATTACAATCTTACGATTCCAAAATGTCGCAGCACGTTTCCTAGCCAACTGAATCGGATCACCTTCAGAACCAGCACTCGCGGGATACCTATCAACTTCATCACAAAGTACCAGGCGAATAGGACGAGATGCTAATCCAGATGGACTGTTAGCACCCACGAGCGTCAAACTACCACCAGGGAATATTTTATGCAGGGTAGTGTTACCACTGTCTCTTGCTCTAGGGTCTTTTACTTTGTCTCGCAAACAAACACTAGCTTTAAGCAATCCATTAGCAACTCGATCCTTAGAGAAAGCCTGAGCCATTTCCAAGGTCGGCTGTAGGACAAGTATGGGAGATGGGTCGTTATCTATGTGATACCCGATAATGTTAAGCAGGGCTTCTGACTTACCCAACTGCGCTCCTGCCATAACAACTACTTCTCTGTTATTTTGGTCAGAGCAAGCATCCATTATTCCACGTTGATATTCAGCACGAGATGTATGCCATCGACCAGGCTCAGCACTACTTTGTGAGTCTAGTCTTCTTTCTTGGTCTGCCCACTGACTTACGCTTAGTTTCGGAGGCGGCTTTAGAGTTTTGATTGCCGTCTTCAGATGCTTGCGTAGTTCCTTTCGTTTCTGTCGCGTTGACCGATGGATCATAGTTACTCAATTCCTCTAGTGCTTCATTCAGTAAGTCTTCAAGTATATCCTGACACATACCTGCTTCACTTTCAGCCGACACAACTGGTGCAGCTTTAGTCGGTATAGACATCAGTTTACCCTTCAATGCTCCAAGCACTTCTTCCCACGCTTTAACAACATCTTCTGCGACAACTAATGTTCCGTGTACAGTAGCCAGTTCAAGCTCGGCAATCTCAGCTTCAGCATTTACCTTTCTAGTCCGAGCCTCGTCATAGCTCGATCCTACCTTAACACCGCCTGTAGATGGCACAGCAAATCTCCCAATGGTTTTTTACATCATATCACAAAATATACAATTAGGATTAGGTTACGAATATTCTGTCTCTACGCAATAAAAGCGATGCGAAACTACCCACGGGCTAGCGATTCTGGGAGTACCTTTAGGTCGATCAATGCCCCTAGGTGGCCATATATTGGCGCATTACGGCGATTATGTGGTTATTTGATAAATTACTAGCGTCATGAGATATGGCGGTAAAACGGCTTAAAATGCGATTTATGGCCTATTGATTTATTGATTTGGTTGTGATTCTACTGGTTATATATACAGTAAAAAAAGGGTAACTGTATATTTATACAGTATAGGTTAAAAGCTCGAGAATCGCCGTCTATTGGATTTAATTAATATATATGCGTTGATATAGGTTTGCAGCTTAGAAAGGCCGTTAAAAGCGTTTATATTGGCCTGTAGGATATATGCGCCGGTTGCTAGTTTATAGGGCCGGCGTTGTTATATCAGGTTGTTATATGGCAGGCCTGGTGCTGCTTACTTTCTACCAGGCAAAAAAAAGCCGCCAATTAAGGCGGCAATATATAGATTGTAAGCTGCTCAGTTATTGCTAATAAAGTTAGCCAATATAAATATAATGGTTATTAGACTGGCCATTCCGATTAAGTTACAGATTATTGCTTCTCTATCGGCTGCCCTATCGCGCTCAAACTGCTCTATCGCTTCAAGCTGAAGCACTGGCACTGTTTTATATTCTTTAGGCTGCTTGATGTGTTCCTGGTTTAACTTGATTACTTTACCCATTATTAAACCCTCACTATTTTATATTGATTGCCTGGTAATTGTACAAGCTTATCGAATTTTCGGTGGAAATATTTATCAATAAAACTGGTTTCTACATATTTATAGCCCATCAATTGAGCATATTGATTTGCTATTG
>OBMK010003516.1_pt1 | contig 10782 bp, 9 predicted proteins | sample 1539081 | NCBI WGS metagenome assembly OBMK01 (sample SAMEA3355528, study PRJEB22509) | marine metagenome | biome: marine; feature: river plume; material: water | place: USA | collected 2010-08-07 | depth 0.5 m | reverse complement strand
ACAAAGTGATTACAAGAGTTAGAAATGAAAAAAGCCTTGATCTTGATTTTGTTTTCGTTAGAGTGAACAAATTAAATGTTAAAATAAATTTTGATGATATTTTAGTCATAGAAAGTTTAAAAGATTATATCAAAATAGTCACTAAAAACAAAAACTTTATTGTTCACACTACTCTAACTTCATTTACAGAATCTTTACCTAGAAATAAGTTTATTAGAATACACCGATCAACTACTGCGGCTATTCAAAAAATTGATGTAATTGACGGCAGCAATGCCTACATAAACAAAAAGCCTTATAAAATTGGGGGAAGCTATAAAGATGACTTTAAGAACTTGGTAGTTAACTTTAATTAATCTTTCATTAATTCTAATGCTTTTGAAACTTTTGTAACTGGGAACTTACAAGTGTTATCTACACACACATATATATAGGTTTCGTCCTTGAAATATCTGTCTTTTAGCAAATAGAGCTCGGACTCACTTTTAGATGCCGCTACTAAAGCGTTCGGTAAATATTCTTCCATTACCTCCTCTGCTTTTCCTATAGCATTATTACCAGAGATTGCAATTTCATAAAACTTTTGAGAATAATTATGTGAGTTGTTAAGCCATAACAAATGATCTGTTACTCTATCTTTTATCGTTTCGCTCACGTTGTTTATCATTGTTTTAGAATGTAATAAATATTCCTTATTTCCATTAAAATGACCAAGTCTAAATAAATTAAAATTCATTACAGAATTTGCAGATGGAGTAACTCCATCTTGAAGATTAATTAATGTATCTGCAAATAAACTTTCTTGATTGGTTGAAAATCTGTAAAACCCAGACTCCTCTTTAAATTTTTCGTTAGAAAAAACTGTTAATTCATCTGCGAATTTTAAATATTTTTCATCAAAGGTAATTTCGTAAAGACCTATAAGGGCATCAATGTAATAGCTGTAGTCTTCAAAAAATAAAACCTCAGCAGGACTGCTACTAGTATGTCTTATTATATTATTATCAATCATAGTTTTTGATAATGAAGAATTTATTAAAAGAGCTTTATTTAGAAAAATCGGATCTTTTGTTGTTTTATAACTGTCAACTAAACCTCTAATAGTTAATGCATTCCATGAAAAAATTATTTTAGAATCAATTATCGGGTGAACTCTTTTTTCTCTCTCTTTTTTCAATAAAGAATTTATGTAGTTTAATTTATTATTAAATTCTTTTAATGTAATACCTTCTTTTTTAGAAAAATCTTTATCAGAAATCGTTTGATAAAAAATATAACTGTCATTTTCCCAATAGCCTGTTTCATTTATATTATAATATTCTGAAACCCACTCAAAATTTTCATTCAAAATTTTCTTTAATTCTTCTACTTGCCATATATAAAAATCGCCTTCACTTTTTGTCCCGTCTTCATAATTTGTGTCAGCAGAAATACTTGAATAAATAAGATTATCCTTCCCTGTCATCTTAGACTCTAGAAATCTGTAAATATTATAAAGTTCAGATTTGAAACGTTCTTCTTTAAATAATTTAAAAGCATTTGAATATACGCTCAATAACTGGGCATTATCGTATAGCATTTTTTCAAAATGAGGAATATGCCAGGCATTATCAACAGTGTATCTATGAAAACCGCCATCAATTCTGTCATTTATTCCTCCTCTTGAGATTTGCAATAGAGAGTTGTAAACAAAGTCTTTCATTTCTTGATTACTGTACTCATTTGAAAATCTCATAAAGAAATTTAACATCGAGGGCAAAGGAAATTTCTGGCCACTGCCAATCCCTCCATTTATTTTGTCTGAATATTTAAAGGCTTTTTCAGCTAGCTCAATTTGTAGCTCACTTGAATATGTTTCGTCTCTTGGAGATGGTTTTACTAAAGCTTCTTTTTTTACACCCTCTCTTACGCTATTAGCATATTCTAAGACGTCTGGTTTTCTAGTCTTATAAAACCCACTAACTTGATTCAAAACCTGAATCCATTGTGTCTTTGGGACGTAAGTTCCTCCCCATATTGGTGTGCCATCTGGAAGAGCTATAATATTCATTGGCCAACCTCCACTTCCTGTCATTAAAACCAATGCTTTCATGTAGATTTCGTCTAAATCTGGTCTTTCTTCTCTGTCAACTTTAATATTAATGAAATTTGAATTCATAACAATTGCAACATCATCGTCTGTAAAACTCTCTTCTTCCATTACATGACACCAATGACAAGACGAATATCCTACACTAATTAAAAGTAATTTATCTGAGTTTTTAGCTAGAGACAAAGCTTCTTCTTTCCATGGAAACCAGTTAACGGGATTTGTAGCGTGTTGCTTTAAGTATAAACTTTTTTCGTTTGCTAAATTATTTTCCATGTCCTGAGATAATATAAATTATAAAATAAAGTTTAATGTTACTCATTTTAATATAGGATCAAATTTTTTTTCTAAATTAAATATTTATTACACATGTTTTTATGTTTTATTCAATTATTAAAACTTTGAAAAATCTATTTATTGTATTGTTGTTATTTTTCTCTATTTACTCCTGCAATACAAATAAAGCTGAAATAAGACCAAATATTTTATTTATTATGGCTGATGACCACACCTCTCAGGCATGGGGAATTTATAATGGAATATTAGATAATTACGTTAAAAATGATGCTATAAAATATTTAGCAAATAATGGCACTGTGCTAAATAACATGTTTTGTACAAATTCTATTTGTGTTCCAAGCAGAGCCTCGATTCTAACTGGGCAATACAGTCACCTGAATGGAGTTTACACGCTTAGCGATCATTTAAGCCCGGATAGTCTTAATGTTGCTAAAATTTTAAATAATAACGGATATCAAACTGCTTTAATTGGCAAATGGCATTTAAAAAAAGAACCTTCTGGATTTGACTACTATAAAGTTCTGCCTGGACAAGGCAAGTACAATAATCCTGTCTTTAAAACTAAAGAAAATTGGGAGGATGGATACAAAGGTGGGGTTGAAGAACCCGGATTTTCATCCGATGTCATAGGAAATTCAACAATCAAATGGCTTATGGAAAGAAAATCAACTAAACCTTTTTTCCTTATGACACATTTCAAAGCCACTCATGAGCCTTTTGATTATCCTGAAAGACACAATGAGTTTTTGAAAAACATTGATATTCCAGAGCCAGAATCTCTACATGATTATTTACCATCCAGTTCTGGCAGGAGTTTTGACGGTCAACAGTTAGAAATTTTAACCAATCGATGGTTAAATTATTCTAAAAACAAAGATCACAACTCTGATACTAAATACCCCGGAATGCCTTTTTCAATTGAGAATATGTCAAAAGAAGAAATAAGATCTTTCTCATATCAAAAATTTGTAAAAGATTTTTTGAGATGTGCTGCCTCAATTGACGACAATCTTCAAAAAATTATTGACCATTTAAAAGAGTCTAATCAAATCAACAATACAATTATAATTTATACATCAGATCAAGGTTATTTTTTAGGAGAACATGGCTTTTTTGACAAAAGAATGATGTACGAAGAATCCTCAAGAATGCCTTTTGTTATTAGTTATCCTAATAAAATTTTAAAATCTCAAAGAATTGATGATTTAATTTTAAATCTGGACATTCCATCATTATTTCTTGATTATGCTGGAATTAAATCTCCTAAATCATTTCAAGGCAAAAGCTTTAAAAAAGCTTTGGAATCAAAAAATAATTTACCTATTAGAGAATTTACATATTATAGATATTGGGAACACAGCCCTGTAAGGCCAGCTCACTTAGGAATTAGAAGTGAAAAAAATAAATTGATTTATTTCTATGGTGAAGGGCTAAACAAAAACAACACAAGTAAAGTAAAATCTGAAAAAGCTTGGGAGTATTATGATCTAATTAAAGACCCATATGAATTAAAAAACGAATTTTATAATCCAAAATATAAAAATGAAATTCTAAAATTACACCAGGAACTTATTAAACAAAAAAAACTTGCAGGAGACATTGAAACCTTAATTCCCAATATAAATGAAATTTAAAATTTTATTATTGATTTTATTTGTTTCCAAAGCTCAATTCCAAACTGTGGAATTAGAAAAAATTGACAGTTTGATTAATTCCAGTATAACTTTAAAAAACTTTCCAGGAGCTCAGCTTTTCGTAAAATATAATGATTCTACTATAATAAATAAGTCATACGGATTTCACACCTATGATTCAATTATAAAAGTTGACAATAAACATCTTTATGATTTAGCGTCATTAACAAAAGTATTGGCCTCCACTTTTTCACTCATGAAATTATATGATGAAAATAAATTAGAACTAAATGATAAAATTTCGGATTATTTTCCTGAATTAAAAAGGTCAAATAAAAAACACACTACAATATTTGAAAGCTTGAGCCACACTAGTGGATGGGCGCCTTACATCAGTCACCAAAATTTTATCAAAAAAAGAAACGGGGACTTAAAAAGGTCAATTGTGCGCAATAAAATGCATAAACGATTCTCTGTTCAAATGAATAATAATTTGTTTTTAAAAAATTCCTATTCTAAAAAGCTATTCAAAAGAATAAGAAAATCTAAATTAAATACAGTGAATGCCTATGACTACTCTGGGCTTTTCTTTTTTTATGTGCCAAAATTGATTCATAAAGTTACCGGACTTAATTTCGAAAATTACTTTTACAATACATTTATTAATAAAAAAGAGATTACACTTTTATTTAACCCAACAAATGTGTTTAGTAAAAAAATAATTGTACCCTCTGAGTATGACTCTATTTTTAGAAAAGAGTTAGTTCATGGGTTTGTACATGATGAAGCAGCTAGTTTTATGGGTGGTATCTCTGGAAATGCTGGGCTTTTTGGAAATGCACAAAGCGTAGGAAGTCTTTTGAATTTTTTAGGACCTAACAGCACTATGTTTAAACAAGCTACTGTTCATAAATTCACTTCTTATGCTTTTAAAAATAGTAAAATTAGAAGAGGCTTGGGATTTGACAAGCCTTATTCAAATGATGAATATGGAGAATATCCAAATAAAAATTTATCTAAAGATAGTTTTGGACATACAGGTTTTACTGGGACAATGTTTTGGGTTGATCCAGAAAAAAAATTGACAATTGTTTTTTTAACAAATAGAGTGTACCCAAGTCGAAAAAACCAATCTTTTTATGAAAATAATGTAAGAAGTAAATTAATTGATTTATTACTAAAAAATTAAAATGAGATCAATATTTAAAATTATAATTATATTTTTTGGGATATCCAGTTATTCACAAGAATTAATTTTCGAAAATCTATTTGACAGCTCATTAGGCTCTGAAATAGCATGCTACAGAATACCCTCTATAATAACATCAATAAATGGAACTTTAATTGCTGCAATTGATGAGCGCAATAATTCATGTGGAGATTTAAAATGGAACAGAGACATCAATATAGTTCTAAGGAAAAGTTATGATGATGGAAACACATGGACTGAAATTGAAAAAATAATTGATTATCCCGATGGGGAATCTGCATCAGATCCTTCAATGATTCTAGATAAACAAACAGGACATATTTTTATGTTTTATAATTATATGAATCTTGATAAGGCTAAAGATGTTTATCGACTAATGCTAATTAAAAGCTCTGACAATGGAAAAAGTTGGTCAAACCCTAAAGATATTACTAGTCAAATAACCAAAGAAAGTTGGGAAAAAGACTTTATGTTTATTACATCCGGAAGAGGCACTCAAACTAAAGACGGAACTCTACTTCATTGTTTAGTAAACCTTAACAAGGGAACACATGTCTTTGGCAGTAACGATCACGGAGAAAACTGGTTTTTAATTGATTCTCCGTTAAATCCAGCAGACGAATCAAAAATTGTTGAACTATCAAATGGAGATTGGCTTGTGAATTCGAGAGTAAATTCAAATAAATTTAGATATTCTCATCTATCAAAAGACAAGGGTAAAAGCTGGTTTTCTTTTGAAAACAAAGATTTATTGGATCCGGCCTGTAATGCTAGTCTAATAAATTATAACACCGGTTCTAAAAATTTATTGTTATTTTCAAATGCTTTTAATTCACAACAAAGAGAAAATCTTTCGATAAGCATTAGTTACGACAAGGGCATTAGCTGGAAAAATACTAAAACCATCTACAAAGGTAAATCTGCATATTCGTCAATGACAATACTTAAAAATGGAGATATTGGTTTGTTTTTTGAAAAAGATGATTACTCAAAAAATGTGTTTGTTAGGGTTCCAAAAAAATGGATGTTAGATATTAAATAAAACTTTATTTAAATACTTCTAAATCTTCTTATGCCAGTCCAAGTAACTCTTTTAGTTCTCCCTAAATAAGATTTAGTTCCAGTTCTATGATTAAATTCATTTCTTAGTGAATTTAACTGAGCGTTTCCGTTATCCTGATTTTTCATTATATACTATTGTTAAAAAATTCCGGCAAAAATATATTAATATTTGAATTTATATGCTTTTTTTTTAATAAATTTTAAGAGAATATTAAACTTTAAATTTTGCTATTAAAAACTCTCTTAAATAAAACGCTATTCATTCTTTTATTGTTAACTGGTGTTTTTTCAAACGCACAATCAGATTTTGAAATTTCTTCACCTGAATCACAAGGCTTTTCATCTGAAAAATTAACACTTTTGAACCAGGCAATGCACAGCTATGTAGACGATAACGAGCTTTCTGCAATTCAAACTGCAATTGTAAAAAACGGAAAATTAATTCATTTTGATAGCTATGGAAGTTCTGATATTTCAGAAAACGATCCGCTTGAAGAAGATGATATTTTTCGAATAGCTTCTATGACAAAGCCCATCGTGTCAATTGGCCTTATGATGCTATATGAAGAAGGGAAGTTTAACTTAAATGATCCTGTTTACAAATATATTCCTGAGTTTAAAAACTTAACAATTAAAAAAAGAAAAAAAGTAAAACCTGTTAAAAATCACGTTAAAATAATCGATTTATTAAGGCATTCTGCAGGTCTTAATTTCAAGGGTCCTGAAGACTATAGAAAAGTGATTAGCATGAACTTAGAAGAGTATACTAAAGAGTCAGTAAAAGAACCTTTAAGGTTTGAACCAGGAACTACTTGGTGGTATAGCTCTTCAACAGACATTTGTGGATATTTAATAGAAATTTTATCCGGTCAAAAATTAGATGTCTATTTAAAAGATAAAATATTTGATCCTTTGAAAATGAATGACACTTCGTTTGAACTTCCAAAAAACAAACTTGATAGATTGACTACTTTATATGTTGTTGGAGAAAAAAAAGAGCTTGTTTCTTTTGATAATAAATCTAATTCTCCATTCAAAAACAAGGTGACTTTATTAAATGGGTCTGGAGGATTACTTTCTACAACTAAAGATTATCTGAAGTTTTCAGTAATGCTTCTAAATAACGGTTCTATAGGAGGTGAACAAATACTTAAAAAAAGCACTCTGGATTTAATGAAACAAGATCACTCTTTAGGTCTTAAGTATAAAAAATTAGTATTTGGGAAAAAGAAAGGATTTGGGTTAGGATTTGAAGTTGTCAAAGAAGAAGACACTAAGTTTGGATCAAAAGGCACTTTTGGTTGGGGAGGAATGTTTGGCACTTATTTTAGAGCTGATCCTAAACAAAATATGGTTTACATCTATATGACGCAATCATTTGAAACTTACAGATTGAAATTAGCTGATAAGTTTAGGGCTATGGTTTACGAATCAATTTTAGAATAACTTATTTTTTCTCTTTTAAAATTCGATTTTGTTCCTCGAGCAATGAGTTCATGTCCATAAGCAATTGAATGTTTTTTGGAGTTGAAACTGTTTTATCACTAGGGTCTTCAGCTTTTTTGTTAAGTCTATTAATAAATTTAACAACCATAAAAATTGTAAACCCTACAATTAGAAAGTCTAAAAAAGTTTCAACAAACTGCCCATAACTAATCGCTACTTCTTGAACAGAAATATCCCCGAAGGCATTTGTTTGAGATTCTCTTAAAATTAATTTCTTGTTATCTAAATTAATTCCGTCTGAAAGTAATGAAAGTGGCGGTAATAAAATTTGTTTTACTAAAACATCAATTACTTGATTAAATGATGCTCCAATAATAATTCCTATTGCCATATCCATCATATTACCTTTGACCGCAAACTCTTTAAACTCTTGTAATAATTTCATAATTTATTGAATAAGTTTTAAAGATAATAAATATGTTTATTTACAATTTGTAAAATTAACCAGAGGGTTTTGTTAATCTAGCAAATCTAATCGATGCTATTAAACCTATTATCGAAAATATAACTAACATAAAGTAGACGTATTGATGTCCAATGATTCCTGGATTTTCGTCTAATAGATATCCCATTATTGGTCCTGCAAAAATATCTGGGCTATACCCTACAACTGAAATGATCCCAACCGCAGTTCCTGTTAAAGCAAAGGCGACATTTGCTTCTTTTAAAACTGCAAAATATAATGCTCGTATTGAATACGTTCCAACAGCTAAAATTACTAGAGATAAGAAAAATATAAAATTCATGTCAGGTTTAATAATACCAAAAGAGAAAATTAAAGCGCCAATTAACATAGTAACAAAACCAAAAATTATCCAAAACATATTTTTAGTTCTATCTGCAAGTAAACCGATAGCAATACATACTATTGGCCGTAAATATAATTGTAAAGCACCTACTTCCGCTGCTTCAATTTGATCGTAAAGCATAACTTCTGAAGCATACAAAGAGTAAATATCCGTCACTTTATATCCAACATAAGCACACATTATTATTAACATTAATAACCATATTGATTCATTCTTTAAAACACCCTTAATATTAGTTAGAGTATTTAAAGGCAATTCAAAGTTTGTGTTTTTATCCTCCATGTTTCTAAGGAAAATTAAAACTAACAGCCCGATAAAAGCAACCATAAAAGAAGAAAGTAATATTACATACCTAAAAGCTTCTTGCCGTTCTAAAACTGAAGCTGATTCTATATCACTAGTTAATACTATTGTAAATACAAACACTCCAATACTGCCCATTGATGCAGCTACAATTCCCCTGCCTCCATCTAAAAACCCAAACGCCTTTCCTTGATTATTATCTCCTCCCCATAAACGAGTAGCCTTTATCATTGCTCCCCAAAATAAAAATACACTTGTGAATCCCCAATACCCATACAAAATCTGTAAAGTCTGATATGAGGGATAAGAGGCCAAAACAAGACCTCCTAGAGCAGTTAAAAACAAAGCTGATGACATTAGTTTTCTGGGTGAATATCTGTCTGTTATTACACCTCCATATATGTATGATAATAATGCAACAACACCATACACTGAAAATAAACTTCCTAATTGAAAATTATTCAACTGAAAAACGTCTAAAAATGTAGGTCTAAAAACTCTTGATAAGACATAAGGCAAAAAGTAAATAAATTCTCCTGAAAGTATCAGAAGAGTAAGAATCAAAAACTTTTTGTTATTTATTTCTCTATTCACTAAAGCCTAAAGTACAATTAAAAACGATTAACCTAATAAAGGAATATCAACTTATGATCTTAAAAATTGTCAAATAGCTGCCAAAATTTGATAAGTTTCGAACAAAAAGTATCTTAGATAAGTCAAAAATGTTCAACTTTTATCAGATTACGATGGGGATGTAGCTCAGTTGGCTAGAGCGCTTGACTGGCAGTCAAGAGGTCGTGGGTTCGAATCCCATCTTCTCCACTACATTCCATCTCTGTTGAGAGGGTTTTTCTATAGCTCTAGCTTACAGAATTCCTTAGAAATAACTTATTATAATATACGAATTTCTACTCTGTTCTCGGCACTATTTCGGCACTTTTTAGTTGACTCTGACTGTATTTCTTGCGGAACTCTTTAAATGCCAGTTTTCTCTTCGCTTACTCTTTTGCAACTGACATTCAACTGACTAATTAACACAAAATCATTGACTTTTATGAAATTTAACTTGTTGATTTATAGTTGTTTATGATTATTTAAATACACTGTGTATTAAATGCTATACTCAATGTAACACCACACTATGCAAATCTTAAAAAATAAATTCATCTGACAACTTGTTGTCGGATTACAAGTATTACAATTTCGTCAATAACTTATGCCTTTCGTGGATAACTTTCACTTGATTACTAATTTTCTTCTTGATAACTTTGTTAGATAATAATCATTAATTGCCTAATGATTCACAATTAAAAAGTTAATCACTTCGTTTAATTTTTTTTCTTTTTTAATGTTACATGGACATTTGTAATGCATAGCTTAATGCATTTGTATTTCACGATGTGGCGTTAAATCACAGTTCAATATAATACTAATGTACTATGTTGCAATTTGATATTAGCGCTTAATACACTCTTTTCTGAAATGGCATAATTATATATTATTATATTTAGAATATGGAAATACGAGAAATACTTGTTTATTTTGGTGTAGTGATAGTTATTTTAATTCCAATAATTAGAACGGTAAATAATATTAGAAATGGAAGAAAATGGGACCACGGTTGGGATAAAGCTGGTGAAGATGGTGATAGTGACTATTAAAATGAAAAAAGTATGGCAAAAGAGTTTGAAAAATTAAGTAAAACCCAAACATTTCTTTTTGGAATGTATGTGGGTTTTATGTTGGGCGCAGTATTTATGATGGTTGTAATAGGATAAGAACATTTACAAGTTTATGGAAAAATTAGAAAAACACATATATTCAGTTAAGTATCTACCTCAAATACTTTACTTTGGTTCTCTTGGATTG
>OBMK010003515.1_pt1 | contig 10784 bp, 5 predicted proteins | sample 1539081 | NCBI WGS metagenome assembly OBMK01 (sample SAMEA3355528, study PRJEB22509) | marine metagenome | biome: marine; feature: river plume; material: water | place: USA | collected 2010-08-07 | depth 0.5 m | reverse complement strand
ACAAGCCGATGATCTATTATCCGCTGTCGACCCTAATGCTGGCCGGCATCCGCGAGGTGCTGATCATCTCCACCCCGCGCGACACGCCCAGTTTCCAGGCTCTGCTGGGCGACGGCTCGCAATGGGGCATGGAAATCCAGTATGCGGTCCAGCCCAGCCCCGACGGCTTGGCACAAGCCTATGTCATCGGCGCGGACTTCGTCGGCGACAGCCCCTCGGCCCTGATCTTGGGCGACAACATCTTCTACGGCCACGGCATCACCGATCTGTTCACCAGCGCCATGGCCCGGCCCGACGGGGCGACCGTCTTCGCCTATCATGTCAATGATCCGGAGCGGTACGGCGTGGTCGAGTTCGACGACCGCATGCGCGCCCTGTCGATTGAGGAAAAGCCAGCTGAACCCAAGTCGAACTGGGCGGTCACCGGCCTCTATTTCTACGACAAGGACGTGGTCGAGATCGCCCGCAGCCTGACGCCCTCAACGCGGGGCGAGCTGGAGATCACCGACGTCAACCGCATCTATCTGGAGCGCGGCAAGCTTTCGGTCGAGATCATGGGGCGGGGCTACGCCTGGCTGGATACGGGCACCCCGGACAGCTTGCTGGAGGCGGCCGAGTTCGTACGTGTGCTCGAAAAGCGCCAGGGTTTCAAGATCGCCTGTCCCGAAGAGGTGGCCTTCCAGAAGGGCTTCATCGACGCCGCCAAGCTCGAAGAAATCGCAGCGAAACTAGGAAAAAGCTCATATGGCGCGTATCTAAAAAGCCTAGCTCTTCGGGCTTGAATAGATTCATGCAGCGTGGGACTACCTCGGCGTCTTGGGAATCTTCGGACAAGATATCGCCCGGCAGCTGCGGGTTTTGCATTCATTCTGAACGTATATTTATCTGCGGGCGGTCAATTTCATGGCGTTGTATGTCGTAACGGGCGGATACGGATTTATAGGTCGCGCCTTGGTGTCTCGCCTCAAAAAAGACGGTCACAGTGTCGTTATAGCATCTCGAGCGCACCATCGCGGCGATTCAAATGATGACTGGGTGGAATTTAACTTCAACGACCGCTCTACGGCCAATAACGTAACCAATGTCCGCCCAGACGGCGTTTTCCATCTTGCTTGGTCGACGACGCCGGGCACGGCGGAATCGGATCCGGTCGCCGACATCACCATCAATCTTGCCGGAACAATCGCATTGCTAGAAAGCCTTAGTGGTTTTTCAAGCATACCCATCGTTCTGATCTCTTCCGGCGGAGCAGTCTACGGTCGAACTGATGTAGAACGAATCCCAGAAGTACACCCGCTGAATCCGATTAGCATCTACGGAACAACCAAGCTCGCCATGGAGCGCTACGCACTCTCGTGCCAGAGAATGCAAGCGCTCGACATTCGCATAGCACGTATTAGCAATCCTTTTGGCCCAGGGCAGGCCCACGCCCGGCAGCAGGGAGCTGCGACTATATTCGCGCGCAAGATCCTACGCGGAGAGAAAATCGAGATCTGGGGCGACGGGAGCGTAGTTCGAGATTACATCGACGTCGACGATGTCGCTTCTGGCCTATCGGCGATCATGGCGTTGAAGGCAGAAAATCTGGATCCATACCCGGTCTTCAATGTCGGGGCGGGGCAGGGTTTGTCCTTAATGGGCTTGATTGGGCGCCTCGAGCTCGCTGCGGGCGTCAAAGCGAACCTGGCGTTTTCTGATCGTAGAGATTTTGATATTCCGAACAACGTCTTGAACGTCGAAAAGCTTCAGCTTAACGCCAAATGGAGACCTCGTGACGTGCAAGAGCGACTCGTTGCGCTTGTTAACTCGTTGCGCGATACTGACCAGCCCGAGCGCCCCACGGGCCGCTAGTGACATGGTAATTCGCCCTTCGTTTTTATGACAGTTGAATGGGAAAGCAATGAGAACTCTATTCGGTCGCGTTGCAGCTGAAGATCAAGGCGTAGATTACACGTGGTTTCGAAATAACGATTACGATCCGCCTTTTCTTCACGTGATCGACCAGGCGGATCATGAGGTCTTGGTGGCTTGGCGCGAACAGACCGCTGCTGAATGGCCTAACTCGGGATCGTCCGGCGTCGAGATGATGTCGATGCTGTCTGGCTTAATCATGTCGGCTGGGCTTTCCCGCATAGTTCAATGTGGACATTACGTCGGGTTCTCGACGCTGGTGCTGGGCTTTATCTGCCGGAAAATGAATAGGAAAAAATTCCTTTACACGGTGGATTTGGATCCGAAACCTTCTGCCTACACACAGGAATGGGTAAATAGGGCGTCGTTAAACGACGACATCAAGATCGCAGTTCGCGATTCTGCGGACCCACAAAACGTCATCGAGGCGATCGAGCATTTGGGAGGACCACCCCAGCTGGTCTACATCGACTCGTCTCATCAATACGAACATACGATGCAGGAGTTGAATTTGTGGTGGGGCGCCCTGCCACCTGGAGGCCTGATCGTCATGGACGACATCTCTCAATGGGCGGCGGAGTATGACCGAACGGGATTGGGTGGATCTCATCGTGCGGCTCTGGAATTTTGCCAGACCACGGCCGCTAACAGCGTCCTCATCAACGGGAATTTTGGGAGGGCGACCACCAACCCTATGATTTATACGGACGTTTGTGGGTTTGGATTGCTGCAGAAGCCTTATTGACCCATCATCGTATATGAACGCATGGCGAACATGCGTTAGGCAAGAGATGGCAGAGGCCGTAGTTGCCGCGCATAGAATTAAACATCGAGCAAATTTATGAGAAAAGTTGCGTTCTATGCGCCCGGTCCGATGAGAGGTTCCGGAGGGGTTGGTCGAATATACAATTTCGCCAAAGCGCTGAGTAAATCAAATTATGAATGCCATGTGTTCGTAACGAACAGCAATGGCAGGGACGCTGCGCAACTCGCACGGGAAGCAAACGACTTTTACGGAGCAACCGGATTCATCTGCCACCCGAGCACGGACGTCCCTTCCGGGGTGTTCGATCTTGCGATCGCCACGCAATGGGAAACTGCCATTTTGGTCCAGCGTATGGTCAGCCATGCAAAGGCTTACCTGATCCAAGACTTCGAAGCCTATTTCAATCCAGTTGGCGACGGCAGCGTTTTTGCGGAAAACTCATATATTCACGGTTTGAGGCCACTTACCTACGGTCGCTGGCTTGCACACAAACTGGAGACCGAGTTTGGTAGCGAGCCGTTCTTCTTCGAGTTCGCCTCCAATAACCAGGTCTTTCGATGCCAACGTCCTATGAAAGAGCGTCTGGAAGGGCCTGCTAGGATCGCCTTCGTCTTTCAAGGTGACAAGGCGCGCCGTTGTCCGCGCCTTGGCATCGAGGCGCTGGGTATCGTGAAGCATTACCGGCCCGATGCGGAAATCCTTTTTGTCGGGTCGGCCGAGCCCCCTCACCTTTGGTACGATTTCCAAAACTTGGGCAATCTGACGATTCAGGAACTGAACAGAGTTTATAATGAATGCTGCGTCGGCCTGAGTCTAAGTTCTACCAATCCCTCATGCAATCCATTCGATATGATGGCTGCGGGGCTGCCGTCGGTCGATCTCTATCGCCAGAATAATCTGTTCGACACGCCCTCGAAAGGCGTTCTGTTGGCGCTCCAGACTCCGGAATCGGTCGCGGAAGCAATACTGCATCTCCTGAATAATCCGAAAGAACTTCTCAAAAGATCAGAGTTCGGCATCAAATTTATGAAATCCAGGCCGCAAGAGCGGGAGGTCAAAAGCTTCCTCGCGGCGGTTGACGCCATTATGCGTGGTCAAGGCCACGGCGGTTCAAGGGCGGTCATCACCTCCTTGTTCTACGACAACCCTCCCGTTGTCGCGAAAGTAGACCGCAATGCATATTCGGCTAGCTTCCTTCAGAGGCAAGCGAGCGCCGGGGGCGGGTCTCGCGTGAAATCGCTGGCGCATTTCCAGTATTATCCTACTGACGAGCTAAGGTTCGAGGCGCCCGCACCGCTTGAAACGGAACAACATCTTGCACGCCAAGCTGCAATAGAGGTGGCGCCTGGAGTGCGCAGACGTCATGTGCGGATCCTGAATGCGCTAGTCCGAAAATACAATCTCGACAAACGACTTTCGCTCGACCTGTTTGACCGTGCCTACTATCTGGATGTGAACCATGATGTGATGGAGGCGGGTATGGACCCGTTCATCCATTTCGTGCGCTATGGTCATGCCGAGGGTCGTTCGCCATCGCCGTACTTCGATGCGAAGTGGTACGAAGACACTTACGCAGCGGCCTTGGCGCCCAAACTATCTGCCGTTGACCACTATCTGACAGAGGGCTCCGCGCTCAACCGTTCACCGAACGCGTTGTTCGACGCAACCTGGTATCTTGCCCGAAATCGTGACGTGGCCGAGGCTGGGCTGCATCCGCTGTTCCATTTCATACGGTATGGAGAAGCCGAGAATCGCGACCCGTCCGAGAAGTTCTCAACGGCGTGGTATCGTACGAACAATCTGGATGTCGTCGCTGCTAAACACCCGCTTTTGCTTCACTACATGCACCATGGAGAGCGGGAAGGCAGGCTACCCGTTCCTCGGACGGAGGTGCGGGGGGCGCTGCAGCGAAGCGCGCGTGAGGCGGCCCTAACGTTCGAAAACCTGTTCGATGCTGAAGTGTCGCCTAGAGATTTAGAGCCATCGACCGACCGCTCTTACGTTAATCTCTTTGAGAAAGGACCACCTTCCGGGCAGGTGTCCTTCGATATCTGGAGCACGATATTGCATCGTCGTTGCCATCCGGATGAGATCAAGCTCCGCTCCGCACGTTTTCTGCTGCTCCAGGCTTGGACCGACATCATTCCCGGGATGCGTGATGTCGTGACGCTGATGAATGCGAGGATGCGAGCCGAGAATGCGTCAGCGCCCAATGGGGATTACGAATACTCGTTCAACGTAGCTGTCCACTCTTGGCTTCAAAACGTTCTGAATACCTCATGCTCGCCGGAACGGCGCGCGCGATTAGCCAAATCCATAATCGCACACGAATTCGACGCCGAACGGGACGCTATTGAAGTCGATCCCAACACTGAGCGCACAATTCGCTCTTTGGAACAGCCAGCAATATTTATTTCCGACTTCTATATGTCGGCGCCCTTTTTAGAGAACCTTCTGCACAGCGTACAGTTGGGATCGGCTTTCTTCAGAGGCTACGTTTCCTGCGACGGCTATCAGAATAAGCGATCGGGCGCCCTTTTTGGCAAGGTGTTGAAGGACCTCAACCTTGCGCCGCATGAATTGACGCACGTAGGGGATAACCCGTTCTCGGACAAGGAACGCCCCGCATCGCTCGGCATCAACACCATCAGCTATGTGTCTTCCTCTGATGAGGAGCGCCTCAAGTGGTATGAGCAGGCCTTCCATGCCCTCTGTCTGGGCGATGTTTCCCAACACGAGCGACGCCTCCTGGCCTTGGCTAAAAGGCAATCCGCAGAGGCGTCTGGAGAGATGGAGGGGGAGGCTTTTGATCTCTACGCCGCCGGTTGTCACATCGGCCTCCTTGCATTCGGCTATTGCCTTAATGTCATGCAGGACGCGATAGTTCGACAGTCCAAGGAGGTGGTTTTCTTCACTCGAGAAGGCATTCTCTTTAAAAAGATCTATGATCTCATTGCAGAGCACAATCCATTCACGACCCCTCCGCCTCCCTCAAAGTTGCTGAGCGTAAGCCGCAGAGCCACTTTCGCGGCCTCGCTTCGATCCTTCGATACCGAAGAGCTCATGCGTCTTTGGACCATGTATTGGAAGCAGTCGCCGCTGACGTTTTCCGCCTCGCTCAACCTCGATCCAGCGATAACAGCGGCGGCGGCTAAGCGGGCGGGTCTGGATCCCCATCAGGTGGTGAAGGCGCCTTGGACAGACGCACGATTCAATAATTTGCTTTCGGACGAGAGCTTCCGCCGCCACGCCGAAGCTGAACTGGCCGCTCAGCGTGACCTGCTTCAACGCTATTTGGCGCAAGAGTTGGCTCCCGATCAGGATGAAATCCTGATCTGCGACATCGGCTGGCGCGGCACGATCCAAGACAATCTCGCGCACACGATCGGCAAGCCCGTCCGTGGCCACTACTTGGCCTTGCTCGGCTACCTCAACGAGCAGCCTGCATTTTCTAGCAAGGTCGGGTGGCTGAGCGACCTGAACAGAGGAACCGACTATCAAATCCCCGACCAGCTCGCTGTGATCGAGATGATCTTCAATGGGCTGGGCGGATCCACGGTCGGTTATGACGTGGACTCTGAAGGACAGGTCTTCCCGGTCAAGGAGATATTCGATGGTGAAGAGGCGGTGGTTCGAGCTCTAGAACCGTGCCGCGCCGGAATGACGGCGGTCGTGCGTGAACTTGCTCGCTACGTCAATCTTCACGGTCTTGTCGCCGAGAACCTCCAGAATCTCGGTCGCAAGATAGTCGATGACCTGATCGCCAGCCCTCCCTCGGCCATCGCCAACATGTTCGCGAAGCTGGAACACAACGAAACATTCGGCGCCGGCACTCTGGACGTCATGCAGAAATCGAGCTTCGAAGCGGCGATTGCGGAGCAACCAGGCGGCAGGATGCACGCTGCTTTGACGTCTTGGTTGGGGGGGCGTTGGCCAGAGGGTCTCAGTCGACAGGACATAGTGCAACAATGGTGGAAAGGCGCAACGCCTCAGGAGCGCGCGTCGGCGCCGCTTGCGATCACCAAGAGCGCGGCGCCGGCGATCATCCGATCGACCGGTTCCCGGCTTGCACTCTACCTTTCAGAAGACGGCCTTGCCCCTGAACGGCTGGACTCTGTTCTACGAACCACGCAGGGATTAGTTGATGCTGGTTTCCAAGCGGAAATCTATTGGCAAGGCGATGACGACATTACGGCCCGCCTAGACGCCAGTCTGGGGGACATGCCTGCCAGTGTAATCACCTCGTGGAGCAGCCATCGAAACGCCGGTTTGGCGTTAGCCACAGACGCTAGTTCTGCATCCTACGTCCATTCAAACGTGATTGCACAATCTCGCGGTTATCTTGTTCAAGATCACGACGGCTTGGCTGGCACGGTCGATGGATTGGTCCTTACCGAAAACAGCTACATCTACGGCCTCAGTCATTTCACCCTGGGAAATTGGCTGACCCACATGATCAGCAGCCGCTATTTCTCGCGCGCGTTTCCCGCAGGCCACGGCGTGGACACAGCAGTCTATAAATGTCGGTCGGACGTGAAGCGTGAATTGGCCGTCTGCATGCATTATCCGGCAGGACAGTCCGGCCCATTGGCCCGGTTGGCTTTGGACGCCTTGGCTTTGCTTAAGAAAAGTCGCCCGGACGTGAGAATCATTCTTTTCGGAGCCGAAACGGGACCTCGGTTGAGTTTTGAATATGAGAATTTGGGGATGCTGCGCGACCCGAAGTTAATCAGTGATTTGTTCAACCAATGCGCAGCGGGACTGGCATTGGGGATGTCCAATCCCTCACGTATGGCTTTCGAGATGGCGGCTGCCGGATGCACTCCAGTGAGTCTTTATCGCTATAATAACGTTATGGATCTCGGTGATCGTTTCAGTGTACTAGCTTTCCAGAGCTCCCGTTCTATTGCTCAGGCGTTGTCTGATGTTCTTGAAAAGTCTCACGATGATCAAAGCTATGCGTCTTCGGTCGCAAGTCAGCTTAATGACAGAACGCTGATTTGGGAGCGGGATGCGGCGGTGGCCAACATCATTGGTGTGCTTGACGGAAAGCTCTGCGCAAGCTGGAATCCGCCAATTCTATATAAAGCAGAGCCAGTTATCGCTCCGGCAGATGACAACGCGGCCGTTCGTGCGTTTTGCCGTCAACAGCTTCCTTCTGAGGATAGGAACCTCTGGTGACGCCGAAGGCGCTTCAGCTCATTTTCGTCAGATGCAGCGCGTTTGACAAATTGCTGAATAAACTTCCGATCGCATCGTGAACATCTGAAACGCAAAATATATCCAGGCCACTGCTCGGGTGGTCTGGATTAGACAGCACAAAAGAAACAAACCGTTCCTCGGAGTGTGAATCAAGGAAAAGTAACTTCATGCCGAGTTGATTGGCTATCCATCCAATATTAGATTCTGAATGGAGGAATCTGTGTTCGGGGAATATGTAATTTTTGTCCAGCAAAGGTCCCTGTGCAATGATTATACCATCAGGCTTCATCAGGGCCTTTAATGATTCTAGGAGTGCGATTGGATCTTCTAGATGTTCTATTACATGCCACAGGAATATAGCTCCAACTTGGTGCGCGAGGGATGGTCTGTAGCTTTCAACAAAGCTGGCAATATCTTGGTTGACATAGACGTGATCTGGAAGGTCAAGGTGGGATCGGCCGATCTGAACGAGCTCGGCGCTTGCATCACATCCCATGGCTTCGTATCCGCAATCCAAAAGTGCTTTGGTGAGCAGGCCTCTACCACCTCCCAGATCAAGAACTGGCGATTCAACCCCGAAATAATCCAAATAATTTTTATAGAAATTCACCGTATTATTCATCGCCAAAGATTCACGTATTACATCTGTCTTTGTCGAGTTAGACCAATAATTGGCGTGAAAATCAGCTTGATGGCTGATTATCCCACCCTGACCTGGGGCGTAGTCGGGAACGAGCGCGCAGCAATTGGAACAATGAAATATGGTTACAACCTTGTCCTGCTGATCCTGCGTTCGTAGGGCGACGACGAGACCCGTAAGGCCGCAGCACGGGCAGTTGTTCACTTCGGGCATTCTGAAATCACGCGCTCGGGTTTATCTGCACCGTCTAGCATCAACCTGAAAACGTTCATCTTGTCCACTTGACGTCGAAGGCGGGTTTCGCAGTCTGCAGCAATCGCACGTCAGTGGCGATATCGGGAAGCATACCAGATGATGGTCGCTTCCTTAAACGTCCTCGTCCCAGCGGTGCTTGTAGAAGCTATATTTCGCTCGTGCATTTGAAGTGGAGTAATTCGTTTCGCTCGAATAGCGTCGTCGGCCGAATCCGCCGCTTGCCCTCGGTTATATTAGAGATGCCTCGTTATCGCAGATAGACGCCCACCTTGCTGTACAGCGCTCTGAGGCGAGCATCGTAAGCATCATCGTTGAACTGCGCCGCCTGGGCTCGTCCGCGTAACGAGGCTTCCGCGCGCCAGCCGGCGTCCGCGTCGATCATCCTTATCGCTGTCGATAGGGCCTGCACGTCATAGGGATTGACCTGAATGGCGGCGTCGCCGGCGACCTCGGGCAGGGCCCCCTCGGTGGAAGTCAGCACGGGGGTGCCAAGGCTCATCGCTTCGAGAACGGGCAGGCCGAAACCCTCGTAGAGCGAGGGAAACAGTACGGCCCTGGCTCCTCGGATCAGACTGATCAGGGTGGCGAAGGACATGTATTCGTAGACGTGGATCCGATCTGAGCTTGGGCCTCCAATCGCCTTAACGTGGCTAAGCAGAGCGGTTTCAGGTTCGCTCAGCCAGCCTCGGCCGCCGACAATCACGAGAGGTGTTTTCACGCCGGACGCCAGATAGGCCTCGACCACACGTCCGAGGTTCTTTTTCGGCTCCACAGCGCCGAAATGCAGGAAATAGTCTCCCCATCCCAGCCGGAAGGTGGCCTCCAGTTCGATGACGACGTCGCGCTCCGATCGTTCGATCAGTGCCTTGGGCAGGCTAACGGCCTGATAGGTGTTGCTAACGCGATCTTCTGGAACGCCGAGCATCCGGATGACGTCCCGGCGAGTCGCTTCCGATACGACCGCGATATGATCGGCGCGCCGGGCGACCTCGCGACATAGGGCCATGAAGACCGGCTTGTTGTGCAGCGTCGTATGAGGAAGGCGCAACGGGATCAGATCGTGGATGGTGTAGATGTTCGGAACGTTTAGGGCCCTGAGCGGCAGCAGGGTGGTCCAGTGCATCACGCTAGGCGCCGGGGCGTCGCGAGTGGAGAAAAAACGCACCGGGGTGCTGCGGCCGTGCTTCTTGAAGGCGCGGTTGGCGTAGAAATAGAGTCGGTCGCCCGCCCAGAAACGGCTTGCGTTCGGTCGAGCCGCTTCGCCGCCGGGCCAGATGACGTCGGTGGACGGGCGCACGGGGAAGGCGGTTCGACCCGTCGGGCCGAGAAGTGTCCGAACGTCACGCTCGATCTTCTGCATAAAGCGGAGCGGTTCAGCGGGACGCTCTGGATCCAGGATGGCGACGTCGCCGAACGGCTTGACCGAGCCTATCGGGAGCGTCGGCCCGAATAGAGCCTCGGTTCTGAAGCCCAAGCGGCTCGCAGCGTCGAGCAGGTTGCGGCTGTAGGTCGCGATTCCTGTGCCTTGGGCGGCCGCCAGGTTGAAGCCGTCAATACAGATCGAGGGGCGGTCCGATCGATCAGGCGGGATTTGGGGCATTCAGTCGGGTCTCGAGCGGCGTGAGCTTGACGATCATCCCGCCTATCATGGGGCAAGACTGACTGACCAGCGATGCCTCTCCGTCTGAACGCCCACGGCGGGACCGCTCCCTTTCCCAGTGACACCGCCGCCATCCCCCGCTATCTCGCGCCGGTGATGAACGAAACCGAGCGCCAATCCGAGGAACGCAGCTGGGAAACGGCGAAGACGCTCGCCGAGGCCCTGCCGTATATTCAGGTGTATGACCGCGAGACCGTGGTCATCAAATACGGCGGTCACGCCATGGGCGAGAGCGCCGTGGCGAAACAGTTCGCGGCCGATGTGGTGCTGCTGAAGCTGATGGGGGTGAACCCGGTCGTGGTGCACGGCGGCGGGCCGCAGATCAGCGCCATGCTGGACAAGGCGGGGGT
>OBMK010003512.1_pt1 | contig 10793 bp, 11 predicted proteins | sample 1539081 | NCBI WGS metagenome assembly OBMK01 (sample SAMEA3355528, study PRJEB22509) | marine metagenome | biome: marine; feature: river plume; material: water | place: USA | collected 2010-08-07 | depth 0.5 m | reverse complement strand
TTTTAAATAATGCATTTATTTTCCCGCAATAATATAAACGCGCCCGCCCGCACACGCACGCAAGTATAGCCTAAACTACAAAAGACAAGAAAAAAAGCGATTAAATTTCATCACGTAAAAACAGACTAGTATAAGTTTTGCTAATAGACCGGATTTTGAATGAGCTTGAATGGAATTGGAATGAGCTGGAAAGGGATTGAATGGGCTTAGAATGGACTGGGAATATATCCCACCAAAACGAAAAAAAATGTTCCACGTGGAACAGGGGGGAGGGGAATTAAAAAAAATATTAAATAAAATATTGTTATACATAAACCCCCCCTATAAAAAATTCCCCCCTTATGGCTCGCTTGACTTATCGAGTAAATCCAGTGTATATTAACGTGCCTATAATGGACATGTGGCTATGTAAAAAGTGTAAATAATGGATATATTAAGTAAAGAATGGGAGTGGAATGACGTGCATGGTTTGCCTAATGATGGTAGTGATGGGTATGTTAGGTTTCCTAGGAGTTTGTTAAAGCGCGGGGACTTGAGTGCTAAGGCTAAGGTGGTGTTTGCTTATATGGTTAGTCAGCCTGCTGGGTATCAGTTTGCTTCTAAGCGTATTGCGGCGGACATGAAGGAGGGCTACAGGGCTGTGTTGTCTGGTATAAACGAGTTGGAGCGGGCTGGTTATGTAGGGAAGACTAGGCTGGCTGATGGGCGTATGTTGTATGAGTTGCGCGAGAACTACTGGAGCTTGACGAATGACGAGGCTAAGGATTGCATGTTTGAAACGTTCAAGGATGCTTTTAAGCCAGCAGTAGTGGAGCATGAGAAGGTGACGTTGGCGAAGGCTGTTGGTATTATTAATGGAGTTGTAAATGATAAGGAGTTGGCTGCTTCTCACGCCTTTGAGTTTTTCTCTATATGTAATGAGGCTAAGTTGCCGCAGAATGTAAACACGTTGAAGAAGTGGCTAGTTCATGTGAAGGGTTGACAATTTTGGTTATATGTGATTAAACGCTTCCATGAAAACTGAAGATGGCGGCCAAATTGAGTTGAATGACCAAATGTTAAAAGCACTCACGGCTATTCTGGATAGCGAGCGTGCAGTGCGCGGCAAGATGGCATTGTGTCACACTCGACCAAATGATTGGGTGCGAGCTGCCTCTCTGTTAGTTCAGGGCATCAGTGTGTTAAAGGTGTCCAAGGAAGTTAAGATTGATCGAAATACTGGTTATGCAATTCAAGGACTTGTTCTGACGAGTGATGATTCTTCGTTGTTTCGTAAGATGAAGTCTGAGCAAATTGCTGTTAAGTCTATGCAAGTGGCTGACCTTGAATCTAAGATTCTTGATAATTTATTAGATGGCTCGGAGATGAGTGATGCTAAGATTCGCGAGATGGGGCCTAAGGAAATACAATTGCTGTCCATTGCAGGCAAGGTTGATATGGAATCGTTTGACCGTATCACAGGAAACAATGTGCAACGCATTGAAGTTAAGCACATTACAACACCAGAAGAAGCTATGAAGTTGATTGAAGAGCTTCCTAGTATTGAAGTTGAAGAAGTTTAATAATGCACTGGACTAAGCACGCAATGATCCCGCTGCCAACTAAGCAGCAATTACAAGTTCTCTTAAAGGATAAGGGCGCGGAAGCTGTGCGTGATGTGTGGAAGGCTCGTGAAGATGCTATTGCGTTGTCAGCTTCTAATCCGTTAGAGCATGGCTTTGAACTTGAAAGCTGGGCTAATGCGCGTGAAAGCTTAAAAGCTGTTGACAGTTTAATTATCAGTGGAGGCAATCGTAGTTCTAAGACTGAATTTAGCGCAAAAGCTGTAGTTGAAGCTGCTTTAGGTAACCCTAACGCTGAAATTGTTTGCTTTGCTCAGGATGCGGCGGCTTCTGTGCGTGTGCAACAACGGGCTATATATAGATATTTGCCAACCGATCTAAAGGAGAAGAAAAAGGAGAAGATTGCTTACTTGAATTATAGCCAGCAGAACGGATTTACAGGAGATCAGTTCATCTTACCTAATGGCTCTGCTGTTTATTTTCACACATATAGCCAGTTCCAATTGAATCGAAGTAAGTTTGAGGGTTATGAACTTGGAAGTTTTAGCCCAACCGTCTCAAATATTGGCCTATGGCCCGACGAGTATTTAGAAGATGGCGATTTAATTGAAACGATGATCTTCCGTTTAGCAACTCGAAACGCTAAGATGATACTTTCAGCCACTCCGATTAAAGGTTACACGCCTTTCATTGGCTCTTACTTGAAAGACGCTGAGATAATTAAGACAAGGCCAGCTACATTACTTAACAATGAGGAAGTGCCAGTAGTTCAGCGGAACCACAATAAGAATTTAGACATTGTTTATTTCCACTCAGACCAAAATCCGTTTGGTGGTTATGATCGAATTGCAAAGGAACTAAAGGGAAAGTCCCGTGAGTTCATACTAACTCGCGCTTACGGGATACCAGTCAAGTCAATGACTACGTTGTTTCCTTTGTTTAATACAAATGTACACGTAACGGACGAAAAGATTGATGTGTCAAATAAGAATCAATGGACAACTTATCAGGTGGTCGATCCTGCTGGTGCTCGTAACTCTGTATCAATCTGGGCTGCTGTAAATGAGAAAGGTCATGTTCATGTGTTTAAGGAGTGGCCAGACCTTGAAACTTACGGGCCTTGGGCTGAGTTCGGGGAACCTAAATGGAAACATGGGCCAGCTTCAGACAAGATCGGCTATACAGTTCAAGGCTATGTTGACTTGTTCAAGGACATTGAATCTGATTTTAACGTTGAACCTTATGAGCGAATTGGTGACTCTCGTTACTTTGCCAGAGAGAACGCAGACAATAGCGATTTGTTTGAAGAGTTTGCCGAGAAAGGGATGTACTTTGTTAAATCTGATGGGCGCGACATTGATGTTGGCATTTCTGCGCTAGATGAGTGGTTCTGGTATGATGCAAATCAACCAGTAGACGCATCTAACAGGCCGCTATTGACAATTGACAAAAGTTGTGGCAACCTCGCCCACGCTTTAATTAATTGGGGACACAATGGTAAGAAAGATGAAGCGTTAAAGGATTTTGTTGACGCTTTAAGATATTTGCGGCTTCACAACGGTGGAGACGGGCCAGACCATGTTTTAACAAGGTCAATGGAGACAACAAGAGGATCAAAAGGAGGTTATTAATATGCCAAAACGAAGATTAAAAGATATAGCAGATGAACTTGGCATTAGTTTCGACGAAGCTAAAGAGCGAGTGTTTAAACATTTAGACGAAGGAATGATTAGCGGCAAGGGTAAAGCTGTTTGGGTTTCGGAAGAAGGTCAACTATTACTAGATGACTTTACACCTATGCCAATTATTTACCGAGGGCCAATTGTTTCAAAGGCTCCAAATCCATTATTTATTTTTGTAAAAGTAAGGGAGTTAGGTAAGAAGGTTCCAGTTAAAATCCCAGCCAAACTGTCAAAGCTATTAACTGTAGGTAAGATGGTTTATTTGCAATGTACAACTGATTATTCAACAGACGAGCAATCTTTTAAGTACATCAAAGCCCCTAAAATTTGATTTCAGTGCTATAATTCTAAGATATGGATAACTTTCAAGAAGAATTAACTTACGTTAAAGACAAACCTAGCGTAAGTTTTTTGCGCCGCTCGTATGAAAGTACGGTAACTGAGCTTGAGTCGTATTTTGATTTATGTCGAACGAGTTACGATGATCGCCGTAATTACTGGCCAGGTAAGACTTCAGACCTACGCAAGCATGGCGCATCTGCTTTCCCGTGGGAAGGTGCAAGCGATATGGAGAGTCATGTTATTGACGAGCGCATAGGTAAGCTAGTTTCTATCTTTATGTCAGCATTGAATCGCGCAAATGTGCGAGGGTTTCCAATTAACTCTGACGATGTGGCTCGATCTAAGGTGGTATCTTCTTTCCTTAAATGGATGGTGAGCAGTGGTTATATTCCTAGATTTCACCGAGAGATGGAACTTGGGGCAAACTATTTACTTGAGCGTGGCATTTTAGTTACCTATGTAGGCTGGCAGCGAGAAGATCGACGTTTTCTTCAGACTTTAAGTTTAGATCAGATTGCGGAGATTGATCCAGAAGTTGGTGACGCAATTGCATCTGGAACTTCTGACGAGATGCTAGTTCAAATGATGCAAAAAATGTTTAATGGCGTAACTCCAAAGCGAGCCAAAAAAGCATTAAAGTCATTGCGTAAGACTGGATTTGCAGAGCTTCCTACAGTTCGGCGACAAGTTGATGCTCCATTAGTTAAGACACTAGCGCCAGATTCGGATTTCTTCTTTCCGTCTTATGTTTCCGATCCCCAGCAAGCCCCGTATTGCTTCAGGAAGGCTTATTACACGCCACAAGATTTAGAAAACAAGATCATCACTGACAATTGGGATGAAGATTTTGTTGATTTGATGCTAAACAAGCACACTGGTGTTGATGTATCAAGCATTGAACGCGAGCCAACAAGCCGTGGTTCTATTAGTTTTACTAATGGAGCGGAGTCTACTAATGATTTAATTGAACTTGTACATGGGTATCAGCGCCTAATTGACCAAGAGGATGGTAGTGAAGGTATTTATGAAACCGTATTCCATAAAGACTTTGATGGAAGCGAAGAAGTACAAGGTTACGCTAAATTTGAGCTAATGAACGGTTACGAGGATTACCCTGTAATTGTTACAAAGCTATCCGAGGATAGTAAACGTCTATACGACACGTCAACAATCCCAAGCCGCCTTCGCGGGATTCAGAATCAGGTAAAGTTAGAGCGTGATTCGCGAGCAGATCGTAATAGCATTAGCACACTTCCACCGATCATGCACCCAGTCGGCCAAGCGCCTACAGATTGGGGGCCAGGACGCAAAATTCCTTATCGTCGCAAAGGTGACCTTGAGTTCGGCCCTACACCTACTTACAATGCTGGCTCCGTTGAAATGGAGCGCACAATGGAAGATCAAGCAGATCGTTTAGTTGGTTTGGATGTTGAAAACCCTGTGAGTCAAGCAAAGCGTCAATTTGAAGTTGATAAGTTCTTGAGTCATGCAGCTGAAGTCCTAGCACTTGCGTTTAAAAACTTTCAACGATTCGGCCCTGACAGTTTATTCTTTCGAGTATCTGGAGACATGCAGAAGTTTGACAAGGGATCGCCTGATGAGAATTATGACATTTTCATTAGCTATGACGTGTTGAACTCTGACCCAGAAACTCAACAAAAGAAACTTGAACAAATGGTTTCATTGTCACAGCTAGATCGCAACGGAATGATGGATATTAATTCATTGCTTGAAATTGCGGCAAACTCAATTGATCCACTAATGGCTGATAAAATCTTACAGCCAGTTGAACAAGCTCAGGAACAAATTGTAAAACAAGTAACTGATGATTTAGCTAAAATCTTTGCTGGCATCGAAATGCCTGCTCGACCTAATGGTGCTCAAATTGCCATGTCGGTCATTCAGCAATACGTCCAGCAACCAGACATTGCGCAACGGATGCAACAAGATGAAGCATTTCGTGCTAGAATTGAGAAATACGCTGGCCAGTATCAATTCCAAATGCAACAAGCACAAAATGCTGAAATTGGTAAGATTGGCGGCGCACCAGCCCAGATGGGTGGAGTTAATACTCAACAAATGCAATAAGAAATTATGAATAACATTGACGAAGACTTAAATGCTCTAGCTATGCACGAATCGTTTGCTCGATTTGTAAAATTAATTAGCGAACTGCGCGAGGAAAAGATCGGTGAAATGTTTGAGTCGTCCACGGAAGGGTTGCAGCAAGTTTCGGGAATGATTTTAGCTTATGACCAACTATTACAAATGACTAATTGGGAGAAGCTTCGTGTGCGACACGGGGCAAGCTTGCAATAGGTGTTAATATATGATTATCGGAACGCTCACCGTAAAGAGCGGTAAATTATGTCAAATGAAATCAATACAGCTAACGTCGAGGCTGAACCAAGTTCGATGGAAAACACAAATATGTCAGTTTCTGATTTTGCAAATCGCAGAATCGGGCAATTGCAATCTCAGCAAGAGCCTGAACCTGTAGAAGCGCAAGAAGAAGAAGTTGAACCAGAAGTTGGTGAACCAGAGGGTGAAGTTCCTGAAATCGAGAATCAGGAAGTAGAGCCAGAAGAAGAACCAACAAATGTTCTTTCTAAAGATTTAGATGATTACAGCGAAGATGAACTTTCAGAGCTTGCAACTAAGCTTGGAAGCCGAGCCGTTGCTCGTTACGGTGAATTAACCGCTAAACGAAAAGCAGCAGAGGAAAAGCTAGCAGCTTATGAAGCTAACGCAAATAAAAAGGATGATTCTATTTTGCAGCGCGAAAGTGATGTAAAAGACAATCCATACAAAGACATTTCTAGTATTGAAGGCTTACAAGATAAAGCTGAAGAAACTAATCAAGTCATTGAGTGGGCAGAGGAAGTTCTTTTTAACTCTGATGAGTACGGCGCAAATGACATTGTAACTGAGATTGAGGGCAAGGAATTAACAAAGGCCGAGGTAAAGCGAAGCCTGCAAAACGCTCGAAAGAGTCGCGATAAATACCTTCCTTCTCAGCTTAAAGTTGTTCAAGCCGTTGAGCAGGGCGAACGTATGCAGGAAGTTTTCCAAGCTCGCGCTTCAGAAGAATTAAGTTGGATGCAGGGAGAAGACAATGATGTTCGTAGGCAATACGAATCAATGGTTTCCGATCCTCGCTTTCAGAAATTAAACGAAAATCTTGATCCAGAAATTAAAGCGCAGTTGCCGTATTTAATGGCACACGCAGCAAATAGTTTGTACGGAAAAAAAGAGGCTCCAGTTAAAGTTTCTACAAAGTTGAAGCCGCCAGCTAATAACTTCTCAAGTGCAGCAAAGTCTGAAAAAGCTATTCCCAAATCATCTAAAGCTATTAGCGAAATGAGCAAGAGGTTCAAAGAGACAGGTAGTAAAAATGATTTCATAACTCTCCGAACACTTCAATTAAGTAATAAAAAATAAAATAATATCATGTCATTCTCTAACACATTTGACACCACTAATCCTGGTTCAGCAGTAAGCAATCGTGAAGACCTCACGGATGTATTAACTATCCTAGCTCCAGAAGAAACTCCAATTCTTTCTTCTGCTAATCGCAAATCGGCTTCCTCGACATTTGTTGAATGGACAGTTGATTCGCTCTCAGCTCCAGCAACTGCTGGCGTAAGTGAAGGCGCAGACGTTGTCACTTTCACCGATCAACACGCTGGGCGTGCTCGTCTAGGTAATTACGTTCAAAAGTTCCGTCGTAGTTATCAAGTCTCTGATTTGCAGGAAGCTGTTGATTCGGTCGGCCCCGCTAAATTTGCGCAAGCAGAAGCTAAAGCAATGCGTGAGCTAAAGCGCGACATTGAGGCAACTCTTTGCAGCACCAATGATCGTGCAGCTGAAGATGGCGCAGGCCAAGCTTACAAGCTTCGTGGTCTTGGCGATTGGATTGATTCTGCTGGCCCCGCTGATGTTCCTGCCAACTTCCGCACTCCAGCAGGAAGCATTCACTCCACTGGAGATTTCAGTGAGGATACCCTAAATGACCTAATCACTTCTGCTTATCGAGTGACTGGATCGACAAACAACCTAACATTGTTTGCTGACACAGCTTTGCGCCGTAAGATTAGTGACTTCTCTCGGACTGCTTCTGCTGCTGACCATACTGTTCGTAGTGTAAATTACGATGGTAATTCCGCGCAGCTAAAACTGTCTGTTGAGTTGTATCAATCCGACAATGGCATTGTTTCGATTGTAAACATGAATCCAGACTGTGCGCCTGACACTGTTAATAAGGATTCGGGTTACTTGATTAATCCTGAATACTATGGTATTCATGAGTTGATTCCAGTAGGCTCGACTCGTCTTGAAAATGGCGGCGGCGGCGAACGTGGTTATGTTGACTGCACGTTGACTCTAGGTGTTTACCATCCTGGAGCACACGGCAAGATTACAGCAATCGCTTAACTTATTTGGAGAAGGCTAGGTTCTATCCCTAGCCTTCTCTTTTTTTTTATTATGCAAATTATTAATAAACCTATAGAAGTAACAGACGAAGAAGTTGATCGCGCATTAATGGCTGAATTTACAGCATCAATGTCTAATGAAAAAGCAACTGAAGGTGCGCGAGTAAATCAAGCACGAATGGAAGCTCGCGGCAATGTAGGAAAGACACACCCAACACTAGGAAAGTGCGTAGCTAATATTCCAGCACGCGAATACTTTCGATTAATTAAAAAATACGGACATGCAGAAGTGCATTCTCCTAACTTTTTAAAATACTTTCAACGCAAGTTCTCAGACCTATCTCCTAATAAAATTTAATGCAACAAAAAACCTACACCGAACTGTACGCTTTAATTACTGCACTTGCTGGCGTAGGAGCATTTACACCTGACGAGCAGGTAAACATTTTAAACTTCGTCAATCGACGTTTATTTGAAGCGTATCAGACAAGCCAGATGTGGCCACGATACTTAGTAGTTGGCGAGCAGCGAACTATTGGCAGCAATCAAACAATCCCATACTCGGAGGCAACTTTAGGTGATATTGCTGAGTTTATTCGCATACATCGTAAGCAGCCATTCTTGCGCAATTCTGCAATGGAATTTAACTTCTATGTAGATTCCGTAGGCGCTCATATTGTCAATTTAAGTACGAGTGATTCAACGTCCGCCTTTGTTACTTACAAAAAGACTTGTCCGTTGCTGACAACTGAAAGCGTTGATGTGCCATTGGAGTTTTTCTACTTCATCGCACACGCTGCTTATTCAGACTTCCTGTTAATGGATGGCCAAAACGAAAAGGCCAAGATGGAAGAACTTTACGCTAAGAATTACTTAATGCTCGAACTTGAACGGGTTGACGTTATTTCAAATAACAATAGCATTAACAGCAAATTTAGCACATACATAAACCAGCAGTCACGGTAATACTAGACAGCTAACATATAATACAATTTATGAGTAAATCACGAAATAACGCATTAGAATTTTCTACAGTAGGGTCGGAAGTTTTAGAATCTACTGATGCCGTAACGGGTAAACGATACGGAGCATTGCAGGTTATTAACGATTCAGTTTTCAGTGTTCTTACTGCGGGTAACTTAACTGACGGTAGTAAATTAATCGGCCAAACTATTTTAGCTGGAACTGTTCTCTATGGGGAGTTTAGTGCTGTTACTGTATCAACAGGTTTAGTTATTGCGCATAAATACTAAGCATGAAACTTAGTTTAAAAAATACATTGAGTGATCGCAAGATCAATAGCATTTCTCCAGCTACTCAATTTTATTACCTGCAACCAACGCTTGCACTATTGTATAATCGTCCAGATGGAGTTTCATTATACATAAAACCTTAAAGATTTAATAATATGCCAAATTTTACAGTATCAACAGATGTTGACTCATTTATGCAAGGTGCAGATTTCGCTGCAATGCGGACTTCTTTAGGTGTAAAAAGTGAAACGGACACGGAAGCAGCAGACAACCGTCGAGCGTTTAGCGGCGGGGTGGCGTTTGATGGTGGAAATATTGATCTAAATAATACAAGTTCAGCTAGTGGCGCAAAAAGTTACCATTTTGTAATTACAACTGGTTCTAATATTAATACCGCTCAAATAATTTATATGCGAACAGTTAGTGGGGTTCCATATTTTGTTTTAGGCATTAAGAGCAATAAATTGCAGTTTAGATGGTATGAAAACATTACATTAGATAAAGGCATTGGAATCGAGGCAAACACTACTTATTCTGTAACCGCTTCTTTTAATGGAGTTGACTCTAGTTTATTGAGTGTAAATTCAACGGAAGCCTCTTCATTTTCTGCTATTATAGGGGGGTCTAGTATTAGTGGAGAGCGCATCGGCTTAAAAACTTCAGGAACAGAGCCTTTTACTGGCACACTTTCCGACGTTGCCATCCTAAACACAGCCTTAACCAGCGCACAGGCGTCGGAGATTTACAGGGACGGGTTGCAGCCTTGGATTGCGGCGAATCCTGAGTATCGGAAGGGTGAAGATCGTTATGCTTCGGACTACAGCGCAGGGGTTGACGGTGGCTCGGCATTGAATGTCATTGCAACGGGAGACAATGACGGAGTGACAGATGGCACGACATCCTATAATGATGTGCTCAAAATTGTGGCGGACACTGCAAATAATCTAAAAAGTTTTGCATTTTCAATTGCAACTAAGGTTCGAGCAAATGATCCAGATATTTACAGCTTTAAATTTAAATATTTCATACCGTCTAGTACGAATGTTGCAAATATTAGATGGTTTATCGGAGGTTCGGGCTTAACTTCCTTATTCGGAGGGGGGGCAGTTTTTAACCAGACTGGCACTTGGGTTCAAGTTGAAAGGGTCGGCACTATTACATCTTCTGCTAACGTAAATGATAAACTTAGAATTTACTTAAACGGCGCATCCGCTTTCACGGGCGACGGAGTAAATGACATTGTTTACATTCGCGACGTTGAACTTGTCAAAGTCGGCGCACTAGCAAACCTGCCACTTGACGACGACAGCCGACAGCTAAAGGACATTAGCGGCAACCGTAACGACGCCACAGCATCCGAGGCGGGCGTCAATCACTTGATTCAAAAAGACACTCACTCGTTCCGCGACGACAACGCAGACGGCACAGGGGGCAGCTACTTGATCGCCAACGCTGACATCTTGGCAGAGAATGAGGTCATAACGGGCGTCACAATGGACGGTAGATTTTACGCAGCGGAAG
>OBMK010003507.1_pt1 | contig 10804 bp, 13 predicted proteins | sample 1539081 | NCBI WGS metagenome assembly OBMK01 (sample SAMEA3355528, study PRJEB22509) | marine metagenome | biome: marine; feature: river plume; material: water | place: USA | collected 2010-08-07 | depth 0.5 m | reverse complement strand
TTTTAGCTTTATTACCCGGCTTAAAAAATGTCTTTAAGGCTTGTTTTAACCCCCACTTGGTCTGAACACGTTTATAGCCCAGCCCAAAGCTTTTTGCCACATTTCGGGCATTGCGATTGTGTGTGGTTTCAAAGTAGGTGTCGTATTTGGATGTGTCTTTATCTCCTGGGAGTATCCTAAAAATACCGCCCCCTTGATTGTTGATTACAACAATGCGTGTGTCGCGCGGAATGTAATTGTTCCATAAGCCATTAACATCGTAAAAAAAGCTTAAATCGCCGGTGATTAACACCGTTTGTTTGGGATTGATTTGTGCAGCTCCCATAGCGGTTGCCGTACTCCCATCTATACCTGCCGTTCCTCTGTTACAGAATACTTCTGTGCCTGTTGGTAAATCGAACAATTGAATGTAACGCACCGGAGAGCTATTTGCTATTTGCAAATGTATATTTTGGGGAAGTGCAGATGAAATCATATTAAAAGCACGTAAGTCCGAAAAAAGCACTTTTTTTAAATAACCAGCAGCTGTTTGTTGGTATCTGTTGTAATGTGATAGCACACTTGGTTGGTAGTTGCCCTTAGATACTGTCTTTAAGCTATTCAGGGTTGCTGCAACGGGTGTGTCAAGATGTGTTGTCAAATAGAAAAAGGTGTCATTTGCTGAAGTTTCCCCTAGGTGGAAGTGATGTTTTGCCTTGTGTTCACGCAGGAAAAATTTGATTTTCTTTGAGACCACCATACCACCAGTAGTAATCAGTAAATCTGGCTGTAAATCGGATTGGTTGTGGGGCTCTAGTTCTAGCGGCGCCATTAAGCAGTCAATAGCACCGACGGCCTTTGGATTTGAAAAGTTAGAGGTCTTTTCTGTAAGCACCACCACGGTTGGGTCTTTGAGTAATTTGGAAAGAACAGCTGAAAGTTCTGCATTGGGTTTTGATACCCCAACTAAAATCATCTTTCTTTTTGCCTTATCCCATAGCGACTGCAGATTTGCTATATCCGTTTTTAGATCAGCAGAAGCTTTGGCTTTTGGTTTTGGGAAGGCAATGGGTGTTGTGGTCATACCATATAGAGGCTCTTCCATAGGAATATTTAGATGTACTGGTCCTTTGCTGTGGTTTGCCAGTGTAAACACCCGTTGCAGTTCTGCAATATTATGAGCCTGGTGTTTTTCTTGGAGGTTAGCTACTTCTTTTTGACTGGGCTTATCAGCAAAAAAAGTTTGTCTGTTGCTTTTGAGTAGTGTTTCGGTAGCATGCGAAACATCCGGCAGTAAACTAGCAGCGCTCAAAAGATGGGGCCCAAAAACGCCTTCTTGTTCAATGGTTTGTCCATCGCCAATTCCGATGCGATGTGGCATTCGATCTGCGGATAGGATCACCAATGGTATACCACTGTAATAGGCTTCAGCCACGGCAGGGTAGTAGTTCAAAAGTGCTGATCCAGAAGTACAGACTATTGCCACAGGTCGATCTAGCTGCTGAGCCATGCCCAATGCAAAAAATGCAGCAGCGCGTTCGTCGACAATACTATAGGTCTTAAAAAATGAATTTTCAGTGAAACCATTCGTAAGGGGTGCGTTCCGCGACCCAGCAGAAATAACAACGTGCTCAATGCCGTATTGCTCACAATAAAATACAACTGCTTGTGGCAGCGGTATTTCTGTGTAGCGTACTTGCTTTGGCTTGGAATTGGGTTTCATAGCCCTGCAAAAGTACAAAACCGAATGTGAGTGTACTAACGCTCATATATTATATGACATTCAACAAGGTTTCGGCCTTGCGTTGACTCTCTTCCCACTCTGATTTTATATTGCTTTCGGCTGTTATGCCTCCTCCTACATATAGTGTGAGTTGTGTTTTTTCTATTGTCGCACAGCGCAAATTGACATATATATGTGCCTTTTCTTTTTCTACAGGCCCCAAAAAGCCTGCATAGTAGTTGCGTTGATGTGTTTCTAAAGTTTCAATGAACGTAAGGCTTTTATCAACGGGCACACCAGAAACTGCAGGAGTTGGGTGTAGTGCTTGAACGAGATCCAACAAGGCCACATCATTAATTTCAAATTCGAAATCAGCACAAAGATGTACTAGGTTCCCAGCTCTTTTGGTGTAGACATCAGATGGTTTTATATTGTGCTTCGGGTACAATACGTTCAATTGTTGCTCAATAAAATGGGTAACCATTTGCTGCTCTGCAATTTCTTTATTAGACCACTTTGTTGGCTTGTTATCTTGATAGGCTAAGGTTCCTGCCAGCGCCATGGTTTTGCATTTCCCCCCTTTTAGGTTTAGTAATGTTTCGGGTGTTGCACCCATCCATGTTCCTGTTTTGGGGTGCGCCCAATAGTAGACCATAGCATTGGGGTAGGCATCTAAGAGTCGAACAAAAGAATCGGCTATATTTTGCTTGAATTCTTGTTTATAAGGGCGTGATACGACCACTTTTTGAATGTCGCCTTTACCTATGGCTGTAATGGCATTCGTCACCAAGTCATTATAATAAGCTTTTTGTGCAGTTGTTTCAGTTGCAGTTAATGTTTTGGTTCTGACTTTGGGACTAGGAATGGCAACTTGGGAAACGCGGTGGTTTGGAATATAGATAAATTGATTTGTGCGTTTAAAGGGGGCAAACACAAATCCACTTTCTGTCAAAGAAGTGGTTGTATGTATTCTGGTGTCGTTTTGCTGTATGAGTTTGAGGGAATTGGTATTGGGTAAACGATACAGCACAAATGGGCGTTTGTCACGCCTCAATTGGGCAAATAGCTCGCAAAAGTTGTTTTCGATTTTCATCTCAGCAGGGGCAAAATTACATACTGTAAATTGAATTTTAGCACTTCCTTATAACATTCTGATTTTTTGAGATAATTATCCCCTCTTTTGCACAGCTGTTTAACGAAGAAATAAAAACAGCTAAAAAATTATTTGAAAGCGACAAAAATTATACTACATTTGCAGCCCTTTAAATAAAGGATTTAAGCAAGTATAACGTATGCCAACCATATCGCAACTAGTTCGAAAAGGTCGCAAAGACCTTGCAAAGAAGAGTAAATCAGCAGCTTTGGATTCATGTCCACAGCGAAGAGGGGTGTGTACCCGTGTGTACACCACCACACCTAAAAAGCCTAATTCTGCTATGCGGAAAGTGGCAAGGGTGCGCCTAACCAATGGTAATGAGGTAAATGCCTACATTCCAGGGGAAGGACACAACCTGCAAGAGCACTCCATAGTGCTTGTGCGCGGAGGTCGTGTAAAAGATTTACCTGGTGTTCGCTACCACATTGTTCGTGGTGCGCTTGACACCGCTGGTGTAGAAGGCCGCTTACAGCGTCGTTCTAAGTATGGTGCTAAACGACCAAAAAAATAGTTTAGACCTGATATGATAATATGACGTTCAAGCTTGCTTGAACCACTCAAACCCAGAATATGAGAAAAAGAAAGGCGAAAAAACGCCCGTTACTTCCCGACCCGCGATTTAATGACCAACTGGTCACGCGTTTTGTCAACAACCTGATGTGGAATGGGAAAAAATCAGTAGCATTCAAGATCTTTTACGATGCGATCGATATCGTAGATTCAAAAAAACAAGACGAAGAAAAAGATGCACTCCAGCACTGGAAAGATGCATTGTCTAATGTGATGCCCCATGTTGAGGTTCGCAGTCGTCGTGTAGGTGGTGCAACCTTTCAAATACCAATGCAAATACGCCCAGACAGAAAAATATCTATGGCCATGAAGTGGTTGATTAGTTATGCGCGTAAACGCAATGAAAAATCGATGGCGCAAAAGTTAGCTGCCGAGATTCTAGCTGCTGAAAAAGAAGAAGGTGCTGCCGTTAAGAAACGTACAGATACCCACAAGATGGCAGAAGCTAACAAAGCATTTTCTCACTTTAGATTTTAACAAAAAGTAGCATATTCAATTATGGCAAGAGATTTAAAATATACACGTAACATTGGGATTGCAGCGCATATTGACGCTGGAAAGACCACTACCACCGAGCGTATTTTATATTACACTGGTGTTAGCCACAAAATTGGTGAGGTACACGATGGTGCCGCAACAATGGACTGGATGGAACAAGAGCAAGAGCGTGGTATTACCATTACTTCTGCAGCAACCACTTGTGAGTGGACATTTCCAACAGATCAAGGTAATCCCCTTGATGGTGCAAAACCTTATCACTTTAATATTATTGACACACCTGGTCACGTTGACTTTACCGTTGAGGTAAACCGTTCATTACGTGTATTAGATGGGTTGGTATTTTTGTTTTCTGCCGTTGATGGTGTTGAGCCACAATCAGAAACAAACTGGCGTTTGGCTGACAACTACAAGGTGCCACGTATGGGCTTTGTTAATAAGATGGACCGCCAAGGATCAAACTTCTTGAATGTTTGTAAGCAGGTTCGCGAGATGTTAAAATCAAACGCAGTACCTATTGTATTGCCTATTGGTGATGAAGATAACTTTAGAGGATGTGTTGATCTAGTAAAGAATCGTGCGATTATTTGGCATGAAGAAAACATGGGTGCAACCTTTGATGTTGTAGACATTCCTGAAGACATGAAGGAAGACGTTGAAAAATTCCGTGGTGAGCTTATTGAAGCTGTTGCAGAATATGACGACAACCTTTTGGAAAAATATTTTGAAGATCCAGATAGTATTTCTGAAGACGAAGTGCACAATGCCCTTCGCGCAGCAACGCAAGACATGAGTATTATTCCTATGATTTGTGGTTCTGCCTTCAAAAATAAGGGAGTTCAATTCTTGTTAGATGCCGTATGTCGTTACCTTCCTTCACCAGAAGATAAGGAAGCTATTTTGGGTACTGATCCTAATTCGGGCGATCAAATTTCACGCAAGCCATCTGTAAACGATCCGTTTGCTGCTTTGGCTTTTAAAATTGCTACCGATCCTTTTGTAGGTCGTTTGGCTTTTTTCCGTGCGTATTCTGGTCGTTTGGACGCAGGTTCTTATGTATTGAACAACCGTTCTGGTAACAAAGAGCGTATTTCACGTATCTATCAGATGCATGCCAACAAGCAAAACTCTATTGACTACATTGAAGCGGGAGATATTGGAGCAGCAGTTGGATTTAAAGACATTAAAACAGGTGATACCCTTTCTGCTGAAAAGTCACCTATTATTTTGGAAAGCATGGACTTCCCTGATCCCGTAATTGGTATCGCGGTTGAACCAAAAACCAAAGCGGATGTAGATAAACTAGGTATGGCCTTGGCCAAACTAGCCGAAGAAGATCCTACTTTTCAAGTGAAGACAGACGAGGCTTCTGGTCAAACCATTATTTCTGGAATGGGTGAGCTTCACCTTGATATTATTGTTGACCGCCTAAGACGAGAGTTTAAGGTTGATGTAAATCAAGGACAGCCACAGGTTGAATACAAAGAAGCCATTACAGCTACTACAGACCACCGCGAGGTGTACAAGAAGCAGTCGGGTGGACGTGGTAAGTTTGCCGATATTGTATTTACACTTGAGCCAGCTGAAGAAGGTAAATCAGGTCTTGAGTTTGTAAACAAAATTAAAGGTGGTAATGTTCCTAAAGAATACATCCCATCTGTAGAAAAAGGATTCAAGCAAGCCATGTCAAATGGCCCATTAGCTGGATTTGAAGTAGATGCCATTAAGGTTACACTTAAAGACGGATCGTTCCACCCTGTGGATTCGGATTCGCTGTCTTTTGAGTTAGCTGCAAAAATTGGTTACAAAGAAGCTGCGAAGGCTGCAGGTGCCGTTATTATGGAGCCCATCATGAAGTTGGAGGTATTAACTCCAGAAGAAAACATGGGTGATATTGTAGGGGATCTTAACCGTCGTCGCGGACAAGTGAACAGTATGGATGACCGTGCTGGATCTAAAGTTGTTAAGGCCAATGTGCCACTTTCAGAAATGTTTGGTTATGTAACTTCGTTACGTACACTTTCTTCTGGACGTGCAACTTCCACTATGGAGTTTTCACACTATGAACAAACACCACAAAATATTTCATCTGAAGTAATTGCGGCAGCAACAGGTCAGAGCTAAAAATATAAACGATGAGTCAGAAAATTAGAATAAAACTTAAATCGTACGACCACAACTTGGTAGATCGCTCTGCTGAGAAGATCGTCAAAACAGTTAAGTCTACTGGTGCGGTAGTAACAGGTCCTATTCCGCTACCTACACACAAAAAGCTTTTTACCGTTTTGCGTTCACCTCACGTAAACAAAAAATCACGTGAACAATTCCAACTGAGTTCTTATAAGCGCTTGTTGGATATTTACAGCTCTTCATCAAAGACCATTGACGCCTTGATGAAACTTGAGTTACCTAGTGGCGTTGAAGTAGAAATTAAAGTATAACACCCCTTTAGGGGAGTAAACACTCAGATTATGTCTGGTTTGATAGGAAGAAAAATTGGTATGACAAGCATCTTTGACGAGAATGGGAAGAACCTTCCCTGTACTGTTATTGAAGCAGGTCCTTGTGTTGTTACACAAGTGAGATCCAAAGACGTTGATGGCTACGATGCCTTACAACTTGGTTTTGATGAAAAGCCTGATCGTAAAGTAACGAAAGCTGCCAGCGGACACTTTAAAAAAGCAAGTACTACGCCCAAGCGTAAACTTGTTGAGTTCCAAGGCTTCGATGCGGAGCATAAACTTGGTGATACCATCACAGTTGACCACTTTGCAGCAGGTGAATTTGTTGATATCACGGGAACTTCTAAAGGAAAAGGATTTCAAGGAGTTGTAAAACGTCACGGTTTTGCCGGTGTTGGTCAAGCCACACACGGTCAACACAACCGTTTAAGAGCTCCTGGATCTATCGGTGCAGCCTCATACCCAGCACGTGTATTCAAAGGAATGCGCATGGCAGGGCAAATGGGGAACGAAAAGGTTACTGTTCAAAACCTTAAAGTTTTGCAAGTTGTTCCTGAGAAAAATTTATTGGTGGTTAAAGGTTGTGTACCTGGTCACAAGAATGCGTTTATCTTAATTCGTAAGTAATGAAAGTAGCAATAGTTGATATTAACGGAAAAGAAACAGGTCGCACTGTTGCCCTAGACAAAGCTATTTTTGGTGTTGAACCAAATGAACATGCGTTGTATTTAGACGTAAAGCAATACTTAGCGCACCAACGACAAGGAACGCACAAAGCCAAAGAACGTGCAGAGATTGTGGGTAGTACACGCAAGATCAAGAAACAAAAAGGTACAGGTACTGCTCGTGCGGGTAGCATCAAAAACCCATTGTTTCGTGGTGGTGGACGTGTATTTGGACCTAGAGTTCGTTCTTACAACCAGAAAGTGAACAAAAACGTTAAACGTTTGGCTCGCAAGTCTGCTTTTAGCCTAAAGGCACAGCAAAAAAATATTACGGTTGTTGAAGACTTTCAGTTTGATGCACCAAAAACAAAATCGTTTCAAGCAGCACTTAGTGCGCTTGGTATTTCTGATAAAAAATCACTTTGGGTATTGGGTACAGCCAATAAAAATGTGTTTTTATCTGGACGTAACCTCACCAAAACAGAGGTGCTAACAAACGATGAGTTGAACACATATAAAATAATGAATGCCCAGCATTTGGTTCTTGCAGAAAGTGCCGTTGCTGCCATTGAAGCTAACCTGAGTAAATAACAAACGATGCGTATTATACTAAAACCTGTTATTACCGAAAAGGCAACTCGCCAGAGTGAGTTGAGAAACCGTTATACTTTCTTGGTTGATCCAAAAGCCAATAAAGTTGAAATTAAAAAAGCAGTTGAGGCAACTTACGGCGTTACCGTCGAAAAAGTGCGCACGCTTAACTACGGTCCTGAAAGACGCTCACGTTATACTAAAAATGGTATACAGCATTCAAAGACCAACGCTACCAAACGCGCAGTTGTGGAAGTAGCAGCGGGAGAAAATATTGATTTTTATAGTAATTTATAAAATAGGATATGTCAGTTAGAAAACTAAAACCTATAACACCTGGACAGCGCGGTAGAGTGGTCAATGGAAACGACGCCATCACCACTGATAAGCCGGAGAAAAGCTTGCTTGCTCCGAAAAAACGTTCAGGCGGTCGTAACAACAGCGGACGCATGACGTCACGCTACATCGGTGGTGGACACAAAAAACGCTACCGTATAATCGATTTCAAACGTGATCGTTTTGATGCACCTGCAGAGGTGAAAACCATCGAATACGATCCAAACCGATCTGCATTTATTGCCTTGATTCAATTCGAGGACGGCGAGAAGCGATACATCATTGCGCAAAGCGGTCTTAAAGTTGGACAAAAGGTCGTTTCTGCTGAAAAGGCGCAACCCGAAATCGGAAATGCCATGCCTTTGGAAAACATTCCATTGGGTACCATCATTTCTTGTATCGAGCTTCGTCCCGGTCAAGGAGCAACCATTGCTCGAAGTGCTGGTGCTTTTGCACAATTAATGGCACGTGACGGTAGGTTTGCAACCATCAAATTACCTTCTGGTGAAACACGCTTGATATTAACCACATGTATGGCTACCATCGGTACGGTTTCCAATTCAGACCACCAATTGGTTGTTTCTGGTAAGGCGGGTCGTAGTCGTTGGTTAGGACGTCGTCCAAGAACGCGTCCAGTGGTGATGAACCCTGTTGATCACCCTATGGGTGGTGGTGAAGGGCGTGCCTCTGGAGGTCACCCACGTTCACGTAACGGTATTCCTGCAAAAGGATACAGAACACGTAACAAGAACAAGGCGTCAAATAAGTATATAATTGAACGTAGAAAAAAATAAACTATGGCTCGATCACTAAAAAAAGGACCTTACGTACACTATAGCTTGATAAAGAAAGTGCAAGCAAACGTAGCATCAGGAAAAAAATCTGTAATTAAAACGTGGTCTCGTGCCTCGATGATCATTCCAGATTTTGTAGGACAAACCATTGCTGTACACAACGGCCGTCAGTTTGTACCTGTATATGTTACTGAAAACATGGTAGGGCATAAGCTTGGTGAATTTTCACCCACTCGTTCATTCCGAGGTCACGCAGGAGCTAAAAACAAGGGAAAAAAATAAGCTATGGGAGTTCGTAAAAAGGAAATGGCAGCACAATTGAAAGAAGACCGTAAGCACCTTGCTTTCGCAAAACTCAATGACTGTCCTACATCACCGAGAAAAATGCGTCTTATGGCAGATTTAATTCGTGGAAACGAAGTAGAAAAAGCATTGTCTGTTCTTCGTTTTAGCGCAAAGGAATCTTCTAAGAGACTTGAAAAACTCTTGTTGTCTGCAATCGCAAACTGGCAAGCAAAAAATGAAGATGCTGATATTGAAAAAGCAGGTCTTTATATTAAAGAAATTCGTGTGGATAGTGGAGCAATGCTTAAGCGTTTGCGTCCAGCACCACAAGGAAGAGGTCATCGAATTAGAAAACGTTCCAACCATGTTACTATGGTGTTGGGAGCACAAGATAACGCACAAAGCTAATACCGAATATGGGACAAAAGACAAATCCAATTGGCAATAGATTAGGTATCATCCGTGGATGGGAATCCAACTGGTATGGTGGAAACGATTACGGAGATAAGTTAGCCGAAGACGATAAAATTCGTCGCTATGTGCATGCACGTCTTGCCAAGGCAAGCGTTTCTCGTGTAATTATTGAACGTACGCTAAAGTTGGTTACCATTACCATTACAACGGCCCGCCCGGGTATCATTATTGGCAAAGGTGGTCAAGAAGTTGATAAGCTTAAAGAAGAGCTTAAGAAAATCACAAACAAGGAGGTTCAGTTGAACATTTTTGAAATTAAGCGCCCTGAGTTGGAAGCCCAACTAGTAGGTGCTAGTATTGCACGTCAGATAGAGAGTCGTATTTCATATCGTCGTGCTATAAAAATGGCAATTGCAGCGGCAATGCGTATGAATGCAGAAGGTATTAAAGTGCAAATTTCAGGTCGTTTGAACGGTGCTGAGATGGCGCGTTCCGAAAGCTATAAAGACGGTCGTATTCCGTTGTCTACGTTCCGTGCAGATATTGATTATGCTTTGGTTGAAGCGCATACTACTTATGGTAGATTGGGCATCAAAGTATGGATTATGAAAGGTGAAGTATATGGCAAACGTGAGTTGTCTCCTCTAGTGGGAATGAGCTTGAATGCTGCCAAAGGTAAAAACGATAAACGCGGTGGACGTGGTCCTCGCCGTAGAAAATAAACGTTAGGTCATGTTACAACCAAAAAGAACAAAACACCGTAAAATGCAGAAGGGCCGTATGAAAGGCCTATCGCAGCGCGGACATGTACTATCCAATGGCATGTATGGTATCAAGGCGCTTGATTCCAAGTTTATCACGTCTCGCCAAATTGAGGCTGCACGTATTGCTGCTACACGTTACATGAAACGTGAAGGACAATTGTGGATTAAGATTTTTCCAGATAAGCCCATCACTAAAAAACCACTTGAGGTTCGTATGGGTAAAGGTAAAGGGGCATTAGATCACTATGTGGCTGTTGTCAAACCTGGACGTATCATGTTCGAGATTTCAGGTGTGCCTATCGAAGTTGCTAAAGAAGCATTGCGCTTAGCAGCTCAAAAATTACCAGTTAAAACAAAGTTTATCATCGCTCGCGATTACGAAGCATAAGAAGTAGATATGAAACAGTCAGAAATTAATGAGTCATCGGTTGAGGAGCTAAACGAAAAGCTAGCTGCTTTTCAAAAAAGCTATGAAAGTGCACGTGCTACACACGCATTATCCCCGCTAGAAAATCCACTTTCTTTGCGTCAGCAGCGTAGAACGATTGCACGTATCAAAACAGAACT